>Ga0255150_1000500_pt1 | contig 11865 bp, 31 predicted proteins | sample Atl_Yuk_RepA_8h_FD_183634 | JGI IMG/M metagenome (GOLD analysis project Ga0255150, IMG submission 183634) | Freshwater microbial communities from Altamaha River, Georgia, United States - Atl_Yuk_RepA_8h | ecosystem: Environmental > Aquatic > Freshwater > River | place: USA: Georgia | collected...
AACTCATATGGAGTGTTTCAAATCAACATGATTGATGAATTGGGACAGGACCGTAGAGAGAAATTTAACTTGACTTACAATCGTGATCTATTAGATCCAGTTACAAACGCAACTATTGCGTTTCATATGAGTCAGGGAGGGAAAGACTGGAGTTCCTGGAAAGGAATGACTCCCAGAACTAAAGAATGGCTTTTGAAGTATCCAAAAGACTTCAAGCCTCTACAGTGCAAAGATAACAGAAAGAGCAATTAAAAGTGGATATACGGGTGGTACGGGAGTTTATAAAACTATACCCAGATCACCCGTATATTTCTTGCCCTGACGATAAAATCTCTCTTTTGACAAATCTAGATGAAGATGATATTGTTATTCTCTATTGCATGTCATGCAAATTTAAAACTCAAGTTGGATATAACTTATACGATAAGATTAGGCGGGTAATCGGTGGAGAAGCAAGTTCTTGACAAAGGCTATGTACGCCTTGTTGATACATTAGGAAATGATTTATCAGTAGTAAACGCTGCTAGAGTTTCATATGATAAAGAGTCTAGTGAATTCAGTGAGCGTGATGAGAAGCTCCTATCTTTTTTATGGCGAGAAAAACACACCAGCCCATTTCGTCATGCAGCCGTAACATTTGAAATATATGCCCCATTAATGGTTGCTCGTCAATGGTGGAAGTATGCGGTTTCTTCTACGCATATAGATGATCAAAATGGCTGGAACGAATCTTCTCGCAGATATATTACAGAAAAAGAAGAATTCTATATACCAGGAATGTTAGAATGGAGAAGTGCTCCAGAAAACTCTAAGCAGGGCTCTGGAGAACCAGTAGATGCCTCTCTTGGGCAGTATATGAGTCATGAATTGCTTGACTATATTAATTTTGGTACAGCTCTCTATAAAAAGGCTTTAGATTCAAACATAGCTCCAGAACAGGCACGTCTATTCTTGCCAGCGTATGGAATGTATGTGAGGTGGCGTTGGACAATTAGTCTTCAAGGTATATTGAATTTTTTAGATCAGAGACTAGAATATGATGCACAATCTGAAATAAGAGATTATGCAGTTGCAGTAAAAGAATTAACTAAAGAAGTTTTTCCAATTACAATGAAAGTGATCGAAAATGAGTGATTTCGCAGCAGAAGAACCAACTCCTGGTTCAATTGATGAAAATATTGGCATTGTCACATACATCATGCTATCTCGAATATACGACGTACTCTGCTTAATTGCAGATGGCGTCGGAAAAGGAGAAGAATTGATGGAAGTAGTTGCCCAACATAGAGAAGGAAAATTGTTAGGACCCTTACCATCATTAATGAATGAGGAAGAGAATGAATAAGAAAGTTATTGTATCTGCTGGAGTGGCTATCGGATTAGGAGCAGGACTCGTGGCTTTTGGAATTCTAGCTTATGGAACTTTAAAAGATCTTTCCAGAGAATTAGGAGATCCATTTGACTTTAGTGAGCTTGACCCTGAAGAGGAATTTTAGTATACTAGAATATAGTATATGGTTGTAGCCCATCGGTGTGCTCCTATATACTAGAAACTCCCAGTTATCCGCAGAATTGGGAGTTTCGCTTTTAAAGCCCTTTTAAGCCCCTTCTGGGGTACATACCCCAAACCAAGGCGGAAAGAGGCTAAGAACCATTTTTAAAAAGGAATGAGGAGTATATGAGCGAAATCTACAAGAGACAATATAGAGCTTATTTAGAGCAGTTGTACAAGACATGTACAAAGTGCAAGAAGAGCTTGCAGCTCTTTGTATCCGCCCAATTTATACCTGCCAATAAAGATGATTATGCATTAAGACCATTTTGTAAAGAATGTGCAGATGAAATATGGCAAAAACATCAACAAGAGTAGTTATCTGTGATATTTGCAAAAAAGAAATCGAAGTTCGATCTTCCTTTGCATATTTCACATTAAATAATCATAAATTAAAAGAACATAAATCCTAGTCAACTAAGATTTAAGTTTTATAAAATGTTAATATAATTTTATTTTAGTCAACTAAGATTTATTCTTCAAATGAGATCTGTGTAGACCAAAAATAGTCTTCTATGTTCTCTTTAGCTTTCTTACAATATTTGCATGTGACTCTTCCATCCATGTCAAGAATAAAATCACATGGTTCTTCTTTACAAGTCATTCCGTCTCCGTTTTTCATATATATATTATTATACCATATTTCAGTCAACTAGAATTTAGATCTATAAAAATGTGAATGTATATTTTTCTTGTATGATGCATGATTTGAAAGGGGCAAATCGGACAAATAGTGCGCCCATATAGACAATGTGATGAACCTCACATAAAAAATGTCGCAAATGTCCGTTTTTCAAGTTGAAAATGTCAGTGGGGTATGTTATTGTTATCTTATTAGAAAGAAAGGAGATAGTAAATGAAAACACTATCACACTATACAAGTAAATGCCTCTCCTGTAATTGGTCAGGTGAGCCACAGGACATCTTCTGTTCTGTTGATAAATCACACAAGACAGCCCGCCTGTGGGCTTGGTATGATAAAGAAAATAGTTCTTATTCATACTCACACTCTAACCTAGAGTGTGATTAACATCACACCGAAAGTCCTTGACTTTCCGCCACCGACCTGCTAGAGTTCTCTTATAAATGAAAGGAGTTCATCAAATGAATGAACAAACATTACTAACAAAACTAGGTTTCTCTACCCATAAGGCAGACTTAGCCTCTATCGTATCCGATGAATGGGAGCGTTTTGCTACCTGTGAAAAATGCGGTTTAGATATCTCAGCCTTTTGGGTTGATGATGAAGACCGCCTTAGCGGTTGGTCTAGTTGGAAGTCCACTAGTGGACTATGCCAGGTGTGATAGACATCACACCAAAAACCCTTGACTTTCTCGATTCTATCTGATAGTCTTAGGACATAACTAAATAAAGAAAAATCCTAGTGAGCCTGTGAGCCTTAGCAAATAATCCGAAAGGTGAGCCTAAGCAAATAATCAGCAAATAATCTAGGTCAGCAAAACAAAACTCGAAAACGAAAGGTAATAAATAAATGAAAATCACTTACTCAATCTGGGACGGCGCTCAACTATTGGGCACTAACTTCACCGCTTCAACTCCTGAAGAAATGGAAAAATTTGTAGGAGAACTAAAGAAAGTTTCTAAAAACGTTGTAGCACATATGAGAAAGGTAGAACAAGAATAATGACCTACGAAGTAACAGAAGAAATCTATGACGAATTTTTAAATGAGATTTATCCTGAAGTAAAACTAGGGTACTCAACTTTTCAACCGTCCGAAATACTAAAACATCTTGACCCAATCGCTTACAATGTAGGGATGCAAGAGTATGAATATTTTCAAAATGAAGAGTAACGAATGCGTGAACTCCTTGCTATTGTGATCATCTGCACACTGTTGGGACTTATCTTAGGCATGTGACAAAAATCACATGCCGCCCTCGGCGTGTTGACTTGACAAAAGCTGCGACACGCCCGAGCCCGCGGCGCTGTCGGGCGTGTCTGTGGATAAGTTTATGTGGTGTAAATCACAAAAAAAGTTTGAAAATACTGGTCAGTAACCCCCCAAAATGTCAGTGGTCTATGTTATGCTAAAGGCATAGAAAATAAAGAAAGGTTAGGTAATAAAATGACTAACAATAAATGTAAATGCGAAAAACAACACACAATGTTGGATTTGTATAATCACGATAACAACAAAGTTTGGCTAAAACAAAAGTGGCATAAATGCTACATCTGCTCAAGATTTCAAATCTCAAAGTGGATTAGACTTCACGAAATGCGTTGCTACTACGCACACAAAAACTAAATAAAAAAGAAAGTATCTTAGAAAGGATAACTAAATGTCAATAGAAATATTTGAAATGAATGAAAATGGTGCTGGTTGGGTATCATTAGAAAATGCTTCCGCTTCTACTAAACTAGATTTGGAACTTGCTTTGCTAACTAAGGCAGAAGTAAAAATGCTTTGCTTCAAATGCCATGTTGAAATCCCTCGTGGAAATGTTTGTGTAAATCATAAAAATGTAAAAGGTGCGATTTATTTCGCTGATTGAAAGGAATAAAAAATGGATTATCAAATCACAATAAACTATTCAACTGATAATGATTATTTGAATGAAAACATTCAAGCTTTATTAGAAAACTCTTTGCCTTTCATTGTTGATAATGTAAAAATACATTTTGACTTTGATAACTAAAAAAAAATAAAAAATGCGGCGTGTTTATTTGACATGCCGCAAAAAATTCGCTGCGATCACGAGCCGCGTTCGGGCGTGTCTTTACATATGTGAGATTAAACACATGGAAATTTTGAGCGTAAAATTAAGATGTGATTTTAATCACAATCCCAAATGTCCGATTTGACCGATTTATGACCCCTAAAATGTCAGACCCCCCTGCTAGAATACTTGTATTAAATTAAATGAAAGGTAGGTCAAAAATGACTACACTAAAAAATGAAATAAGAGTAATAACTCTTGATAATGTAAATGCTGATGAGGCAAATCTAATAGTTTGCTCTTTCTGTGATGATTATGCTTCAGATACTTTCTGCGGAAAGTGTAATGAATACAAAGGTTTGATGACCCTTGCTGAGTGGTTGTCCTATACAAATGAAAGTTGGGTGATGTAATAATGGATTATCTTGATTATCTTGATGAAATCTACGAGGAACTCGTAGAGGAATTCGGTCATGAAATTGAGGCTAACTGCCAACATAAATGATCGAATTGGTGTGATAATAATCACACCAAAAATGCCCGAAATGTCCGATTTTCGATTTGATAATGTCGGTCAAAAATGCTAAACTTGTAGCCATAAAAGAAAGGAAAAAAATGTCCGCAAATGTTTATTCTATTGAAAACCTATTAGTAGGTAAAACTTATCGTTCCCGTTCGGTTGAGGGAGAAATCATCTCAGCAGAAAAACACCCTCACGCAGTTTGGTATGAGGGTTGTGAAAGTTATCTTGTAGAAATTCGTAAGCAAGGTGGCGGTTATACTTACCGCACCCTAGCAGTAAAGGTTGGTGAATAATGAAACTAGAGGAATACAAAGCACTTGTTATCGCTCAGCGAGAAGCAAGCAAGGCAGAAGCGTTGTCGGTGCTATCTGCTACAATTTCTAAAACACAAAAGAAAGAGGTAAATAAATAATGGTAAAGGTATTTTTAGAAACTGCCAATGGTGATTATCGTTGGCTAGAGTTTGCTAATGCTGAGGTTGTTCGTCAATTCGTTGATGAATTACCTAAAAAACTAAAGCGTTCAACTGCCGTTCGTGTTGAGTGTGATTTATTAGGTATCGGCGGAATTGTGAGAGGAATAAACTAATGAAAAAAAATGTTCTAGTTTCTTTTGTTACTGAGGCAGACACCGATTTAGAAGCGGTGTTTGACCTAAATAAAGTTTTTCTAGCGTTGCCCGAAAGCGACTTAGTAAAATTTGATGTATTTGATGTTTTAGATGTAGAGGAGAATAAATAAATGAAAGCACTTGAAATTCAACAGGCTACCCATGACGCTATTTTTGATGAAAGAATAATGGCGCAAGCAGAAATGCTTTTAGCAGTTTCTCAAATGAACCCTGATAAAGAAATGATGACTAAAATGATTTTTGCTTATTCATCTATGCTTGCCGCAATGGTTGCTTCTAATGTAACTCAAGTTTTGCTAACAGAACAAGAGTTTGAACAAATGACGCAAGAAATAAATGAGTTTGAACAAATTCGTGATAGCGTTTTGGGTGGTGATAACTAATGACCGCAAATCGTTTGCTAACAACATTTGTTCAGTTATTTTTATTATCATTTACTATTCCACTTTTTATTTTAGCAATAAAAGATTTTAGAAAAGATTTTTTTCCTAAAAATAAAAAAGATTAGCGATCTAAAAAAATAGTTTGAAGCTTCAACTAAAATGGTTGAAGTTTCAACTAAATCGCCACGTTATCGTGGCGGGGTCGGGCGTGTCTGTGTACGAAGCTGTGGATAACTCCATGGAAATTGTGAGATTTATCACATTACAAGCGTGTGAGTTTTATCACAAAAAATATTTACGAGAATTACGGCGTGTCTATGGAAATTGTCAGTGGGTTTTGGTAAAATTGTAGGTAGAAAGAAAGGAAAACTAAATGCGTTCATACTCTATCGTTGATTTACTAATCGACCAATACTATGCCCCTACTTCTCTCCGTCGTCGTTTCAACGGGGGAATTATCAACTTTGCTGAAAAGCGTGAGGATATTTATTTATCTGAGGGCTATGAAGCCTTTGCTATCCGTTATCGCCCAACGGGTTCGCTAAAAGACGAATGGGCAACTGTCGCTGTCCGTGTCTCCGACTACTAATTGTCGGTGGCATAGGATAGACTTAGAATTAGAAAGAAAGGAAAAATAAAAATGGCAAAAATGAAAGCACTATTAGAAGCAGTTTTATCCTGCGAAAATTGCTCAGGGTTAGGTTATCATGGTTGGGTTTCACCTGACGGAGACTATGACTTTGAGTATTGCGAATGTAATCCCGAAAGACTAAATATAGAGGAGTTATCCTAATGGAATTGTTTCTCTGTGATAATTGTGATACGCTTGCTATTGTGGAGCAAGTAAGCGACACAATAAAAATAACTAAATGCTCATGCCTTACACTAGATTGGAAAGAATAAATGGACTATAACTACTCTCTCACAATTTCCTATGACGGGGAATTGGTATCAACAACAAGAAGCGCAGACTTACTAGAAATAGTAAATGCGTGGAATAAATGCGTGGACTATGGCGATGCTAAAGAATACGCTACTTACAATTTGTCTGACCCTATGGGTAAAATGTATACTAAGAATTTCTATAGAAATGGAGAAGTAAATGGGAAGTAATTTATCTGCTGAATTAACTGATAAGGAATTATTTCCTGATCTGTCACTTGAAGATAGTGTAACTATACAATTGCGTTCTAATCATTATCCGCCTGTTCCATATTCTATGGTTCCAGTTTGCATTGAAGCAATTAAAGCGTGTAATGAATTAGATTATAATCGTGAAATTAAATTGCCTGAAGGAATTTCATTCCGTGGAAAAATTACTGCACCTGCAAATCAAATAGTTTCACAACACCACTTAGATGAATGGGTTGATTGGGAATAGTTTAACTTTCAACTAAATGCTGCGGGCGAGACACGCCCGACAGCGCCGCGGGCTGTGATTATTATCACAATTACGGGATTATGTACGACTTGACTAAACTCACGGAAGTTTGCTAATATTAGTATATAAACAAATCGAAAGGAAAAAAATGCAAAACTGGGTAAAATTCCCTTTTACAGTTGACGGAGTAGAATTCGTTTCATTAGTAGACCCGACAGGCAATATGTATCAACAGATAAAGCGTATTCCTGCTGAAGTATTTACTTCTATGAATTCAGATGCTATTCGTGAGTTAATTGGTAAAGTATCTCTCATGTCTAAATCTGAAATTCAGGCAGAACTAGACCGAGTAAATGATGGTTATCAGCAGGCCTACTTGGCTCTAGCCTAAATCTTAGTAGCCCACCTTGTCGGTGGGCTACTATAAAATAGTAATATAAAAGAAAGGTAAAAATATGTGTGCTGTTTGTTATGGTAATGCTCACGGGCTTACTTCTTATTCTATAAAGCCAAATACTCTTTGTGTAATTCATTATCAAGAGTGGGCTGACGAAAAGAATGCTTTTGATATTGGAGAAACAGATTACTTCGGAATAATTTAGATCACGGAAATTCCAGCTGCCGCCGCGCCCCAAACCAGGATTTGTCAAGTTACGACAATGTGATTTTTCTCACAAAGAAATGTCCGATTTGATAGCATTTTGGATTTGATTATGTCGGTGGGGTCGTGTAGAGTAGTATTACTAACTAAGAGAAAGGAAGCAAAATGAAACTAGAGGTTGGCTCATCTCTAACAACACCTAAGTCTGGTGTTGTCGGTGTTATCAAGGAAGTAATCTCAAACAAGACAGGCTCAAAGCGTGTCCGTTTGGAACTCCCTAATGGCACAACTCGTTGGACTACTATCAAGTAGTCTATCATAGTCTAGTGGGTTGGACAAAATCCAACCCACTATGCTAGACTAATACTTACCCACAAACCCACTACGAAAGGAAACAAATGGCAAGAGGCAAAGCGATAAATGTAAAAATCGCAACACCTAAAGTAATCAAGGCACTAGAAACTCGCCTTGCTAAACTAAATAAGGATTGGGATAACCAATCTGAAAATGAAGCAAAACATCAAAAGGCTATTGAAAAATGGCGCAAGGAAGTTGGCAAGTTTGCTATTGCTAACATCTCAAAGGCAGAAAACTTCCGCACAAACTATCGTGCTTGGAACAAAACCCTAAATGTGGATTTTGACCTAACCTGTTCTGAGGGAGAGTTCCCTGCTGAGCCTGTTCGTGATTTTGAGCAACTTCATCAGCACACTTACAATGAGATGAAAGAGGAAATGGAAAACGCAATCCGTATTCTCAAGATGACCGATGAGGAAGTTGTAAGCACAAGCACTTACAATGCTATTGCTCGTTATCTCTAAGTAAATAGTTGGGGGAGGCTTGACTTCCCCCAACTAAACTGCTAAACTGAAATAGTAATACCCACTACTAGCAAGAAAGGAAAAGAAATGACTTTAGGAGGCTACACTTATCAAGTTGGCGACCTATTTACTACATCTAAAACAGGTGTAACAGGTCGCATTGAAAAGTTTGTTCCAATCTCTCGTAATGTTACTAAAGTAATGTTGCGTTTGGCAAACAATCAACAGCGTTTTGCTATGGTAAAAACTTACTAAGCAAATGACCTGAGTATGTCAATAAACTGCTTACACCACAGGGTCTTATACCTTTCCCCTGTGGTGTTTTTATTTTTCAAAAAACCCGCGGCGGCTGTGATCTTTATCACACAGCTACTTACGAGTACGATTTGTATCTCCTGATTATTTCTGATAAGATAGTTATATGAAATTACGGAAAACAAAAGAGGAACTGCGTAAACTTATGGAGTTACGCAGGTCTAATGCTGCTGTTCCTGTAAAGTCTAAAAAACAATATACCCGTAAAACTAAGCACAAATGTCGTGCCTTTAGTGTAGAATAAAAAGAAAAGAAAGAAGGTAATCCAATGGGATTAGATATGTATCTCTCAGCACGTAAGCATGTCAATAAAATTGACTGGAGTAAATTAGATAGGTCTGCAGAATTAGACTATGCTGCTGCAACTTATCCACAATGGAATGATGTGGTTGAGGCTGCTGGTATGTCTCATCTAGTCGATAAGGAAGATATCTATGGTGTAGATATTAGCGTAAATGTTGCTTATTGGCGCAAAGTAAATGCTGTTCATAAGTGGTTTGTTGATAACGTACAAGATGGTGAAGATAATTGCCAAGAGTATTATGTATCTCATGCTCAACTAAAAGAATTACTTACTACCTGCCGCCAAGCATTATTCAAGAAAGACCCTAGCGAATTGCCGCCGTCTGCTGGTTTCTTTTTTGGTTCCTACGATATCGATGAGTGGTATTGGAACGGGATCAAAAGTACTATCAAGCAACTAAAACGCTTGACCGAAATGCCCGATTTTGAACAATTGTCCTTTTATTATCAGTCGTCGTGGTAATTTGTCAGTACTATGTGATAGACTAAAGTAAAGAAAGGAAAACAATGAAACTTAAAAGGTCTAATGATAGGAAGGTTGCTAATGCTGTCTCAAAAAATGGAAAAACCCCAACAATTGCCAACACCTTCGGATTACCTGCTGGAAAGGCTTTCTCGTGTCCTGGTGCCACTAGTATTTGTGAGAGCGTTTGCTATGCAGGAAAACTCGAAAGAGTATACAAGGGAGTAAGGGCGGTCCTGCTCCATAACTGGGAGCTCCTGCGTAATGCAGATATGGACACGATGTGTTTATTGATTGATGAGATGATTGTTGATTTTGTCAATGAATGTGAAAAGAAAGACGCCCCTAAACTCTTCCGCATACACTGGGACGGAGATTTCTTTAACGATACCTATGCATATGCATGGAAGACTGTTATCTCTAATCATCCTGACGTACAATTTTGGGTATACACTCGTGTCCCTACCGCTGCAATTATTCTTAACGGTATTGAAAATTTATCTTTATATTTTTCAACGGACGACGAAAACGTTAAGCATGCTAAGAATATGAAGGTATTAGGAGTTAGACTTGCTTATCTAGGAAAAACTTTCGCAATGACGGAAGATAAGATGAAAGAGTTAACTGGTAAAGTAGGCGCTAAGTGCCCTGAAAATGCAAAACGCATTCCTTTAATTTCTACTAATGGCTCTGCGTGTGTATCTTGTGGCCTGTGTGTATTTGGTAAAGCAGATATTCGATTTAGCGCAACTAAAAAATAGATCTGGACAATACTTATTCAGTATGATAGGATAAAACTATGGATTACTATGGATTTTTAGGATACTTAGCAGGTAGTGTAATAGCACTATTTATTTTTGGATTTGTAGTAATTCCATTTATCATTATCTTTGCTTTATTCAATGATAAAACTTATAAAAATGTAAAAGCAGAAATAAAAAACCGCCCTAATTTTTGGGAACAAATAACAAAACAAAAATAAAACTGTAAAAACCCGCGGCGGGTTTTCCACAGGGTTATCCACAGCTTTACGTATGTGATATTGATCACCTGGAATAATTCGGACATTTAAGACATGATTGCTAAGATGATTTGACTTAACCTCCCCCAATCTGATAGGATTAGTATAACTACTATCGAAAGGAAAAAAATTCATGGCTCATGAATTAGAAACACAAAATGGCAAAACTTCTTTTGCCTCTTTCCGTGAACCTGCTTGGCATGGTCTAGGCACAGTATTCACAGAAGAAAAAAATACAAGCGAAATGCTTGCTGCTGCTAATCTAAACAACTGGAATGTTCGTTTAGAAGATTTGGAAATTCCAAATCATTTAACATCTGATAAGTCTTATCAGTATGTTGTTCGCACTAACCCTACCGATTCATCACAAACCGATGTTTTGGGTGTTGTAGGTCAGCGTTATGTTCCACTACAAAATGAAGAATTATTTTCATTTGGTGATAACATTCTTGATGGCGGAGGTCGTTGGGAAACTGCTGGCTCTATTCGTGGAGGTCGTGTTGTATTCGGCTCTATTGCTCTTGAGCGTGAAACAATCCTAGACCCTAATGGTGTAGCAGATAAGGTTAAAACTTATTTGCTTATCAACACATCACATGATGGCTCTATTGCTATTCAAGCAAGCATTACACCTGTTCGTGTTGTATGCGCTAACACCTTGAATCTTGCTCTTGGCTCTATTCGTAAGAAGAATGGCGTTAAGCAATCTTTCAAGATTCGCCACACACAATCAGCAGAGGGTAAAATTGCTGTTGCTCGTGAGGCTCTTGGTCTTGCTAATGCTTACATGGACGAGTTCGATAAAATGGCACACGCAATGATTCAACAAGAAATCACTGCTGCTCAATTTAACGACATCATTCTTGCTGCTTATCCAAAGCCAAAGTCTGATACTAAGGGCGCAATCAAAAAGTGGGAAAATAAAGTTGATTTAATCAACGATATTTACACTGGCGAATTTAATGGCATGATTGCTGGCAATGCTTGGGGTGCGTTTAATGCGCTCACCGAACGCCTTGATTGGCACCGCACTGCTCGTGGTGGCAAGAATGAAACTCTACTTGCTGCTGCTTCAGGATTTGACGCAACAATTAACGCAGAAAAAAATCGTCTGCTAAAAGTTGTTCAATCTGTAATCGCATAAATAAAATGGGGGCGCAGAAATGCGCCCCCACATTTTTTTTAGATCAG
>Ga0255150_1000523_pt1 | contig 11523 bp, 14 predicted proteins | sample Atl_Yuk_RepA_8h_FD_183634 | JGI IMG/M metagenome (GOLD analysis project Ga0255150, IMG submission 183634) | Freshwater microbial communities from Altamaha River, Georgia, United States - Atl_Yuk_RepA_8h | ecosystem: Environmental > Aquatic > Freshwater > River | place: USA: Georgia | collected...
GTTTTTTTCCTTATATTTTATTATAAACAATAAATGTTATGAAAAAGAACAGAACAACCAAATCCACTCCGCTAACTGTATACCAGTCAGTGGGACCAAACATCTACTTTGATGGCACTAGCTATCGCGTACGTGTAATTGTTAATGGTCAACGTTACTCTAAGAATCTGACTTCGAAGAGAGCCGCTGTCCAATATCGCAATTCACTTCTTAAGACTGCTTAAGAGACTTCAATAGTAGTAGGTTTGTTATAAGGGAGACTAGCAATGACGTCTCCCTTATTTTTTTAACTTTTAAATTCTGACACATGCACACCCTACCACTCTGGCTAGACTTCATGATCTACATTATGGCTATTGGTCTAACGATCACCATAGCGAAGTATCTCTTCGACCTGGTAAAGATCATTAGAAGTAAGTAACAGATCCGGTCGCGTATTACCTGGCTGGCTCAGCCCGCCTGGGCGGGATCAAGCAAATGAAATAAAACTATTTCTTTTTCCCCGCCGGCTCCTGGCTCGCGTTTCGCGATCTGCTAAAAGACCGACCTTCGTATGACACACCTCCAGCCGGCTGGCTGGGGCCCACAATATTAGTCCCTATGTTTAAACCGATCGGTCCAGTTTCTACTGGGCCTTTCTTTTTTCCGGGATGCCAAAAGCCCAGACCCCCTTTATGGGGCTGGGCGATCTACACGTATGACGAGGGGACCCTAAGGGACCGGCTAAACATTTTAAATAAAACTATTTTATTTTTTGCGTATGACGCAAGATCCCCTGGGGGATAGATCGGCGCCTCCCATAAAGGGGTCGGCGCCTCTTAGACATCCCGAATATTTTGTTTAAGTATTACGCGCAAAAGTTAAACACACTATAAGCATGTCATACGCGCGCGGCGTCGCAGACAAAGCCCCGAGCACTTTATGCGAGGGGCGTATTACATAGAGATATTAAGGAATTTTTTAGAATTTTAAAAAAACACGGTTGTGATTCACACAAGGGACACTTCCTGGGTGGTTCCCACAAATTCCCACTTTTACCCAAAATTTGTGATTGTAATACACGTATCGAAAAAAACAGCGTTCACAGGGGTCTAATCCACAATAAATTTAATTACGATAGGACTTGTACCTAAAATGTCAGTAAAGTATATGTTTATATAGATAAATGTAGCCATTTTGACAGGCTCTAAAAATGCCAAACTCAGAAGTAAAATAGAGCCAAATCAGGAAGTGAAAGTAGTAGATCGCCCTTTCGCATAAAGTGCTCAAGGGCTCTAATTGCATCCTGAACTATACGTAGAATTTACTATCAATACTATCTCTAGTCTCTTCATAGTACTTCATAAATTCCATAGCGATCTCGTGTTTTCTTTCCAAAAATACTGTAGCATCCTTATAGATGTAGTCTAAAAATCTATAGGTTCCTTTAGTATTTTTACAACCCATATCATATTTTCCTATGGTGACAAAGTCAATATCTAAGGATTTAAAATGTTCTATAAACCATGCTTTAAAATCTTCAGCTACTGTAGCAATGGATAAATGAAGTCTGTCTATAACCAGATCTCTATTACTTCTTTTACCTTCTTTTGTTTTAAAACCTACTGATCCATTACCATCAAAATAACCTCTGATAAAATGGCTATACCATATGGGATCTATATTAGGTTTATCTAAAGTAAAAGACTTTCTAGGGATTACGCCTTTGTTCATTATATCCTCTACTAGTTTATTACTATTGATGGATACTCTACAGTTATCACTATAGGATTCTTCTCCTTTTCTAGTTGTGGTATAATCTCTTTGGTATGTTATTCTAGAATCTCCTCCGAAAACTTTAGCGAATTTCTTTAGGTGATGTTCATCCTTAATAGCTAGCTTTAGGACAATTGAACTACCTCTCTTTTTCTTTTCTGCTCCTCCGTGTCTTAATCTTATAGTACCGTCGGCAGCCAGAAATCCTAACCAATATGCTTTATCTTCTGTATCTATGGTTTCGAAATAGTTCTCATCAATAAAGTATTTCCTAGCTATAAGTTGAATACCATTTGCTTTTAGTATTCTAGTTACTTGATTAGCGTTTTTAAGTTTTAATATATCCGCAACAATATATGTGCTCTTATGTTCATTATATAGTTTAAGAACCTCCTCCGGATTTAGCTTATCATATATTCTTTTGTTACACCCGCATCCGGTGATCTTACCCAGATTACTTAATAATAGATCATATACCTTTCCACACTCACATTTAACCGTGGCAGTTCTTAGAGATACCGGACGATTGGCTCCGGATAGTCGTCTTGGACCTTCCTTAATAAAGGTGAGCATATGGAATTTATCTCCTGGGTTTGGGGTTGGTTTCATATTATTTCTTTGGGTTCTTTTTCTTTACCGGTCTTCTGGTCGCTTTCTTCAGTTCTCTTTCTGATTCATATACCATTTTATGTTTGATGTTATAATGTTCTATCTTATGACAGGTTTCGCATAAGGTATATAAACAATTGGATCTATATTCCCAGGGTAATTTCCCTTTAATATAATATCCATGATGTACGTGTAGAATCTTATCCTTTCTTTTACACCCGCGACATGTGAACTTATCCCTGAGCTTTACCTCATAGGCTTTGGCTTTCCACCTGGGATCATTTAATAGTTCCTTATAAGTCATTATCTTTAATAAACGGCGCTTAGTCTTTCAACTCTACCCTCAATAATACCATTAGCCCACTCAGCCCCCATAATAAATCCATTGTATTCATCATCGCTGGTTGTTTCATCATAAGCGGCGTCAACTATTTCATTACCCTCTGGTAAGCTAACCGAAGGTATGGTATTCATTAATTCCTGAATGAAATTCGTAGGGATGTCATTTCTACCATCTGTGGCAATATGTAACAATGTCTCAACTTGTTTTTTTGTGTATAGCATAATATATTTGTTTTATATTCTAATATAAGGAAAATATTTGAAATAAAAAAACCGGAAGATTATTCCGGCTTAACTAACTTGCTCTTATCGAAAATTAGAATGTTTAGATCATTCTGAAAACCATCATATCCTTTGGACATTAGGTGGTCTATAAACTCTGGGGTAGGTTCATAAGCATACTCATCATAGTCGCCAGCCTCTGGATCAAACTCATCAATAAGTTCCTCCCATTCAGAATAATTGTATTCAACATCTAGTACATTAAGATTGGATGGCATTAGATATTTGGTAACTTTGCCATACTCTGAAGCAAACTCTTCATCTTCACTAACCCATATAGAATTCCCAATATGTTCTTCTTTTTCTCCTCTATATACTGGAACATATTGAATATCTTCAATACCCATTATGTCTTTAATTCTATCTATATTCTCTTGTAAGTTCATGTATATAAATATAAACTATTCATATATTAGCGGTTCTTCACAGTGAGGACATTCATCTAATACTATAAGATTGTTCTTGTGAAATGACCAGTTCTCAACAAAGGATAGTTCCATTTGACTTAGTTTCCTATACCCATCTAGACAAGTAACTTCCCCATTGATATCATAAAACTTTCCTTTATACCTAGTAATAATATGATTCATATTCCCGGAAATATATGGGACAGTATTCTTATACATCTTGGATAATAGAACATGAAATCTATAACATCCTCCCCTTGTATATATGTGTTCAATATACCCGTCGGAATTCCTTAGTTCATCTATGAAGTCTTTGATATTCATATTAGTCGACAATAATCTTATGACATTCCCAGCACTTATAACATCCTTCCCTATAATATTCCCTGTACCTAGGTTGATGTAAACATTCGGTGGCGGGTTTATCCTTTATACGGAAAATCCTTCTTATAATATCCTTAAGGCGTTTATCTCGGATTGTTTTTCTGAATGTCATGTTAATCTAAACTGTTTGGGTAATATAATAATGTTGGATTCTTCTTTTGAATATCGGGTAGATCTTTCCCTGGGCGTTCTGCCATCTGATCGGTGAAATCCTTTACATCAAATCTCTTAGTAATCAAATGAATACCATTCTTGGTTGGGATAACCGCTTCAATCTTACTACCTTTATCCGTGGGTCTAACCCTTTCAATAATATTAATCACCCTGTTCTTTTCAGATATAGAGTGAGAGTCAATATCAATAATCCACCGCTTCTCCTGGGTTTTTAGTTGGCCAACCACGCTATCAAATACATTCTTCTGATTGATCTGACCGGATTGAATCCTGGTGACAATCTCCGTGATCATATTCATTCCCACGTCCCTGTGGTTCTGTTTGCAAACATGAATATAGGCACGGGCTTTGAATACCTCACATAACATCTTGACCTCCTCATATCTTTTATCCAGATATTCCAGGGATGTTATGCAATATGATTTAATGGTTCTTACCGACTGATGATTAGCTTTGTCAGTAGTCTGATCCTTCTTTCTTAATAGAACATATAACTGATAGAAGTCACCCTCCTCAGAGAAATTAAGTAATGGCTTAATTAGTTCTATGTTGTCTATCATATGTGATTGGATTTTTCATATGCTTTCACAGATGGTAAACCACTGTATTCACATAACATTTCTTCCCTTTGTCTCTTTAGTTCTTCCTTTACGTCCTCCGGAAAATATACTCCCTCACTTTCCATGTCAGCTATGGTTCTATTCATGGCTTTATAGATAAGATCCTTTTGTTTATAGGTCATCTTTTGTGAAGATTGCTCATCATCAAATAGTCTACCAATGAATCTTATCATGTCGGCTCTAGGACCACCATCCTTTTGAATCTTATATGATTCATGGTTCACGTTGCGCACTTCCCTGTATATGGCAATGATGAATACCAAAAATAATGTGGATAATACGGTGGTTAATAATATGATATCTAAATTTTCCATATTAATTTCTTTTGCTGTTAATAAAATTGAGAAGCCCCAAGATGGTTGGCGGCCATAGACCAATAAAAATGGCTTTTGTTGGGTTGTTCTGTACCAAATAGATATATTCGCTGACGAATATAACCACAACGCAAATAAGGACAATTAATGCCTCGCTTACTGTGAATTTTTTCATGTATTCTGATGTTTAGAACACAAATGTATATAATATTCTTGATATTCCAAAAATTAATCCCAATAATTATGGGATTTCAAATAAAATTTTGGATTGTTTCTATTTGCCCAGCATTTGAGCATTAGGGTAATCATATATAATAACCCCTTGTTTTTAAATCTCCTAGCAGATGTATATACCCCTTTAATATTGTGTATTGTAAATAAGGGGGCCCATATTTTATTAGATATAAAATAATCCTCAGCAAATACCTGATCTGGGTTATATTCACCTGCATATCTATATGCCTCCGTTTTAAAAAGTTGGAAGCCCCCAATAGCGAAAGAGCTTCCAAGTAATTTCATGAATCTTTGAATAAAGGTGAAAACAGAATATATCCAATTATAACCATGATCCGTTTGAAATTTTACCGTGGATAATTGTTTGGTATTATGAACCATCTGATATAAAACCATATTATTGTATAAGAAAACATCAGCGTCCAAGAATAAAACATATGGGGTTGTTACAAGTTTTGCCCCCATATATCTTCCATATGCTGGATAACCACCTGGAATTACTTCTATGTTTAATGAGTATTTAAAATCAATTTGTATTTGTTTAATAATATCCAACGACTCTTCATCATCACTGCAGTCCGCAATAATAACTTTCATCCCATAACCCATTATTTGGGAAGATAAATAAGAAATGCTTAGATATAAATTACCCTTTTCGTTTTTGCTCGGAATAACCACCGTCAGCAAATCTCTTAATGGTGTATTGTTCATCGTTGTATATAATATATGAGTTATTTTCAATCCAATCCCCACAGTTTAAATATCTAATGTCTTCAATCATCCTATCTTCTGGATGATGAATATGACCAGATATAACCGCATTGCAATGATGTTTCTTGGCTTGCCTAACCAATTCAAATTCGTATTGAGTGATAAATTTAACGGCTTCCTTAACTTTGTTCTTTAAAAACTTGGATAAAGATCTTTTCATCCCCAACTTCTTTAAAAATCTATCGATTGATATTGCCGCATCATAGCCAACCGATCCAAGAACACCTAACCATTTTAATTTAACCACACCATCATATAGATCACCATGTGTAATAAAGGTATTCTTCCATATGTATTCATTGTGAATCTCAACGTTTCCAAAAGAGAATTCCCCGTACTCTCTTAGAAACTGGTCATGGTTACCCGGAATATAAATCACTTTACATCCGTTTTTTGAATGAGATAAGATTTTTCTTAATACATTTGTATGTGACTGAGGCCAGCGAAACTTGCGTTTTAATAACCATCCGTCGATAATATCCCCAACAAGAAATAAATGTTTTGGTTGATAAGTTTTAAGAATTTCAAGGACCTCGTTAGCATTAGATCCCTTTGAGCCCAGATGTACATCTGAGATAAACAATGCTTCTACTTTCATTGCTTATAAATATCAAAATAAGATGGTCAGGTGTGTTAACATTAAATTAATAAAAAAACCGGGTTGTTATTCCCGGTTTATTATCTTTAATTAGCTCTCCACCCACTTTGGAACAAAAGGTTCCGATGGCGCCAAATCTATCATCTTCTTCTCCCCTTTTAATACCCCAACAACCCTTTCTCTTAGTCTACCATAATTTTCTATAATATCATAGAACATGTAGTTTTTACTCATTTTGTACTTACCAACCTGTTGTGTCTCCCCGTTTTTATGATACTTCATATTAACTGGTTTCATAACCAAATATTTCTTAATCATATTGTCCCACGTTTCCTTTGTGAATACATTTGTAATAATGGCAAATGAGAAATATTCATCATTTTCTTCATCTAGCATTACTGTTACATTTAAAATATCAGCTGGGGCCACGTATCGATTACCGCTCTTTGAAACCACTTTCATGTTTTCTCTTCCAAAATAAGTGATATCAATAATATCACCATCGCTATTAGCAAGTTTGGTCTTAAGTCTTGTTTCAAATTCATCAACTCTTGCATCAAGATCAATTGGGGTTTTATCATCTTCAAAATCATCCGCTGTCTTCCACTTATCTGGATCGTCTTTTAAATCCTCTGGGTCATCTAAACCACCTTCATAACTTGATGGCATATCCGGGAATCCTACCTCCCTTCTTGCTCTATCATATAGATCTTTACTTTCATTAACAACACCCATCATGGATTTAATCTTGTTAACTTGTTCCTGTAAATTCATTTTGGCTTTATATTTTTATATAAATATCATGTTATAAAGACCGCGCGACGGCTTCGCCGGATTAATAGTTAGCGAAACGATTGAACTGCTCTGTTATTTCGTTCTTAACTTTCTTGGGCTTCTTTGGTGCCGATAATCTACCTATAACTGTAGACTTAAGACCATTATATTCTTCATGCTTCTTTACATCAGAGATAAAGGTAAAGATATCACCCTTATTGTAGTCACCATATAATTGTTCTGCGCCCTCAGATGTTCTGAAAGCTGTAGATAATTCACCAAACTTTTTGATGCTATTTCCATCAACATCTTCAAATGACCATATGTTTCCTTCACCAAAGGCACTATTGAAACTTCTATGTCCTTTTAATTTTAGATCAGTGAATAACATCTTCTCACCAACTGTTCCAACAAATTCGCTTGGTTTCTTTTCACCCATTATTTTTACTTCCAGATATTTGTGGGTAGCATATATTAATTTGCTACATTCCAATACTCTAAACTCTCCGGTTTCAAACATTCTCTTGATTGCTGTTTGGAATTCACCGAAACTTGATTGTGGATCTCTGATATCAACGGATGCCCAATATTCTTTTAGTTTATCCGTAAGTTCGTTATCTGGTTGAAAGTTATGAACTCTTTCATCATCAAACATAATATCTTCACATAGATCCGCAGTTGCTTTACCTTTGTTAGTTCTTACATATTCATAATCGGTTCTCCAAGCACTTACCTGAGTTTCTTGTTGATAGCCTAGCTTTTTAACATAACCCCTTTCATCTAATGCATACTTAACAACTGCAACCGCAACTGGCAAAGGAATTGCAATCATGAATGGAGAAATGCGTTTCTTCTCACGTCCTCCCCTCATCTCTTCTTCATCAAATCCACCAAGAGTATTGCTCAATAAATTAAAGAAATCAATTGCTTTAATAAACTTGGCTGGATTAATTCCAAATACTTTTTTAACACAATCCCCACCAAATCTTTTAAATTCACCCGTGGATAGTTGTTTAACAATCCAGCTCTTGCCTCTGTTTCTATTGACATGACAATGATCACATTCTTGAGAAGGTGTCATTAATTCTGATGGAACTGGTGTTTCACCAATCTTTACCGAACCGCTAGTCTCATTATCCACCACACCAACCACTTCATAGTCAGGTAACTTGAATATTTCATCTACAATGATTTTAACTGGGATAAGATCAACATAGTATTTGTATTCACCCCAAATCTCATCATAGTCTATACCTCTTTTAACTTTGTCTGATACAATAATCTGAGGCTCGGGAATCTTGAACTTCTTGCTCATCTTCTTGATCGTCTCAATAGCTTTTCTCAAAGCATAATCGCTTTGTACCTCAAACTTATATTCCCTAGAAACTTGTTGCTGTGTTGGGAGATCTTCATTATCATCATCCTGACCCAAATTTGCTGAATCAACCATTGCATTTGCAACATCAATCGCTTCCATATCTTTCTCAGAATCAATGGGTTCGTTTAAATTTTCTTCGTTTTCAAATAATTTGTTGGTCAGATTAGGATCTTCCTTAATAATGTCCAGAATTTTCATATCCATAAATATTTGATTTGTTGTTCAGTACAAAACTAAACAAATCAATTTAAATAACAAAAAAATTTTTGATGAATTATTTACCTAACATATTAGCCCCGTTCGCTTGTAGATATTCTGCGAATTCTGTAAAAAAAACCGGAAGATTATTTCCGGTTTAATTTCTTTAAGCTAGTTGTCTTTCCAGCTCTTCGTTGGCGCTACGGATTCCACTGTAGATGTACTGTTTAACCCACTCACCACCTTCTTTGAAATCGTCCATTCCATCTGGGCCGGCTTCATCATACCCATAGTCGTTGATAAGATCATCATCTGGAAGATATACAGCTTCCATTTCTGACATAATATCTTCGGCTGACGTGGTAGTATTGGTGCGAGCAAGGTTAATCATCGCCACAACTTGTTGTTCTGTGTACAGCATAATATATTTGTTTTATATTCTAATATAAGGAAAATAATTTAGAATAACAAATATGATTAACTAATAAGTAAATTTGCCCACATATTTTCCACCATTATTTATCCATTGTATATTCGGCACAGGTTGGTTACCTGGGCCATTCTGATTCTGTAAATAACCAATCCCATCCGCAACAATATCCTTGTCCCCATCTCTATCCACATCATATAACCTTACCCAACCAAACCACGTGCTGTTTTCCTTATATGAAACATCCACCCGATTATCCGTTGCATCCACAAATTCATTGTTTCTATTTTCCAATATCCTTATGCCAAATCCCTTATTGTTTATCTCATAGTTCAAAATCAAATCAATATCCTTATCCCCATCAATATCCGAGAAAGCAACATCCATGATCGATGTTCTATTATCTGTAGGGTTTGGAATAATAGTTTGATTGTTTGTTGAATAAGTGTGCGATTGGTTTCCCCACAGTACTCTTGATACCATATTGCTTTTGGTTCCACCTAATAATAAAATATCCAAATACCCGTCAGCATTTAAATCAAATGTCTCAATGGTATAATAGTTATTCGGATTGTTATTGGAATATCCAATCCCGTTTATAAAGTTTTCAATATATTTAAAATTTCCATTCCCCTGGTTTTGATAATATACCGGGCCAATTGGTTGATAGCCACCGGCTGAATACAATAATATATCAACATCACCATCGTTATCAAAATCCCCGGAACATCCACTATGGTAATATCCAATCTTATCACTCATGGTTTGTATATTCATGGATAAATCCGCATTAAATGAAACGATATGTATAGAATCACCATAAAACGGCGGAAGATCTGCTCCACCAGAACAAACCAATATGCCAACCTTGCCATTCTTATAATAGTCATTTAGAACAAGTTTCCTTGCACCAGTTAGCCCCTTTTGAATGTTTGGTTTGGAGAATCCTTGCTTATCATATTCCCAAGTTGCATAATATCCTGGCTTGTTTGTTCCAAATGGCGATGCCCAGTAGTTGTTAAACACATCATTTTTTCCGTCACCATTTAAATCCCCATAAAACAATCCTTGCCTATTGCTGAAGTAGTTGGTATTGTTTGAATTGTATATGAAATTAACTTCAGATCCATTTGTATACAATGATCTATATGTTTGCGAAGAATCAATAAAGAAATTTCTACCCCCAAATAACTTATTGGTTACATACCAACCTGTTGTCTTGTTGATTGGTGAATATTCCTCGATTGGCTGTGGGGTAATCGTTGGTTCAATTGGCAAATCTTTTGAACAAGAAGCCAATAAAATAGCCATGGATAACCATATAATATGTTTCATATAAATCTATTTGCCCACAAAATTAAAAAGAATTTTGTAATATTCCAAATATATTTTATAAAAAACCGGCTGACGCCGGTTTATATTTTATCTAGTTTCCATCTGTGCTCTTTATAGTAATCATCATAACCAGACTTGTGGATTATATCTTTTACCTTTTCGATAGTATAGGTATTCATAAGATAGTTTAGAAAATCTCCTATGGTTTTGTCAGCATTCCTTAGTTCAAAATATACATTCATATCATCATCTCTTAGATAACCACCATACTTCCACGTATTAAAATATATCCTATTTCTTTCCAGCTTAATATTATTATCAGTTAAATTCCACTCGTCATTTCCCCATTCATATAGAGCATACTTGCTAGCATAATCAAACTTCTGACCCTTTGGCTTTAGCCCCATGGTCTTAATATTCACAAGATCCTTTACAGTTTGTACCTTATGCTTTTTCATCTCTCTTACTAGCAACATAACATATCCTCTCATTCCACCATCTCTTCCACCCTTAAACATATTATGTAAATAAGCACTTATACTTGAATTAAAATCCTGGGAACTATAATATAGATTCCTCATGGTTTCAAATGTCTTGTAACAATCTATATCCATTTCAATGTTATTGGCTTTTATATATTCACCCATATCTTTGCAAAATAGATCATAGTCGTTTGTATATTTCTCGTTATATAAAACAAGCGCAATTATCTTTGAAACCAGATCACTGTCTCCATATCTGGATTCTTCTCTGTCCTCAAGATCTTTCTCTGGCTGGTAGTTAAGAACCTGATCATTGATTGGATTAGTATTGGACGCAGCATCTTTTTCGTTAGAATAAACAAACGCTGGGATATTCAATTCATTAGCCAACTCAAGAATCTTTTTAAATCTAATAAGATATTGAGGATAACCTTCC
>Ga0255150_1000526_pt1 | contig 11507 bp, 11 predicted proteins | sample Atl_Yuk_RepA_8h_FD_183634 | JGI IMG/M metagenome (GOLD analysis project Ga0255150, IMG submission 183634) | Freshwater microbial communities from Altamaha River, Georgia, United States - Atl_Yuk_RepA_8h | ecosystem: Environmental > Aquatic > Freshwater > River | place: USA: Georgia | collected...
CCCTAATCCACAAATCTAATATTTATAGGGGTAAAATTAGATAAATGGAAAAAATCAAAGAACAAATCCGCTCGGTAATAAGAGAAAACTTCATAAAAGAAATGCACCAAAACGATTTACATTTTCGTGCAATTATGAAATATTACGATAAAGGAACTCCTTCAACTAAAAGACAAGTAGCAATTGTTGTGACAGGAAGAAAAGCTTCAAATAGAGGACAAATTGTTAATGACCTTTTAGATATGGATTATCACGAAATTTTAGACACCGAAAAAAGATTAAAGTATGTAAAGGAATACTTTGATAAAAAAGGACAGGAAAGAGTTGCGGCAGCGTTACCTCAAACGGAAGAAGAACCACAAAAAGAAATATAATATGGAAAATTTGGATTATGGTTACACCGAAATCCAAAATACATATTCCGGTTCAGCATCCGATTTGATGTTTTTTCCAACTGGAAGTACACAATGGGTTTTGAATTGGTTTGAAATGAAGAAAAATAATGGAACAAATGGATAACATATATTCGGTATTAATAACTGCTTGTACGGTATTAGGTAGTGCAGCAGCTTTCCGTTTTTATGAGAAGAAATCAATGAGAAAGGAAAGAGATGAAGAATTTATTAGACACGATTGCAGAGACCGTATAGCTAAATTAGAAGCTCTTTTAGTTCAATCTTCAAAAGAGAAAGATGAAATGCGTAAGATGATTATAGAGATGACTGCAAAAGTTGCTGAATTGACTGTGAAAGTTGAGTATTTAACTAGAGAAAACGATAAATTGGAAAAATCACTTCCAAAAGCTAAAAGACAACTTAACGGATAATGCCAATATCAAGAGCCCTATTTACCGAAGATAAGAAATTGAGAGTATTTGATTTTGATGATACAATTGTTAAAACAACCTCTTTTATATACGTTAAACATAAAGACGGAAAGGAATCAAAACTAACACCTGGTCAATATGCGGTTTACAAAGAGAAACCTGGCGATGTATTTGATTATAGAGATTTCCAACAAGTAAGTAATCCTGTTCTTATAAAGGGATATGTTGAATTACTTAAAAGAATGGTTAATAGTGGTGGAAGTAGAGAAGTATTTATACTAACCGCTCGTTCAGCACAAAGACCGGTAGAGCAATTTATTAAGGATTTGGGAATTAGAGGGGTAACTGTGATAGCATTGGGTGATGCAAATCCTGAGAAAAAAGCAGATTGGATTGAAGATAAGGTAAAAGAGGGGTATGATGATATTTTCTTTGTTGATGACTCACCTAAGAATGTAGAAGCAGTTAGAAAAAGATTAAAAAATTATCCAAATATAAAACAAAAAATACAACAAGTAAAGCACGCATAATATGGGAGTATCAATCGTTATAGTGGACTGTACAAAGCAGGACATAAATAAAGCTTTAAAAGAATTTAAAAGAAAGGTTATCAAATCCGGCCATATTATGGAATTGAGAAACCGAAAAGAGTACACCAAACCAACTACGGAAAAAAGAGAGCAAATTCAAAAAGCTATCCGTAGAAACCAAAGGGAAGTAATTTTAGACAAAATAGCTGCCGGAATACTACCACAATCAGCACTTTCCAACAAAAAGAGAAAATCCTTTGGGGATTAGTTTTATTATATTTTTCAATATTTATAAGAGTTAAATACCAACTTTTAGAAAAATCGTATTGAAAAATGGCAGATAAAAAGATATCCCAACTCCCTTTACTGAATAGTGTATCGGGTTCATCATTAATAGTTCCGATAGTCCATGATGGGACTACAGTTAAATTGGATTTGAACCAATTAGGTCACTTTTCTTCACAATGGAGTGCACAAACAGGTTCTGCTAATACATTCTCTGGAACACAAACCTTTAGTGGAAATGTAAATATAAATGGCAGACTTACTGTACATGAAATTTACGCTAATTACGAAACATCTTCAATACTATACACATCAGGCTCTAGCCAATTTGGTGACCAAGCTTCTGATATTCATACATTTGTTGGTACTATTAATTTAAATGGATTAGCATTAGGAACTAACGAACTAATGGCACAAACGGCATCTCAAGCAGCTGTAAACCTAAGAATTAGTTCTACAACCGGTTCAATTAATACAACAACTTCTTCATTTAATTCGGTATTTTCTGCAATAGGACAACAAACCGCATCACAAGATTTAGTAAATAGAGGTATAAGTTCTGTAACTGGTTCAATTAACACAACTACTTCATCATTTGATAATGTGTTTAGACGAATCAGTTCAACAACCGGTTCAATTAATACAACCACTTCATCATTTGATAACGTATTTTTAGGAATAAGTTCAGTAACGGGAGCATTGAATACAACTACTTCATCATTTGATTCTGTGTTCCAAAGAATCAGTTCAACAACTGGGTCTATAAACACAACTACATCTTCATTTGATTTAGTATTCAGAGGAATAAGTTCTGTTACAGGAGCTATGAACACTCAAAGTAGTTCTCAAGATTTAGTAAATAGACAAATTTCATTAGTTACTGGTTCTATTCATTTTACAACTGGAGCATTAAACGCATTTACTGGTTCTGTAATTGGACAAACAAATACAATATCAACATTTACATCTTCAGTAAATTTTGCAACACAATCGTTAAACACACAAACTGGTTCACAAGATTCGGTAAATTTAAGAATTAGTTCAACTACTGGTTCAATCAATACAACCACATCTTCTTTTGATTCGGTATTTTTAAGAATCAGTTCAACAACCGGTTCTATTAACACTACTACATCATCTTTTGATAGTGTTTTCCAAAGAATCAGTTCAACAACCGGTTCTATTAACACTACTACATCATCTTTTGATTTGGTGTTTAGAGGTATAAGTTCAGTAACAGGAGCAATTAATACAACTACATCTTCATTTAATACTGAATTTGGTAAGATTGGTTCAACCACTGCATCTATTCACCTTACTACCGCTTCATTAAACACATATACTGGTTCAAATGAAACTTGGAAGACTGGTGTTAGAGGTGAAGTTTCTGCTTTGGAAGCATGGACAGCATCTTTAGATAATACATACGCAACTGATGCACAACTTTATCAATTGTATCAAGCAACTGCATCTATTCATTTTACAACTTCATCTTTAAATACTCAAACCGGTTCGCAAGATTTAGTTAATAGAGGTATAAGTTCTGTAACTGGTTCAATCAACACAACTACATCTTCATTTAATACTGAATTTAGTAAGATTGGTTCAACTACATCTTCTATTCATTTTGCAACATCTTCGTTAAATACGCAAACCGGTTCTCAGGCAAATCTTAATGCACAAATAGCAATAGCAACTTCTTCATTAAACTTTGCAACATCCTCATTAAATACATTTACTGGTTCATTGAGAAGTGAGGTAAACTTAATTGAAGCATATACGGCATCTTTAAAAGGAGCAGCAATTGTATCATCTTCACAACAAATAACAAATTATTATAAATTTGCTGAAACGGCATCTGCAAATACATTCTATGGTAACCAAACATTTGCATCAAGTGGTGGAAATGGATTGAGAATATATGGTGCTTCTGGTACTCACCAATGGGATATGTATTTAAATGGACAAAATGTAAGATTATCAGATAATACTGCCGGTGATGGTGCATTGGTTGTAGATACAAGAGCATCTTTTGGTGGACATGTAACAGCTAGTGGAAATTTTGTAGTTGCAACTGCGGGAAATGGTATAGACTTCTCAGCAACATCTAATGGTAGTGGTACAACAACTTCTGAATTATTAAATGATTATGAAGAAGGAACTTGGACGCCTACTGTTTCATTTGTAGGAACGCCTGGTACTGTTAATTATGTAGATAGAAGTGGAAGATATACAAAAGTTGGTAGATTGGTTCAAATAGAGATGAGTATTGTTGGTTTAAATATAACTGGTTCTTCGGGATATATGAGAATAAGTGGATTACCTTTCACAGTAGGTAGTTTGGGAACATATGCAGCATTTGCTCCATATGGTCCTGGTTGGTTAAATTTCCCAAGCTCTAGTCAGTTCTTTTTACAATTGGGAACTGGAGCAACAACTATTGACCCACAAATAATAAATAATAGTGGATTTTACCAAGACTTTACTGCAAATAATATTATTGGTACTAACCATAAAGTTACATTTGCGGCTCAAGCAACATATACTGTATAAAATTAATATAAAATGGCATTAATAGAAAAACAAATAGTAGATTTTATTGAAGTAACTAATTTTAATACTATTCAAGTTCGTACTGCAAACATTATTGAAAGAGATGGCGTTGAAGTAACTCGTACATTTCACAGACATGTATTAGCACCTGGTGATAGTGTTGTAAATGAAGACCCAAAAGTTCAAGCTATCGCAAATGCAGTTTGGACTGCAGAAGTAATAGCGGCATACCAAGCTTCTTTGGTTAGATAATCAAAACAATATATACTTATAGGTGTTGAAGAAATCCAATAAGTAATGGCGTATTCGCATAGTGTAAAATATTTTAATACTTTCGATAGTACATTTTGTGCAACGGATTATGCAGAAAATCAAACTGTATATTCTGATTGTGCAACTTTAGGTATTAGTTGTAAAGTATATTACAACGCTTTACTTACACAACCAGTAACTGGATATAATTTCATAAAATTTGGTGGAGTTGTTCACGAAATGAACTTTGATACGGGAGAAATAAATCTTCCTACTGAAGTACAATGTACAATACCAAATGTAAGGATATATAGAATTTCTGTACCGGCAAGTCAAACTTCATATGTAGATTGGACTGAATGTGAAGGTTGGCCTGGTCCAAAGCAATTAATATATAGTAGAATGCGTTCTGTTGATGTATCTGCTGTTGAAAATTCGGTATCCGCATCATCTGTAGCAACAATAACCGAAGTTGGTACTTGTGACCCATATCCATCTTGTCAATGTGTATATTATGGTGAAACTACAACTACATCAACAACAATTGCACCTGTAAATTTTGTATTAGCTCCATATTGTACTGGAAGTTTTTTAGATGGTACTGGAACTATTGATGTTAAAACTTTTAGTGGTGGAAATGGTACATATCAAAGTGTAGCAATTGGAACTACATCCGGTAATGCTTTTGCGGCAACACCAATAAATTTAGGTGGAGCAACTTCATATACATTTACTGGATTATATAATGGAGTATATTGGGTAGTGTTGAGAGATAGTTCTGGAAATTATGGAATTAAAAGTGCAGCTGTAAATTGTTTAGCAACAACAACCACAACATCAACTTCTACAACTACTTCAACATCAACATCAACAACCACAACTACAACGGCAGCACCTATATGTACTTATGGTGGTGGTAGTGTTGTAATCGCTTATGGTACATCAACAACAAGCACTTCAACAACAACAAGTACAACAAGTACAACAACTGCTGGACCAACATCAACAAGTACATCAACAACATCAACAAGTACTTCTACTTCAACATCAACAAGTACTTCAACATCAACTACAACTGCTTCACCATACAACTATTATATAGCTAAGAAGTATGATTGTACGGATTGTACTATGCAGGTTGGTACTTATAAAATTAAATTTGCATCTTCTTTCTATCCAAATATAAACAAATGGTATTTACCAACAACACCGGATGGATATTCGTATAAACCATTATTTATTACAACACCTGATACAGCTATTGATATGGATGAAACTTCATATTCAACTTGTATAGCAGCTTGTGGATTATCAACAACAACCACAACCACAACTACAACTGGACCTGTTAGTATAACAATTCAATTGGATGAATATGATGGAGGCAATCCACCTTATTTAGATATGGATATGGTAGTTGCTGGTTCAACTTATTATTATGATAGTGGTGTATATACTCAAAATGTACCTACTAATGCATATTCTACAATTACATTAAAAACAAAAGATGGAATAGCATCTCATACATGGGGTAGTTTCACAACAGCAAGTGCTACACTAAAAGTATTTGAAGATGGTGTTTTAATAGTAAATCAAACAAATTATTATAGAAAGAATGAGGGAGCGGTAGATTTCACAACATCAGTTCCATTTAGTTATGGCAAAACTTATATTGTAAGTGGTTCGAATTGGACTTATAGTGGAGCACCACCTACAAATACAACCACAACTACATCAACATCAACAACTACTACAACAGCAGCACCTTCATCATATGTACACTTAATAAGTTTTGGATATTCCTATGTACCTTGTACCGGCGGCAGTGATATTACAGTTTATGGCGATAATTCTGATTTCTTCTCTGTTACTAGATTCTATACTGATTCTGGATTATCAACTCCATTTAATGGAAATGACTTATGGTATGGTGACCAGTATTTTAGTAGTGGTGCTAATATACAAATAAATTCAAGTGGTTATATAATAGATTATTATGGTTGTTAAAATATAAAAATAAAGTATATATAAAGAATGATAGTAACAATAACATTAACGGGATTAGGAGCTGATTTGGGGCCGAATTTTAATTTGACCGCAGATGTTGGTGTAGTATCACCAAATACAGCTACTAAAGCAGAACTATTAGCAGGTAAACAAGTTACCGTTGATAATTCTGCAACTTCTGTTACTGTTACATCAACCGGTGCTTGTACAAATGGTACAACGATTAGTATATCGGGGCAAACTACAACAACTACAACAGCTGCACCTGCACAATTTACAATAGGATATGCTTTAGGTACTCCTTTTGAATCTTGTGTAAATAGAACAATTGACCCAAGAATAGTATATGCATCAAATGGTTCATCTTTGGGAAATGGTGTTGCATTGTATTATGACCAACAATTAACAGCTCCGGTTGATACGGGATTCTATTCAGATGGTACAAATTGGTATAGAGTTACTGGTGCATTAGGTGTTATATCTTCAAATGGTTCTTGTGCAACAACTACAACAACTACAACAACAGGCGCACCAACTACAACTACATCAACTTCTACATCAACATCAACCACTACTTCTGGACCAACATCAACAACTACAACAACACAGGCGCCGGCTACATTTAGTTTAAGATATAGTACAATTAGTGGTGGACATGCTTGTTATCAATCTGCAACAACTTATTATGCAGAAAATGGTTCTTTATTGCAAAATGGTACAATTATATACACAAATGGTACATTAACTACGTTGGCACCTGCTGGATGGTATTCGGATGGTACTAATTATTGGTATGTATCTCCAACTTGCTTTGAGTATGATGTTACAAATGGTGGAGTATCTGATGTTAATATACAATTTAGAGATTGTAATGGAACTGTAATATTTGTAACTGTGAAAGCTGGACTTACTGAAAATGTATGTGCTTCTCAATTCGATGAATTAAATGGTTGTACAACTGTTAATAAAGGTGTTGGTATTTGTGATGTGACAACTAATGGTATATTATCAAATCAAACAGCTTGTCCATCAACAACTACATCTACTTCAACATCAACAACTACACAACCACCAACTACATCAACATCAACAAGTACTTCTACATCAACTACAAGTACTTCAACATCTACATCAACTACATCTACTTCAACATCAACAAGTACTTCAACATCAACCACAACATCTGGTCCAACTACTACAACCACATTGGCACCAAATGAAACAACAACTACAACAAGTACTTCAACAACAACTGCACCACCAACAACTACAAGTACTTCAACTACGAGTACTTCAACTACAAGTACTTCTACATCAACAACATCAACTACAACTGGTGCAGTAACAACACACTTTAGAAGTGTAACACCACAAAATAGTGCGGCAAACGCTTGTGCACAAAGTACACCAAATAACATATATACACCATCTTCAACATCTACGATGGCGGTTAATGATGTGTTATATTCTGATTCTGGATTGACAACATTATTTAACGGAAATAGTCAATGGTATAAGATTATTTGGAAAGGTGCGGTTGGAACTGATGATGTTTATGCAGTACAAATAAGTTCAACCGGTGTTGTATTAGCATGGGAATATTGTCCATCAACAACTACAACAACATCAACAACTACAACCACTGCTGCACCAACAACTACAACTACTTCAACTTCAACTACAAGTACTTCAACTTCAACAACTACCGCAGGACCGGGATTAGCTGTATCAAATGGTACTGTAACTTGTAGTGGAACTAATGGTTCGTTTACAACTACTGCTAGTGGTGGTAGTGGTACATATGATTGGATAGCAATTGATACAACCCAAGCTAACGCAATATCTGCAGTTAATGGTGGAAGTGGAACTAGATACGCAATGGTTGGTAATACAAGACTTTGGAGTACAATAGGAAATGGAACTTGGTATGTTGCTGTTAAAGATAGTTTAGGAAATGTAAGTTATTCTAGTGTTGTTATTTCTTGTTCTACTACAACAACATCTACATCTACATCCACATCTACATCAACAACCACTGCGGCACCATCTTCTGGTCCATTTAATTTGGATTGGTCACATGGTATAAATTATGGAACAGGACTTTCAACTCTTTTAATTAATAAAAATGGAAATCAAGTTGTAAATTCAACTACAAGTGGAAATGGTACAATTACAGGAATATATTCTGGTGATGTGATAACATATTCATTGGTATCAAGTTCTCCTAATTTCAATAGAAGTGCAATTATTGTAACTGATGCGGATGAAACATATGATACTTTAATTGATTGTAACTTGTATATGTCAAATGTATCAAATACGGTGGGAATTCAATTAAACGATAATGCAGCGCTTTCTGCAGCAGCTGATGATTACATTGACCAATGTCCATAGAAAATATAAAAATTTGATAATTATATTAAATAAAGGTTATACACAAAATGGAAGAAATTTTTAAATCTTGGGGGATTGATTATAACCCAACTGATAGTAGAAATGAATTAGCATCCAAACGAATTGAAGTTTGTAATTCGTGTCCTAATAAAAAAGAAATAGATGGTGTTAGAAATGTATGTTCACTATGTGGATGTATGTTAAAATCCAAAGTATTTACTGCTGAAATGGGACAATGTCCTGATGATAGATGGAATGAAGTAGAAGAAAAGTTTGTAAAATATAAAACAAAGAAAAATCTACGATTCATATCAGCACAACCAGCAATTCCTTATTACACTTGGCAAGTAGAAGTAATGTTAAATAACTTCTTAGAAATGGGTGTAAATCTAAATAATGTTGATATTGTTTGTTGGAAAGAAAATGGAGTAATTCCAGAAGCATGGTCTAAATTAGCAAACAATTACGCAGCTAGATTTTTCTTTTATGATGATACTAGAGTAACCAAAGATTATATATCATCAATACGTCCAAATATACTTAAACAACATTGGAAAGCACATCCATATTTAAAAGATGAAACTATTTTCTATCACGATTGTGATATTATATTTACCAAACCAATTAAAGAATGGATAACTGAAGATATGATTAATGATAATAAATGGTACGGGTCAGATTGCCGTTGGTACATAGGACATGATTACATATTATCTAAAGGTGAAGATGTTTTAAATTTAATGTGTGATATTGTTGGAATAGATAAAATTATTGTTAAGTATTTTGAAAAAAACGCAATAGGTGCTCAATATATAATGAAAGATTTAACTTACTATTATTGGGATAAAGTAGAAAGAGAATCTGAAATACTTTTTAAAGATGTTAGTGATTTAAATACTAAAAAGAAAATGGAAGACCCAACCCATCACGAACTACAAATATGGTGCGCAGATATGTGGGCTGTATTGTGGAATGGTTGGAAGATGAGAAAGCATACAGAGTGTCATCCAAACTTAGAATTTAGTTGGGCAACATCAAACGAAGAAGATTATCAAAAATGTAATATAATGCATAATGCTGGTGTTACTGCAAACGATAATGGCAGATTTTATAAAGCACAATATATGGATAAATTACCATATTTAGAAAATCTAAACATTACAGAAAATACAGCTAGTTGGCATTATTGGAATGAGATACAAAAAACAGCAAAAAAATCAGTTTTATTATGATAGAAGAATTATTTAAAAACAAACCAAATTCAATTCACGATGTAATACCATCTGAATTTTTTACAAAGTATGATTCATATGATTATGTATGGAGTGGTAACTGCTTTGAATGGTATTATGCAATAGCAAAAACAATCAAACCAAAAACATTTATGGAAATAGGTGTTAGATTTGGTTTTAGTTTTTTACCAACAATGTTAGGTTCTGAAAATTTAGAATATGCATTGGGTTGGGATTTGGAAACTTATGGTAATAACGAAATAGCAAGAAATAATATAGGTGAATATTATAAAGGAAATTGTAAATGGGAAATTGAACATTTGGATTCTCAAGAACAAACACAACTTCCACAATTTTTTGATTTAGTATCAATTGATGGATGTCATGATTATAATTGTAAAATTCACGATTTAAAGTTGGCAATGGAAAATTCACGTTATGTTATTTTAGATGATTATGATTACCATACTGACGTAAGAAATTCAGTATCTCAATTTATGAGAGATTATTCCAATAGAATAGAATGGGCACTTTACATACCTACATTTAGAGGTTCTCAGCTAATTAAATTTAAAGAAAAATAATGGAAGATTTAAAAACACTTAGTGAATTTTGGAATTATTATACTCAAAAATATAGTGGGTTTAATATTACTGATAAGGGTACAACGCATGATTACATAAATTCTTATTATACCAATGAGTTTACAAACAGAGATGCCGAAATAAATTTAATTGAGATTGGAATTGGTGATGGATATTCTATGGTGTTATGGAGAGAGTGGCTTCGTAAAGCAGAAATTACAGCAATAGAAAAATATCCATATCATTATGGACATAAAAAACCATTTGAGATTAAAGGAGCAACAAGTATTTTTCAAGATGCTTATCAACAAAGTACTGTTGATTTGTTTGAAGATAATTCGATTGATTATTTGATAGATGATGGTCCACATACATTTGAATCACAATGTTATGTTATAACTAATTGGTTGAATAAAATAAAAGTTGGTGGAAAGATTATTATAGAAGATGTGCAAAAGTATGATAGATTTGAAAAATTTGAAAAACTAATAAAAGATAATAATCTTAATGTATCTACAAAAATATTTGATAGTAGAGAAGTAAAGGGTAGATATGACGATTTAATTTTTGAAATAACAAAGCTATGATAGATAAAGTTATAAATCAGGTTTGGGTTGGTAAATATCCTATACCAAGGAGAGAAAAAAGAATATCAGAAGAAATTAGAGATAAACATCCAGATTATAAATACAATTTATGGACAGATGACAATTTGCCACAAATACCAGAACGATTGCAAAAGATGTATGATACAATGTACGAAAGAAAAGACTATGTATTTTGTGCAGATATGATACGTTGGTTAGTTGTTTATGAGCATGGTGGGTGGTATTTAGATATTGAT
>Ga0255150_1000540_pt1 | contig 11234 bp, 18 predicted proteins | sample Atl_Yuk_RepA_8h_FD_183634 | JGI IMG/M metagenome (GOLD analysis project Ga0255150, IMG submission 183634) | Freshwater microbial communities from Altamaha River, Georgia, United States - Atl_Yuk_RepA_8h | ecosystem: Environmental > Aquatic > Freshwater > River | place: USA: Georgia | collected...
TGTTATTTATGATGAAAATGCTCCACCAAGAAAACAATTTCATCATATAACAGGAACATATAATGAAGTTGTTTCTGCAATCAAAAGCATTTCAGAAAAATTTAATATCTATGATTTTATGATACATACAGATCAAAAAGATATTAGTAAATTATTAAAACTAGTAAAGGAGTTTGACAAAGTGCAACCTGACAATAAGAGCGATATGGAACATTTTGATATATCAAATGACGACAGAAGGCCTGAAGGTTCAACAGTTCATCATGAGGTATTTGAAAGAATTGGAATTAAAGAAAACAATTTAAAAGTTTTTAGCAACTTTATACCTCCAGAAGAATGTAAGGCTATTATAGAAAGCATAAGGGGAGTAACTGTGTCATCAGAAAAACCAGTGCAATTTAGTCCAGATGGAGACCCATTAACTTTCCGAAAAGATTGGGACATTAATCCATTTATTGATAAATATAAAAACATTGTTAAAGGTGTTATAGAAGCAGAATATCCAGTTAGGGTATTAAATAGGAGTGCAAAAATTGCAGAATGGACAAAAAATGATGTTTATGATTTGCACATTAATGATTTAGGTATAAATGATTTTAATAATATGTCTGCAACTATTTATTTAAATGATGATTTTGAAGGTGGAGAATATCATTTTCCAGTACAAAATAAAATTTTTAGACCGAAGGCTGGAGATTTAATTATTTTCCCAGGTAACATGCATTATAATCATATTATTAGTAGAGTTACTTCTGGATCAAGATATACTATTCCTTTGTGGTATACTTTCATTTAAAAATAAAATGAGCATAAAAGATAAAATAGATAATATATTGTTCAAAATTGGACAAGAAATAAAGATACATAAAATCAATTCTGATAATACCATTATTGAAATAGATTATGATAAATATTCTGATGAAATATTAAAACTTTTTGAAGAGTATAAAGGTGTATAACTTTACAATTTTACTTATTTAGTGTATACTAAAAGCATGAATGGAAAAGTTGTTATCTGTCCAGTATGCAAAAAAGAAACAGAAGTGCGCTGGGGCATATTTGCTCATGATACACTCAATAGACATATGAAGGAACATAAATGAAAGAATATAAATTTGATGATTTAGATAATGATGGTTATGAAATTATCATTCCTAAAGAGGTAGTAAAAAATATACTCATACATCATTATGCCAAAACATTTTATTGGGCAGTTGGATTATTTTCATTTATAATTGGATTTTTAATAGGAGTAATTGTATGAGCAGACAGCCAGTAGAATTTTTAGAACTAGAGGAGTCAGTTGTTGTTACTCTTAAAACCAAATGTCCAGAAAAATATTTATTGGTAGATAGACAAACTGGAGATGTATTTGTTGCTAAAGAAACTGGAGAATGGGAGTTAGTTCGTGGGGGGCCACATAGACATGTATGATGATGATGCTTTTGAATGGGAAACAGTTAGGATAGATCAATCTCGTCCGCCATTAAGATGGATTGCAAATTTTTTAGGTAATCGTGCATCTGCTGCTATTCTTCGTATATCTTATGCTGAAGAAGAAGGTAAAGAAAATTTTGCATATAAAAGAGATCTATTTATTTGGGATAAATGTTGGCCTATTTATGATAAATATGGAACTATATATAAAATGAAATTTGATGGAGAAGAACTATGATACAAGATTTTATAAATGGACTCGAAGATCCAGACGGTAAGTTAAATGGTTTTGGCATGAAAATGCTAATGACAAACCTAATACTTGATGACTATAAAGAGTGTCCAAATATCATTGAAGTAGATAATAAGATGTTTTGTACTACTTGGTATAGACATGATGATTGTGTAAGAGTAATGAATATTCTATATAAGATTACGAAAGATGATTTATATACCCTGCCAGAAATGAGGCCTGCAGTTAAAGAGGCTTTTGATGAAATGCTTGCTGATCCAGATACCGCAGAAATATTACGAAGACTTGAAGACAACGGTATTTGACAATCCACCCTGCTCTGTTCTATAATTAGTATACAACCTAAACAGAAAGAGTAAAAAATGTCTAAAGATGTTAATATTGAAATTTTAATGCCTGTAGAAAATTTTGTTGTATATAAAAACAAAATTAGAAAAGAAATGTCAGAAACTCCAGCAGAAGATTTGGAAGCATATAAAAAATTTGAATGGGAACGTGCTAAAGCGTGGTGGGGGTTCTCGTGGAACAATATAAAAAATGATAGAATGGATGAAAATTTATTGATCCAGGTCAGAGATCTTCTTGGGTATTCATGGGAAACTTATCCCATTACAAATGAAGAAATATCAATTATTAATAAGAGAGAAAAAGAAAAAAGACTTGCTGAACTTCAGGCTAAAATGGCAGAAAAGCAAGCAAGATGGGATTCATTAACACCTGAAGAACAAAAGTTTGAACTAAGAACTAGGTTTGTTCGTAGATTATTAGGTATGGCAATAGCAACAGTATTAGTTATAGGAGGTTTTTTCTTATGGCAAGATAGTCAGCCACATCCATATCCAAAAGAAGGATGTCCGATAAATCATTTTTGGGACGAAGATAACGGTGTATGTAAAAAATACTATAACTTAGATTAAATAGGTTTAAGGAGCAGTAGCCAAGTTGGTCAAGGCCCCGAACTCATAATTCGGTTATCGTAGGTTCAAGTCCTACCTGCTCTACTTTGCCCTTGTAGCCCAGTGGTAGAGGCACACGACTTAAAATCGTGCAAGCGTTGGTTCGAATCCAACCAGGGGTACGATATAATAGTAAAGGAGGCATAATGGATAACAAACAATATTTAAATTTTATTAGACAAAAAAATAAAGAGATAATGTCTAAGTGTTACTATTGTGATGGATTTGCTATTAACATAGAGGCAGATGGATATGCTATAAGACCTGTATGTAAAAATCATGATACTATGTCTTTAAGCGAAATAGAAAAGGACATAGAATGATTATTCAAATTATTGGCTTACCTGGATCTGGTAAGACTGCACTGGCGACGGCACTTAAAGAACGAATTAATGCTATTCATTTAAATGCAGATGAAGTTAGGGCTACAGTTAATTCTGATCTTGGTTTTACCCTCGAAGATCGTATAGAGCAAGCACGTCGCATGGGCGAGATGGCAAGGTTAATAGCCAAACAAGATGTAGCACCAGTTATTGTAGATTTTGTGTGTCCTACAAAAGAAACCAGAGAAGCCTTTGGAAAGCCAGATATTTTAATTTGGATGAATACCATTGAAGAAGGTAGATTTGAAGATACAAATAAAATGTTTCAAGAACCAGAATCGTACGACATAATGTTTTTAAATCATGACAAAGATTCAAATGAAAAGGCTACTGAAATTATTAAGTATCACAAGTTACACGATTGGTCTGCACCTACAACACTAATGCTTGGAAGATATCAGCCGTGGCATGAAGGACATCATGCTCTATATGTTGAGGCAGGTAAGAGAACAGAACAAGTGCTACTTGGAATTCGTAATACATACAAGACTAGTGAAAAAGATCCGCTTAAGTTTGATCAGGTAAAAGAATATATTGCTAAAGATGAATTTATGAATGGATCAATGGTATTAAGATTACCAAACATTACTAATATTGTTTATGGTAGAGATGTTGGATATAAGATTGAACAAATTGATTTGGGGGCAGACATTCATGCTATATCGGCTACGCAAAAGCGTAAAGAAATGGGCATCTAAGATATTAGATAAAATAGGCAATGATAAAATACAATGGCCTTCATGAAAGTAACTAAGGCGAGATCATTTGTTAAGGCATTAAGTTATCGCATATGGGGAACTCTTTCTTCATTTATTGTTGCCTATGTACTAACAGGAAATGCTACACTTTCTGGTGCAATTGCATTTTGGGAAACGGTAGTTAAGATATTTATCTACTACGCACATGAACGTGGTTGGAATTATATACAATGGGGAAGAAAATAATATACCCTCGTAACTCAGGGGATAGAGTAGCGGACTTCTAATCCGTTTGTCGTTGGTTCAAATCCAATCGAGGGTGCTACAATATAATAATTGGTCTGTAGTTCAGTTGGTAGAACACTCGACTGTTAATCGAGATGTCGCAGGATCGAGACCTGCCAGACCAGCAAGGTCCGTTAGTTCAGTTGGTTAGAACGCTACCCTGTCACGGTAGAGGTCGTGAGTTCAAGTCTCATACGGATCGCCAAGGCCTTATCGTCTAGTGGTCAGGACATCAGATTTTCAATCTGGAAACGAGAGTTCAATTCTCTCTAGGGCTACACCTTGACAATTTGCATTGCTTTGTTATATAATTATTACATAACCAAAACAGAAAGGCTTTATCATTAAAAAATTTATATGTGCTATTTTTGTTTTTTATTTATTTGCCTCAACTCCCTCTTCCGCCGTTGAGTTTGGCCAAGATGCAACTGGTGATCCGAACGCTGTTCATATTCAAGGAAATTCATCTGGATTTCTTTATTCTGAGAGAATTATTCTCACTGCAGCCCATGTTTTGAATCAGTTAAGAATTCAGCCAAATGGTGATACTCAAGGTTTTGTTTATGCTCCTGGACTCGCTGACAAAACAAACGCAAAACGATATCAAATAATTAAAGCAATTATTCCTAAGACATATGTTAACGCAGATCCCGCAAGAAATATTCAGCCAATTGATGATTTTGCCATAGTAATAATTAACGAAGATATGCCGTTGAAGAATAAAGTTGTTATAGCAAGTGAAAAACAAATGAGACAGTTCGCTCAGGATAAAGCAAAAGTTGAAATGGTCGGATATGGATTGCAGAGCGGAGCACAAAGAGTCGCTTCACAAACCTCTCCAAGAGCGCCCTTTAAACTAACGACGCATTTGTATACCCCAGAAATGATGAATACTTTCTATGCAACAAAAAAGTTAAATCCTGGGGACGACAAACCAGGATTCTGGACTGTCGTCGAATGGGGAGCAATACATACTCAAACAACTGGATCTATATGTAACGAAGATTCGGGTTCTGGATTTTTTGTTGAGGAAAACAATGTTAGATATTACGTTGGTACAACAGGAAATGGTGTAGGGATTTCAAACTGTCAAGCAGATGGATCAATAAAGATGGATCCTGCAGGAGGAATGTCTTGGTTTCCTGCGCCATATAAATTTCTTGATCTGATTGAAACTGCTGAGAAATTTGTAGCGGAAGAGAAAAAGAAGGAATTTGCACAAGCAGAAGAAGCACGTCTTGCTGCGGAGTTGAAAGTAAAACAAGAGGCAGAAGCCAAAGCGAAGGCTGAAGCAGAAGCGAAAGCGAAGGCCGAAGAAGAAGCCAAAGCCAAGGCTGAGGAGGAAATTAAGATAAAGGCTAGGATTAAGTCAGAAGAAAGTATGACAATTGAACGAGAATTGTTGACTATTTTAAAAAATAAGCAAAGTTTAGCGATAAAACTTTATGAAGGCAAAAAATGTACAAAATTAAAGTCAACTAAGATTATTTACAATTTTAAATTTGTTTGTATTAAAAAAAATAACAGATTGATCTGGAATAAAAGTATGGTAAAATAAATAGATGATCGAGAACCCTACTGAAAAAGATGAAGTTTATTTGAGTAATATTGCAAAAATAGGAAATTCTACAAAAAACATACAGTACATAGAAAATATATTATCTGAAGAAAATCACAAAATACTTCTTAGTTACGTAAAAAATGCTAAAGATTGGAAAGAACAGCCATGGCTTGCCAAAACTATTGAGTCAAACAATTTGCCCGAAGAAATTATTCAAATATTAAATAGTATATTTAAAATTGTTCATAAAAAGTCCGTAGATCTTTATAAAGTAGATATTAATACTTTTAATAAGGATGCGTTACATTTAGTTAAATTTATAAAAGGTTTTTATTTAATTCCTCATGTAGATACTTTGTCACACGAAGGAAATCATATTGCCTCAGTCTATTATATTAATGATGACTATACTGGCGGAGAAATAAATTTTCCAGATCATAATTTAAATATTAAACCAAAGGCTAATAGTCTAATAATTTTCCCTGGTAATGAAAATTATTTGCATGAAGTTCGTGAAATTATTGATAATGATAGATATAGTTCTGCTATGTGGTTTCAATTTACTGGATCTACTTTTAATAAAAAATCAGAATGGTATAATTAAAAAATGATACAGTCAACTCTAGGAAATTCTGCAAATAATATACAAATTACAGAAAATATTTTATTTAGAAGTGAACATAAGCAATTGCTTGATTACACAGAAAGTGTAGACTATTGGCACACTCAACCGTGGGGAGTTAAAGTACTTGCTCCAACTGTAATGCCTAAAGAAATTGTTAAAATATTAGATAAAATTTTTTTACTTGCTCATAAAAAGTGTACAAATTTTTATAATGCAAATCTTTATGACTTTGAGAGTGGAAGCGCAGGTTTGGTTAGATTTGAAAAAAATTATAAAATGAATGAGCATGCAGATACAGCAGGAGACTTTGCAGCAATTTACTATCTTAACGATGATTACGAAGGCGGAGAAATAAATTTTACGGATCATAATTTAAAAATTAAACCGAAGGCTAATAGTTTAATTACGTTTCCTAGTAATTCTGACTATTGGCATGAAGTTATGGAAAATATTGGAAAAGAAAGATATTCTGCTACACAATGGTTTAAAATTTCTGGATCTAGCATTGATAGGCCAGAGTTAGGTTTAATTAGATAGCATTGTCTTTATCTAATATTATCTTTTATTATGAATTTCTTTTTATATATATTTCATGAAAACCAAGGTCATGTAAAACTATACCATCAACAGACCAATTTTTATTAAAATATAAAAATTCATTTACACTTTGATATATTCCTACATGCATTGAATAATGGATAGCGTCATAATTCATGTAAGAAGTAAACCCTATAACTCCATTAACATTAATTAATTTAGAACAATGCTTTAGTGCCCTTCTCGTTTCAAGTCTTGTTGATATTGAATCAAAAAGTATAAAATCATATTTTTTATTTAAAGTAAAAAGAAGATCATTAATGTTTCCCTTTATAGTATTTACATTTGGATGATATGAAAATTTATTTTTTATATATTGTTCGTGTGTTATTGTATCATTTGTTGGTGCAGAACCACCTGGATGCCTAACACCTTCAGCATTATTATATAAGTCTAAAAGGTCTGCACTTTTAGCCTCTGTTATATCTATAAACATTTGAGCAGATTGACCCCAACCAACACCAACTTCTAAATATGATATTTTTTTATCTAATGTTTTTGCATACTCATATTTTGAATTAAATAATTTTGCATCATTTAGTTGATTTTGAGATATAGGAATTGCAATTTCAATTTCATGCTCTCTATAAACCTTTTCTTCTTCGTAGCCTATTGGCTCTTTTATTTCTTTTCCCTTTGACCATGTTTTATGTGTGACATTGTCCATATTAGTAGTATACCATTAAATAAGATTAAAGGTAATATTTAAAGTAATATGATATAATTTTATAATGAAAAGTTTAACAAGAAATATTTTAGACTTTTATAAAAGTAATCCACAAAATGATTGGTATCTAGAAAAATATTTTACAAATACTAATAATTTAGGTATATATCAACCATACGCAGAGAATGTTGTTTGTTCAAGTCCAGACGGAAGTCCTTTTATTGGTACGGTTGATGAGCATAATACATACAAAATAAATAGTTTTGGTTTGCGTGGAGAAGTTTATGAAAATGCAGATGTTCTTGCGTCTGGTTGCTCTATAACTTTTGGCCTTGGTGTTCCAGAAGAAGCAAGATGGACAAATCTTTTAGGCAATATGATCAATAAAAATGTTATGAACCTAGGTAATCCTGGGGCATCTGCAGAAACTATTTGTAATAGTATTATTCAATATTGCATGAATAATAAAATGCCTAAAGAAATTTTTTGTTTGATGCCAGATTTTTTTAGAAATATTGTTATAGTAGATAAAGAATTTTATAAATCAGAAGTAAAAAGAAAAGGAGTTGGAGAGTCCGATGGTCTAGGATTTACGTTCTGTAACCCAGTAGTTATGTTATATGACGACGGTTTATTTATGGAAATAACAAATAAAAAATATATAGAAAATTACACCTCCCCACATCAATTAATTTTAGATTCTATAAATTATATTTATATCTTAGAAACATTTTGTTTTATAAATAATATAAAACTGTATTGGACATCATGGAGTTTAACAAGTACTTTAATTATGGAAAAATTAATTAATTTAGAAAATTTTAAATTAAAAAATTATTCACCTTTTATGATTCCCAGCAGGGCAGATGGGCTAAGTATAAATAATTATATAGAAAAACTTTGTCATTTGTCTCATGATTCTGAATTTAAAGATCATGTAGCCTGGAAAGAAGGAACTGACTACTCTATTATAAATTATAAAAAAACTTCAGAAACTGCTCATCCAGGAATTCATGCACAATATCATTTTGCAAAATTTTTTTATGAATTGTCTAATAAATAATTACTCTGATGTCTTGAGAAAGACAAATAATTATTTAAAATTTTTTACAACTATTAATTAGTTTATCATAAATTTCATAACATTCAGTTAAATCACTATTAAATACTTTTTGTTTTATATATTCATATTTATCATAATTTTGAGAAGATTTTAAAAATTTTACTTTTGAATTATCTTCAATAAAACAGTTATAGTTATAGTTAATAACTTTATTGCCGCTTTCATTACCAACATAATCAACAATATTATTTTTATATATATTTATATCTTCATAATTTAGTATTAAGTCCGAAAATTTTGGAATTATGCTAAAAAAAGTTTCATAATTTTTAATTCTGTCTTTAATTGTAAAGTCAATCATTTTTTCAAAATTATTTTCATTACTAAAGTAAAATGCTTCTAATGAAACTATTGATGAAATTGCATCTAATGGGTTTCTTAATAATGTAATTATATAATTATTTTTTTCATAATATCTATGTTGTGCTTCAGTATATAAATGACTTCTAAATATATTTTTTTGAAAACTTTCAACAAAAATATTAAATAAATATGTTGATCCGCACCTGGGATAGGTAATTAAACATATTTTTTTATTCATTTGATTAAAACACCTTGCATGCTTTACTTAAACTATTATAAATTTCGTAACATAAAGTTAAATCATTATTCCTAACTTTTTCTTTAATATACTCATAGTCTTTGTTTACCTTAGAAGACTTTAAAAAATTTTTTTCTGGAAAATCTAAAATTTTTGGTATATAATTTTTATTAATAATTTTATTATTAGTTTCATTACTTACATATTCTAAAATATTATTTTTATGTATATCTATATCATTAAAGTCTATTATTAAATCTACAACTTTTAAAATATATTCAAAACAACAATAATAATACTCAATGTATTGTTTAATTTTTAAATCAATATTTATATCTTCACTATAAAAATTTTCCATATAGCATAATGATGAAATAGAATCTACTGGATTTCTCAAAACAGTAATTATATAATTATTTTTTTTAAAGGATTCCGAACCTGCATCATTATAATAATCGTCATTTTTGCTATATCCAAGATCCATTTTTTTTGTTCCATAAGGATGTTTTCTATAAATATGTTTTTGAAAACTTTCATTAAATAGTTTAGAAAGATACGTCGATCCAGATCTCGGATATGTAATAAGATGTATTTCTTTAGTCATATCATTAATTATATCAAAGTCTTTTGTAGTATTAGAACATGCAACAACTTATTTACAAGGCTGTTTTTATTTATCACGAATTAGGTATGGCATGTTTTTAGGATCATTAAAGATAAAAGAAACAGAGAATCTTGGACATAAACTCTCAACACTATGACTTAAGTTTTGTGGTATATAAATAAAATCCCCTTCTTCAAGAATACATTCTTTAAATAATTTTTCATCATGATAAATTTTCCATAATGTCTTTCCTTGTCCCTGAATAAAAAAATTATGTGAAGCATCAAAATGTATTGCTGGCTCAAAATATTTAGATGGTTCAGCATTATAGTCAGACACAACAACTTCGTCTGGCTTTTTTTTAGGATTATCTTGATAAAATTTTTCAGATATTTTTTTAGCATAGTTATCACTGATAATATTATTATTTTTATTAATAAAATGTATTATTGTTAACGCTTCAGAAAAATGCCAACTTGTTAAATTTTCAAAAAATTTTATAAAATCATTATAATAATTAACGTACTTATTAGACTTATCTACAACCATTGTGCCAAACGAAGGAAATCTTAAATTTTCTGAATTTGCTGATGCATCATATAAGATATCAATTTCTTTCCATGAAGGCATTTGATCTGTAAAATTTTTTACTAAATAAATATCTTTTTTCCTTATAGATTCAAGGATATCATATTTCGTTATCATTTATTTTTCTTATTATATTCACCGTACTTGCCGAGAACCGCTTTAATTGTGCCATCTTTGCGAAGGCGAACTACATTTCCATCTTTGATCTGTATAGAATTAAATTTACGATGAGGCTTATATTGTCCAGATGACATTGCCACTACCACGCTTTCTACTCTGCTTTTGAATTGAGTTAAAAGTATCGGCAAATAATGCTTTATCTTTTTCTGCATTAACTATACGACGTGACCAAGAATATCCTGCATCTCCACCCCATGCTAACCACATAATATAACCGTTAGATGGGTTAGATTGATTTGCCCAATCCTTACCCTTTTTATCTACCTCATGACGTGAGAAATAAGAGTACATTCTTTTAACAGTACTAAGAGATAAAGTTTCTCCTCTTGCTAACTGTCCTGCACGAGTCCAGCCTACTGATGTTCCAGCACCTTTTGCTTTACCCTGCTCCTTAAATCTAATTGCTTTACGTGCTGCTGCACGAGCACCTGCTGGTGGAGAATATCCCTCAGCCTTTGATACTGAATCTGTTTCATAAACCACTGTATCGTCATCTTCCCAAAGATCGTCTGCTTTTTCTGCAGGAACACAATTAGGAACCATACGTCCACCATCTCCAGGCTTCATTCCACGTTGCACATATCCATCCCAACATGGCGCTTTCTTATTTACATTGGCACAACAATCTGATTTCATTTCTCCAGATTGACATTGTGGACATTGATCACATGTAACATCTAATTCTTTACACATAGGGCAACCACAGCCTTCGTATACTTTTTTAACATCATCTTCT
>Ga0255150_1000541_pt1 | contig 11207 bp, 8 predicted proteins | sample Atl_Yuk_RepA_8h_FD_183634 | JGI IMG/M metagenome (GOLD analysis project Ga0255150, IMG submission 183634) | Freshwater microbial communities from Altamaha River, Georgia, United States - Atl_Yuk_RepA_8h | ecosystem: Environmental > Aquatic > Freshwater > River | place: USA: Georgia | collected...
CTGGATGATGCCTTTGGTGCTTGCGGTGGCGTCGGGTAAGTCGGCTGGCGTCAGTGCGCGGAATGTCGGGGCGGCGTTGGCACCAGTTGTAGGGCCAGCCCAGACACTGTTCGCTGCTTGCGTGTCAGATGTTGCGGTGATTGTGGCGCTGTAGGCATCTGGGTAGCTAACTGCAAGGTTGATCGGCGTCGAGTCCGAAATGTTGATCGTCCCGAGCGACGCTTGACGCAACCACTGCGAACCGGTCCAGGTGTACTCGATTCCGGTGTTGGTATTGATCCATTGCTGACCGATAAACGAGCCAGTGCCGGACGGAGTAGCTGCCGCAACGATCGCAGCGGAGTTGTCAGCCAGCTTTGCGGCTGTGATGGCGTCATCAACCACCTTTGTGGTAGAAACCGCGTCAGCCGCAAGTTTGGCGTTGGTGACGGCAGCGCTGGCGATTGTTGCCGCAAAACTGCCCGTGCCACTGCCGGTGACATCACCCGTCAGCGTGATGGTTTGATCGCCAGTGTTGGTGCCGGAGCTGGTGCCGCTGAAGCTTGAACCATTCGTCCATGTGCCGGTGGCGGTGGCAAGGGTGCCCAAGCCTAGGGTTGTGCGCTGCGCGGCGGCATCGGCATCGTCAAGCAGGGCTCGGCCAGCCGATGTGCAGATGATCTCCTCGACGGTTCCGGAGCCGGCCGTGCTGCGCCCCAGTAGACGATCTGTGGCGCTGACGTTCTGGATCTTGCTGTAGGTGACAGAGCCGCTGGCAAGTTCACTGCTCCCCACAGCACCAGCAGCGATCTGCGTGGCCGTAATGGTGTCGGTGGCGATCTTGGCCGCCGTGACGGCACCGTCAGCGATCTTGGCGGTCGTGATTGACCCGTCAGTGATGTTGCTAGAGCCAAGAGCAGCCAGTTTGGCTGAAGTGATCGAGCCATCCGCGATCTTCGCGGTCGTAATGGCACCATCCGCGATACCGGCCGTAGGCATCACCACCTGCTGGTAGCTGGTGCCGTTGAAGACCTGAAGATTCCCAGAGGTGCTGTTGAAGTAACCGCGACCTTCGAAGTTGTCCGTGATGGGCGCGGTAGCCTGAACCGCAACCGAGCTGTCCGCAGCAAGCTTGACGGCTGTGACCGCCCCACTGGCCAGGGCTGCTGCACCGAGCTTGATGGCTGAGTTCTGATCGATCTTGGAAATATCGATCGCGCCGACCGAGGCCAGGTCGACTGCTGCATCTGCGAGATCTTGGACTGTGACCTTTTTGGTCTCGCTGGCAGAGATGTCCGCGATCGGCAGGACGTCGTTGGCCGCAACGCTGGCAGCGGGCAACGACGTGAGCTGAGTAATCCTCTGGTCGGCCAAGGCTCAGTCCCCTTGTTCTGCGGTGCTAGGAGCCATGCTAGTCCGTCTCTTCCGTGAGCAGGAAGTCCAGTGACTGTTCCAGGTTGACGCGATCCGCGTCCTCCTTGAGGATGTAGCCGGATGGCTTGCCAAAGACCAAGCGAATATCGCCAGTGGTCACGAAGTCAATCGCGCACTCGATGGCCTGACCGGCTGTGACCTGAACGCCGGCGCGAGTGATGACGGCAGTAAGGTCGTAAAAGACTGTTTCGACGTTTGCGTCGACCTGTTGATCGGTCATGTAAAGACCGATGTCGCACTCGCTGCCGATGTCAACCCGCTGGATGATCTGCATCACCAAGAGGGCCGGCTCGTCTACGCCGCTTGTTTCATAACTAAATGAGCAGTTAATCCGTCCCGAGCCGCTAATCAGGCCAGCGGAATACTGGCGGCGAAATTTGTCACTGAGAGTCGTAATATCAATAGCCTCTCGATCCGTGCTGAACTCGTAGCTCTGGATGCAGCCCAAGATATTGAAGGCTACGTCGCGGACGGAGATCTTGACAGGAATAGGCGCACCAGAGAAGGCGCTGACAGGGATCTCAGCCGCTCGCACGTTATTGACCGCATCAGCAAATGTGCGGAAAAAACGAAGACCGCCAGCTGCATTGACATTGACGTATGCACTTAAAGCGTTGCTTACAGTGTTGTCGTTCCAGGCGCCGTTAGGAAAAAACAACAGCAGGCGCGGATCGGTCGTGGTGATCTCAATCCGATCACCCGTCAAAAGGTTTTCAATCGCACCATCAAAGCCGACTCGGTTTAGAGTAGTGTTGACATCATCTGGATTGATAAATCCCTCAAGAAAGCCAAACTGCAGCTGAGAGCCGCGCCGCAGCTTGATGTTTCCCTGATTTCCAAGGAAGAAAGTCATTAGGCCACCACGTCGAGGAAGTCGCCATCCACTTGGAACTGAATCGGCACCACGCTGAGCTCGCCCGTGCTTGCGGCAACCTGTGCAGAGGTAATGTAGGCGTTGAACCGAATGTCATCGGCTGTGCCACCGCCGACATTCAGTTCAAGCTCAACCCGGTCGGACTCCAAGATCGCGCCAAACTTCATGATCTTGGCCAGCAGCGCTGTGAACTGGGTTTTGGCTTCGCCGGCCTCAAGTCGGTAATACAGGAGCGTGGCAGTCCCGCTGGCGGACTTGATGCCAGGCGTAAAGGTGCTGACAACGCTGTCGATCGTGTTGGTGCTGAGCAGCTCGACGCTCGTCTCCAGCGACCAGTCGCGGATCTTGGCCACTGGCAGCGAATTGAAAACCAGGGTTCCGGTGCGACCGGTGTAGAACGCCATCGCTCAGCTCCTCGATGGGCACAGACTAGCGCACGGTAAACAGGATGTCGCTAAGGTCCGCAATCTGGCTGAGTGTGGCGGATCCACTTTCAACACACGGATGTTCCAGCGCTTTCACGCTGACCTGGCCGTCTTCGTCCATTTGCACCTCGGTTACCCGAAACACCCGTTTATTCGTGACAGTTTGGCCGAGCACGAACACGTATCCGGGGTATGAAGCCAGTTGAGCTGACGTCCCAGCTGAAACGCTGACACCGGTCAGGCGCACTACGGGAGTACCGGATTTGTAGAGCAGCGCCGTGTAGCCGGAACCGCTGATGGGATTGGACAAGGGAGTATTGAGCACGCCGCCGGCTTCAACCACACCAGTGCTGACCTGGTCCCACTCGTTGCGGCCAATTGCGACGTAAATGTAGGCGCCAGGAGACAGGACGCTGTCGGTCGGGAACGTGCTGAACTCAATGGCGCGACGAATGTACTTGCGCTGGTTGCAGATGAGTTTGCCGAATTTGATGGCTTGAGATCTGTTGGTTACGAACTGCGAGAGATCAAAAGACTGACGTACAGCACCAATGTCGGTCACGCCTGCTCGCCTAATTTCTAAACTGTTGTTGCGTGAAAATGTTTCGTCTGATTCCGTGTCACGATAGATGATTGTGGCAATTAAGTCCTGAGTGTCGGCTCCATAATCTAGGAACTCTTCTTTGTAACTATCTTCGATGATGTTGCCTTGGTTAAAGAGCGCAGTGATAGATACGTTTCGGGTAATCTGACCGGCGGCGTCGCATGGCACAGCTGGGACGAGGGTTTCCTTGCCGCCGATTCGGCCAAATTCAAGGAGGCTAAATGGTGCGATCTCGGCCCAGAACTGACGCCAGGGTGTCTGGTCAGCAATTACGCCATCCATGTAGAGCTGATTGACAGTGCAGAACCGTTTGGCCAGTGCCAAGGCGTCAAGGTCGATGCCTTCGATCTTGGCGTAGCGACCGATTCCGTTCAGCGGATCAAGGACTGTATCGAGGAAGATGTCGGGCGCGTAGCTGCTGGCGCCGTCGGGTGTAGAGGGATAGGTGCCGTTACTTGTCAGTCGGCGGACTTTTTTGCCCTTGGTGGCAAAGACCGTGACTGACCGTAGATCCTGAATGCCTTGGCCGCTGTAGGCATTAAAGCCAAACATTGCTAGGTTGCTGTAAAGACTGGGGTAGGTCGAGAACGGTTCGACGCGCTGCTCAGTGACTGCCATAATTGTCAACTCCGGCCCTTGGTCAAAGCTAAATTGCATTTGAGTGTCGGAGCGAAGTGAGAATAGGGTCCATTCGTCGACTTCTGAGGGGTTGTTATTTCTTGGAGAAAGATATGTATTGACTGGCGCAGCAGTCGCTCCAAGGAATTCGATTTTTGTGCCGTCGGGATTGGTAATAGTGACAAAGTTGCCGCTGTTTTCGATATACGCAAAATCTGCCAAGCCTTCTAGGCGCATCTCAGCAGCGGTCTCGGCGATAGGGTCAAACGAAAATTCGTAGCCACCGTCGTTGTTCAGTCCGATAAAGCGCAGCGAAATAAAATTGTCTATATCGGCGGATCGGCGGACGCAAAAAATATAGTTGACTTTTTGCCAAGTAGTTGAAGTCGTCTTACGATACCAGAGCCAAAAGAAGGCGGAGCGGTACTTGATCCCGTTATCGCTGTCTTTGTATGTTTGCACCTTGTTGTCTGCGTATTTTGCGGCACGACCTTGGATCCGCTTGAAAACACGAGCCTTCAAAGCAAAATCAACAACACGGCATTGAGTGATAGTTGTATAAGATGCTTCCTCAATTTTTACCATGCACTTCGTATCAAAAAAATCATTCTGTTGCTGTCTGGGTAGCAACGGATCTAGTTCTTTGTAAAACAACGTTCCATAGTCGCTCTGAGGGCAAAGACCCGATCGAATACATTCAAACGTGACTACGATGTCTGCCTCTTCAATGTTGTAATCGGAAATTGACTTGACGCGAAATCTTGCGCTGCCTAGTTTATAGATGCTGGCTGCATCAATACTGGAAAAAACTGCCTTGCGGGCATCGGATGCTGCAATTTTGTCGTCTCCAACAAGATTAGTGAGCATTGCAATAGTCAGCGTAAATTGATGCCCGACGGGCACCGGAATTCTCGTGATTGCGGGATCGTTTGTGGGCCAATATGCGGCTAGGCCGTCTGTCGTAACGCCAAACGGTACAAGATTTCGCTGCCCATCGTCGTTGCGCCCGCTGTATTCCATGTTGATTGGAATAGGCGCAAACACTCCAAATTTGTTAAGCGTGGATGGCGAAAAAGCTTGGCTAAAGCCTTCCTGCATTTGCATCCCGGCCGGACGCACGCGATATACAAAATCAGAGGCGGATGCACCAGCTCTAACAGGATCGGCGGTATCGCCGCTAGCAAGATCAGAAAAGCGAGTAAGACCAGTCGATGTGTAGGTCCAGGTTCTCTGGCTGGCGAATTGCTTGACAGGTGTTTGACCGAACGCGGTTTTCGTGAAGTCAATCTGCTCGATTTGACCAGCTCCGATGGCCATCAGCATTTGCATGTACTGACTGGAGCCATAACTAGAAACAGCGGACCATACGAGTGAGGTCGAAACACGCACGCCGCCAGTCGCGTTATCGGCTGTGTTGCAATAAACAAGATTGACCGGATCGCCATATTTAGCCAGCTCTTGGGCGCTGTTAAATCCAAAGCGTGGAGAAAACTGCTGGTCACGACGCCCAGGGCGTCCGCCGGCAAGGCTTGGGATTTGGGGCTTTTGGGTGAGCAGGACGGCGGCGACCTGAAACACCACGCCGACGACAGCGAGAACAAGTGCAGTAACGCCGAAGTCACCCTGCAGCTCCTGCAGCTTTTCCTCCGGCGACTGGGTGTAGTCGTGTTGAACCGATAGGAAGTCGAGGTAGTCGTCCTCGGAGATCCCCAGGGTACGGATCAGTTCGTGCTCGTACGGAAGGAGGCGGCGCTTCATCGGCTCATCCAGAAGTAAGTTGCAGCTCCGTCCGGCAAAGGCGATCGAACGACGAGCTGGCCGGCTCCAATAAACACTACCCCACCATCGATGCAGGTGCCCAATGCTCGCCCAGCCGCGCTCGGTAGAAGTGCTACTGCGCCAGCCTTTGGGCTATCAATCCGGTCGCCGTGGGTTAGCAGCCAGCGCAGTAGGAGGCCATTGCGAAAAGTCTCCTCAGTCCAGCGCTCGTAGACCCATGCGAAGCGCTCGCGATACGACGACAGCCGCAGCCGCCTCCGCACTTCACAGGTGAGCTGAAAACAGTCGGTGAGGCCGCTGCCGTCGTCCGGTGCGTGGCCCCAGCCATACCGCAAACCGATCAGATCGTTCATCGTAGGTAAACCTCCGAGTTCAGAGGCAGTGGTCCGACCAACTCGCGGCTCAGCGTTTGCGCGGGAAAGGCCGAACCGACGCTATCAATCGCGGAGCGAAAACGAAGTTCGATCGTTGTTTCGCTGAAGCTGGCACCAACGCCAACGTAGAAATCGCTCACGGCGTTGGCAATCTGCCCACTGGCGGTGATCCAGGCCGTAGTCAGTCGCAGTTGGCTAAGCCTGTTGCCGTTGCCTGCTTCCACCAGAAGCAGAACGATGTCGAGGTGCGGAAATAAAACCCGCAGCTGCTGATTGTCGCCGCCCAGCGATGCTGTCGTGCCTTCGGCCTGGAATGGTGCAAACGCGTAAGATTCGCTTAAATACGAACTGCTTTCGTTGATGAAATAGTTTTGGTAGAGGTGGTTGCTGCCATTGCTGGTCGTCAACCTGAAATACTGCGCGATTCTGATTTCAGACATCAGACTGTCAGCTCTCCAACCAGAGTAACCGACACGCTGCTGCGTCCGGTAATGACCGACTCCACTTCAGGGGCCTGCTCGTACTCCCACTTAATTCCAGTGGGAGACTGAATGTAGGTTTGCAGGCTGGTGCCCATGCCAGCAAATAGGGTGGTCGGCAGCGTGAATCGCACAAAGCCAGCCGCCGTATCAATGTAGTGCTTGACGATCAGTTGTGCCTGGGCGTCGGTGATGTTCTCGAACTGCAGGCTGAGCGAGTAGCCGGTCGGTTTGTTGCCGAAGCTGCGCTTTACCGTCGCGCCAGACATCGCCCGATACACCTTGGTCGGATAAGAGCCCATTCTGAATGAACGGGCCGAAGGCTTGATGTCAGGAAATGGCAGAGACATCAGCGGAGACCCACCTGGCGACGTGTTGTCGGGCTCTGTTGCAGCCTATCAAGAGTCATGCTCATGCCGCGCTTAGCGCCATCGCGTGAAGCTGCCTTGCGCGTCTCAGTCATAGCAGCCTCCAGCTGGTCGCGGCTGACGTACTCAACGCCGCCAATGTTGGTGGTCTGGAATGTCATGTTGAGCGTCGGTGACTGCTGCTGCACTGGCGAGCGGCCCATGATCTCATTCATCTTGTCCTGGCTCTTGAGCGACACCGGAATGCGGCGGCCATCAGGCAGCGGCACGAATGCCTCAGGTGTCGAGCCCTCGCCGAACAGAGCCATCTGCGGGCTGTTGGCAATGCCGCCGCGGGCGTACTTCTTGAGTGGTACGGGGCCGCGGGAGGTCATGATGCCGCCGTCTGCGAAACCGTAAGCCGCAACGCCAGCATTGAAATTTGCAATTCTGTCGACTCCGCCCCCAGTGCTTCCGCCGCTTAATCCCAGCCCCAGCGCCTTCAGGATCGTCTGCAGCGTGATCATCACCAGCTGCTTCGCGATGATGTCGGTGGCCATCTTGATGAATGACTGGCCGATATTCGCGAACATGTCCGAGAGCGCCTGCTTGATCGAACCAGAGCCGGTGACGACGGAGGTCACGGCTGTCGACATGGCGCCGGAGATCTCGCTTTCAACGGTCTGACCGATGGTGATCAGGACGCTCTGGATGTTGGTCAGGTCCTCAAGCTGCTGCTGCAGCTGGTTGACGTAAGTGGCCAGGCGGTTGTTCTTCTCAAGAGCCTCGAGTTGCTCGGCCTGCGCCTGGATGGCGTCAACAATCGATTGCTCACTGGCAAGGCGGCCATCGACCTCGCTTCTCAGTTGCTCAAGATTAGAGCGCTGTTTCTCAGTGAGCTCAGTGTTTTGCAGCTCAACCCCGAGCTGGTTGTAGAGCTTTTCAAGGCGCTCAATTTCCTTGTTCGCCATGACCTCTGTCTCGGCCCGCTGGCGAGCGATTTCCGGATTGACGCCACTCTTCAGCAGCTCGTACATGCGAGTCTGCGTTTCGAGCTGATCACGTCCCGACGCGGTCGCAGCGTCTAGCTCCTGCTTGTAAGACCCGAACTCCTTGGTGTACTCAGAAAGCATCTGGTTGAAAGCTTTCTGGTTCTGCGCAGCCTTTTCGGTTTCGCTGGCCAGACCCAGCTGCCCGCCTTGCTTCCGAATGCCGCCCATGATGCTGGACGGATTGAATCCACCAGGCGCGGCCGGCACTCCGTTCGGAATGGCGCCCATGGCGCCTGGCAGGTACTGCCGATACGCCCCAGAGCGGTACACCGACCAAGCGTTGAAGCCTTGCGACTGGAAGATCTGTCGAGCCGCGTTTGCGTTGGTGGCGGGGTCGTACAGCGCGTCGTTGCTGCCGATGCCGAAGCTGCGACGACGCTCGGGGCCCATGCGCCCCATCATGTTGATCTGCCACAGGCCGTAAGACAGATCACCCGTGCGCGGATTGTTATTCAGTGCGCGACTGCTGCCGCTGCTTTCGGCCATGGCGATAGCAGCCATGATCCGAGCATCCCGGTCGCTAAAACCTGCGGCCTTCGCAAGTCCAACCAAAGTGCCCACACCAACCTTGCCGCCTTGCACTGCGCCAGCGGTAAGCGTGGAGGCGCCAACTTGACTGCCCGGCGGCGGAAGGATGGGTGCCGGTGGAGCGCCAGCAATCAGACCGGCCGCTTTCTGTGCGCCCGTGACCATGCTTTCCGCCAGCTTGTCGCCAGCGCTTTGCAGGATGTCGGCGACCGAACGGGCGTAGCCCTCCTGGAGTTTGCCGATGCTGTCAGCAACGCCAGCCTTGAACTCCTCGATCTGACGCTGGAGCTGCGTCTGGCGATCAACTGCTGCTTCTTCGTTCTGAATGCGCTGCTCGCTGTAGCGACGAGAGATCTCAAGGAGACGCTGTTGAGCATCGACGCCGGCAGTGCTTAGGCCGGCTGCAGCCAGGCGCTGGCGCTCGCGCTCGAGCAGCAGGTCTTCTTCCTGCTCTGCGGTGCGTCGACGCGATTCGGCAATGCTGCGCTCGAGCTGCAGGCGCTGATCCCCCAGATCGCGCTCAAGATCAGCGGCACGCTTGATGCTTTGCTCACGCAGGTCCGCAAGCTGCTCGGCGTTGCGCTCGGCGGCTTCGCGGAGCCTGTTTTGAAGGTCAAGCTGAGCTTTGAGCTGCGCCTTGGCCGCCTTCTCGAGTGCATCAGTATCTAGGTCACCCTTGCCAGGCGCGCCACTGCTACTGCCGAAAGCGCCTGGCTTGAACTCTGGGAAGACTTGATCAGGGGTCAGCGGACGAGGAGGTTCAGTTCCGAAAATTCCCTTAATTCCTCCGCGCACCATGTTCCCCAGCGCGACGCCAGGGTTGTACTGCATAAACTCGTAGAAGCGCTTAATCAAATCAGCGAATCCGGTGACAATTGGCCCGAGCACTTCGCCGATTGATTTGATGACATAAATAATGTCACGACCGGCGTTCACCCAAGCGGTGACCCATTCCTTAATTGTCTGCTCATTTTGATTCAGCCAGCCCAGTAATTGTGTGACATTATCCTGCAGTCCAGCTCCAATTAACTGGAAAAGCCCACCGTAGGTTTCTGCGGCCGAGTCAAGGGCGATCTGCAGTCGAGCACCCGCTTTTTCAGGGCTATCGCCTATGATCTTTGCAATCTGGTCGTAATCCTTGAGCTGCCGCTCTGTGAATTTCACAAAGTCGGCAATAGTAACTTTGCCCTGCTCGAGATCCTTGGAAAGCTGCGGCAAGCTTCGCCCGGTAGCCGCCGCAAATTTCGCAACGGCGCCAGGCAGTCGTTCACCGATCTGGCCCTGCAGCTCTTCTGCCGAAAGCTTTCCTTTTGACAGAACCTGAACAGTTGCAGTGATGATCGCATCAAGGTCTTCCTGCGATTTACCAAATGCAACACCCGCTGCGACAACACCGCGATAGATATTCTCGGTTTCCTTGAGACTGAGTCCATTCGCCTTGGCAGCCACAGCAACCTGCGAATACCCAGTCAGCGTTTCTTTCAACCCAACTGAATAGTCGGCGCTGATCTTGCGAGCAGACTCAAGCAGCCTGTTGTATTCGGCTTGGCCGCTGGAGGCTTGAGCAAGAGTCGTCTTCGCAAGGTTGAGAGTGCTGACGTACTGCGCAACCAGGCCGATCTGCTGACGCGCCATCCCAACCTGAGCGCCAATCGCGCCACCGGCCAGGGCTCCACCCGGCCCGAAAAAGGCACCAATCCCCGCGCCGATCAGACCCTCAGGGCCGCCAAACACGCCCGACGCCGCAACCGCACCCGCGGTCTGCGCAAACCGCATGCCACGGCCGCTCTGCTGCTGAGCACCAGTAGCCCTATCAAGCTGGGCCTGATACTTGTTGATCGTGCCGGTGAGCCTCTGGTACTCACGGTCGGTCAGCGACAGCTGCGCACGAACGTCCTTCAGTGCGCTGATTGACCGGCGCAGGTCGTTCTCGGTGCGGCTGCTGGCACCACCCAGCTGCATCGCCGCATTCTTCAGTTTCTGCAGGTCAGCAGAGGCGGGTGCAGCCGTGGTCTGCAGCTGCCTGACCGCGTTCTTCAAGCTCTCGACCTGGTCGAGACCCTTCAGGAGGACTTCGATCCTGGCCCTGATCGTCTCATTTGCCATGGTCGTTTAGCACCTGAAGAGCGGCGGCCTCCATGATCTGGATGCCCTCCAGCATGGCCTTTGGATCCTCAACCGAGTATAGGCCGCACAGCCACTGGAGCACCTCGTACTTCAAGCCGGTGAAGCCACCCATCACGACGTTCCACTGCGTCTGCATGCGGAGGAACATCATGACGGTGTCCCAGTTCTCTTCCCAAACTTCAAATTCGTCCGGTTTCTTTTCAGACTGAGGAAGGACGACGCCCATAAGTCGGGCGTCGTCCTCTGTTTCGTCCTTTTCACCGTCAGCCGCGGCCCAGTAACGAGCCGCGTCCTTCAGTTTTTTGCCTTCGCCCCCTCCAGGCTGGCGAGATACGCCGTGATGACACCCTTGGTGAAACAAGGATCGTCCAGCATGTCCTTCATCGCCGTGGGGGTGAAGGGGATGTCCTTGCCGGCTTCGTCCTTGACACCCTCCCAGCCCTCGAGGACGGTCTCGATCAGATCGAGATCACCCTTGTCGATGAGCTTCTGAAACTCCTTGCGGCCGATGCGCTTGAAAATCGCGTCAAATGACTCGCTCTCAAAACGGCCACCGTCGACTGGGAACTCGACGGTGACAGGCCACT
>Ga0255150_1000542_pt1 | contig 11177 bp, 15 predicted proteins | sample Atl_Yuk_RepA_8h_FD_183634 | JGI IMG/M metagenome (GOLD analysis project Ga0255150, IMG submission 183634) | Freshwater microbial communities from Altamaha River, Georgia, United States - Atl_Yuk_RepA_8h | ecosystem: Environmental > Aquatic > Freshwater > River | place: USA: Georgia | collected...
GCAACGAGGATACGAGCATGCTGGCGCAGGTGGCCGCCAAAGCTTCGGACATCACGTTTTTCTTCCAGCTTTCGGCCCCGTTTACCGCGCTGCTGAACGTGATCGGCTTTACGCACCTCACCGTGCACTACATAGGTGGGCGCTACGGTTTTGGCGAAACTACCAAAGTAATAACCAAAAATTTCGGTCGGTATTTCGGGACTACGCCGAAGCGCACGTTCCGTCCGCTAAAAGACGGGCGCGTAGTGGACATGGAATTTCCGTCTATCGTTGAAGGTGCGGACCTTAGCCCCATCGAGCGCGCGGCGGCGGACAAGTTCATCGCGGATCAGCAGATTAACATCTCGCTGACAAACGATATTTTTAACCTTGGTGAGCGCCCCACCGACACGTACACCGGCACCTACAACAACATCAAACGTATTCTCGGTTCGTTGTTCCATCAGTCGGAGCGACTAAACCGCGAAGTTACGCTGATGACGGTATTTGAACTGGCGTATCAAAAATACCTGAAGGAGCCGGTAAAAGACCTACGGGGGATTATTCTTCGGGATGACAACGGCGACCCGATATACCGCAAAGAAACCGACAAACTGCCGACGGGGCAAAAGTATTCCAAAGAAGCGTTTGACCTTGCTGTTAACGAAGCAAAAGAAATAGCGGGGCTTTCGCTGGGCGAGTTTACACGGCAGATGAAGCCGCGTACGTTCATGCACCCCGGCTTAGCGGTAATCCTTAAATACAAGCAGTACGCAATCACGGCGCTATACGCTACGTTCCGTAACTTCTATCTTGCGGTGGGTGCCCCCTTTAGTAAGTCGGAAATAGCAGAACTCCGACAGCAGCTTATCGACAGCAAGATGCCTAAAGCTGAGGTGGAGCAAAAAGTAGCCGAGGCCGAAGCCCAACGTAAACAGCTTAACCGCGAAGCCCGCCGCACGCTTGCGGGTATTCTCGGGGCCACCTTCCTGTTTGGTGGGTTGGAGGCGCAGCCGTTTTTCTGGATGGCAAACGGGCTGGCTACGCTGGCCGCGATGCTTGCAGCGGACGATGACGACGAAGACCCCGAGTATTTCGATTTCCATAACTGGTTCCGCAACTACATGGAGAAAGAATTCGGCGGCTTTATGGGCACGGCGATTGGGCGCGGCCCGGTCCCCGCTATAACGGGTGGTGCCACTACTGAACGAATCAGCCTCGACCCAACGAACCTGCTTTACCGTGACGGGCGATACTCGCCGGATATCCGCGAAAACATCGTGGAGTCGATTATTGCAAACGCAGGGCCGGTGGTGGGCCTTGGATTTAACTGGATCGACGCGTATAAGTTTGTCGAAGAGGGCAAGTATCAGCGCGCGTTTGAGCTTGCCGCCCCCGCGCTGTTCGCAAAACCCGTAACGGCTGCGCGTCTGGCGGAAGAAGGTGCGGTTACCCGAGGTGGAGTTAAACTGGTCGATGAGTTTACCGGATGGGAGCTTGCCATGCAGTCTCTAGGGTTGCAGCCGGAGCGGCTTGCACAAGCACAGAAGGCAAACATCGAGTACAACAAATACAACCTTAAACTTAAAGCACGGCGCGATGCGCTGATGAACCGTCTGTATCTTGAGTATAAAGAGATGCAGAAGTCCGGCAACCGCGAGGTGTTTGATGAATTTTACGAAGAACTCCAGAAGTTTTCACGGAAGTATCCAGAATACAGCATGACCAACGAAGAGATACGGCAGTCGTTTGAGAAGCGTAACAAGGACGCTGCCAAAGCCGAAGCGTTCGGTGCTCGCGTGCCTAAAGGTGGTGAAGCGAAGGCGATGGAGATGCTGTACTACGGTCGGCAATAAAAAACCCCCGCACGGAGGCGGGGGTAGGAGGAGGAACGTAGCGAGAGAGACTTGGGGGGAAGTCCTGAAGAGGTGCTACGCAGGCGAATAATACTACTTAACGCGCCACACCCGCAATCCTCTTATACCCTCCTCTATTACTACGCGCATAACAACACCAAATTCCAGCCGCTGCACCACTTCTAATATACTAGCCTTGGCGCTCTCAGCGTGCAGGCACGGCACAAAGAACGAACACCCGATCTTGAACCGTGCCCAGTCGACGTTGTAGCTAACCCCATCAACTCGCATTCTCCGGTGCCTCGGCGGCTTCCTGAGTCTGTTTGTCTGCTTCCTCCTTCACCCCGGCTACGAACGAGTCTACGTCGAGGAAGTCCCCCTGCGAACAATCGAACACGTAGGCGTCCACCGGCGGCACGGCGCTGAGCTTGGTACCCTTCGCCATCCGTTTCTTGGTAGTGCCGATGTAGATACGTTCCTTCTCCAGATGTGCCAGCACCTCCCGCACGGTCAATTGCCGGTCGGCGCAATACGATCTAAATTTGCGTGCGATGATATACAGATGCTTAGTATCCGGCTCAACCCTAATAATTAACTCGCCGCGCGGCTCCAGAATCGGCAGCATCTCGACCCCAGTGCGGAGGTCCGCCTGACCGTTAATCACCAGCGTATTCAATTTGTTCTCAAGCCAGTATTCGCCCACCACACCCACGAAGTCGTCCGTCGGCGGCTTGATGTCCTTCTGCATGCTGGCAAACTCGGCTACGGCCCAACGGAACACCCCACCTACATCGATGTCGTGCAGCCCCAGCCGCTTCGCGAACAATGCCCCCGCGAGGTTACAGGCAATGCCACCCGACCAGAACCGCTCCCGATTGGTGAAGTTCATCCGCTTGTCGAGCAGCATCTGCATCTCCCGCACTTCTCGCATGCGCTCTTCCAGATTGGACACAATATCCTGCATATAGATACGCCCCGCCATCCCGTAATTGGTGTAGAGCAGGGGGAAGATTTCGTCAGCGTCGGCCTTGCTCATCGTGCTCTTCGACGGAACATCGTATTCGATCACCCGCATCAACTCGCCGTCCGGTGTTGCCTTCAGGGAGCGCAGCTTGTCCACGACCGACGCGTTCGATGTACACAGCACGATGGTCTGCCACCGGGAGAAATTCATCCGCTCAGCGTTCTCCGCCGACTTCATCCGCGACCTAGCACGCCCCTGCGACACGGCATACGCCCAGTCCGATGCGTCGTTTGCTGCCATCTTGGTGATCTCATCGCAACCGACGGCAAGGTTATTCATTACGCCGAGGCGGTGCAGTTTGGCGTTGAGGGTGTCGCGTTCGATCAGCATCAGTTCTTCCGGGTGGCCGAACACGCTGTTCATGGCCTTGATTACCGTCGTCTTACCGGTGCCGGACTCGTTGCTAATCATGTTAATCATCGCCCCCTTCAGGTTCATGTGCTTCATCAGGGGGGCACCGAATGCGGTGAAGAACCCGAAAGCATGCTGCTCCATGCCCTTAGCCGCGTAGGTATTGATGACCTTCTTCCACTCTTCCAACTCACCGACGGGGGTGAAGTAGTCCGCGATCCCCGTCGTAAAGCTTGAGGGCGGGCTATACCGCTCACCAGTAGCAGTGATCTCGCAGTCGCCCACGATGAACGACTTATTGTTCTTGGTCCAACCGAATTGTGTTTGCATAATTTCAGCCTTCTCTTTGCACTGCAATTCCTTAACGAAAGTAACGATATACGCCATGATGGCGTCCATCTGTTTTTTCAAGGCAACAACGCCGAACCACGCAAGCTTTTCCCGCAGCTTGTCGGGGGTCAACAGGTCTACCGCTGGCAGCGCAAACTCCCGCACCCCGTCCCTTGGCGTATGCAGGCGCAGCCACACCACTTCGCCGCTCTGCGGGTCGCGCAACCGCTTCACTACATACAGATCGTGCTCGTAGATAAGGATGGCATCGGGGTTATCTTCGTCACCAGTGCGCCGGTAGACGCCGCCAACTTTGCCGCGAAAGTAGGGAAACGGATACGTGGGTACCTTGTATTCAACTGACTGCGGCGCATCCGCATCGCCTTCAACTTCGGTGAATGCAACAACCGGCTCATCCGGTTCGGCTTCAAGGATTTCCTGCCCTAATACGATAGGCGATGTAATCTTGCCTTTGTGGGGGCAGTTGTCGCAGCCGGTGGGGTTGATCTTGGCAAACACCTCGCAGGTGTATGGCCCCTTGGTCTTGGCTGCCTTTTCTTCGGTGGCCTGCGCATCGTAGTCCGGGTGCTTGCGGGAGAGCTTATGGATCGCAGTATCGCCGTCAACGCAATGCCGTGCTACGGATAGTGCCGCTCTCCATAAAGGTTCTTCAAGCGTTGCCTGCTCCGCAATTGCCTTAGCAATCTGCGCGCAACCTTCTCCCGCTACTATCTTATCAACAATGTGACTAAACCGATGCTGCTTGTTCCCCATCAGCGACATCGTCAGGTCGTTTAGCTTAGCGTCGGTGAAGTCGGGGGCGCTTGCCAGCATGACGCCGAGCGCAACGCGCAGCGTCTCTACGTCGGTCGCGGCCCCCTCGTTCCATATCTGCACCGGCGAGGGTGGGGTATCCTTGAAGTTGCGGGAACCCGGTGCGCGCAGTATGGAGGCAGCGTCGGCGGTACGCGACGGGTCAGCTTGCAGCCCCTTCTCCACGCACAGCGCCTTCAACCGTTCAGCTAACGGTTTCCATTCCTGCCGAGCTACCGCGCCAGTAAACGGCCAGTATACGTGCAGCCCCCGCCCGGAGTTAACAATCGTGGGCTTGGGTAGATTCAGCGCAATGCAGAATTCACGAAGCGCAGTAAGCCCCGCTGCCTGATCTGCGTAAGGTTTGTTCTCGCCGCAGTCAATGTCCAACCACAGCGCCTGAATTGCTTTTACATTATCGGTCGACCGGTTTTTGTTACTTTCATACTTCGCACATGCAAAGTAAACGTCGTAGTCTTTGCTATCGAGATTAGCTGCTTCCTGCTCCGCTTCTTCGATGGTCTGCACGAACAACTGCTTCGGTGCGCCATTCTTGCGCAATCCGACTATGCAATACCATCCCTCCGGCGCGAGCACCGAAGCCAGCAGCGTCCGTAAACTCATGCTGCCCCTCTCCGCTTATTAGAGAAGACGCAAGGGGTGCGGAACCCCCCGCGCCGCTAACGGTACTCTTTAAGAAACGCTTCGATTTTGGCTATGTGCGCCTGACGCGGACCCCACTCACCAAGAAACCATCGGTAAATACTGGCACGGCTTACGCCCAGCTTTTCCGATACGAACGCGACCGGGATATCCCTACGGATACAAAACCTCCCCAGCTTTACGCCGGGGAGTTTCTGGTCGGCTTCAGCGTTAGCCTTTATGGTCTGTTTGCTGTAACCGCGCGTATCCATGCTTAGTCATCCGCCCAACTACTAATCACGTCGGTGAAGTCTTTCTTGGGGGCGACTTCGGCGCTCTTCTTCGATGCGCGCTTCTTGGGTTCCTCGACCTCCGCGTCATCAGATTCGACGGCTGCAGGGGCAGCTTTCGGCAGGGCAGCGGGGGTGGCCTTCTTCTTCAGCGCCGGAGTCTGCACGACTGCAGCGCGGGCGGCGGGGCTTTCACCAGCAACCTTAGCAGCCTCCCACTCAGGACGAGTAAGGAACCGAACCGGCTTAAACGTAAGCTTCGGCGTGTCCGAATCCGAATCCAGCCGCATCTCGGTGACGAGGGTGTTGATGTTTTTCCCCTGCGAACCGACGTATTTCGCATACTGCTGGAACGGCATCTTATCTACGTCGCCGCGACCGAACAGCGACTTCGACGGCAGCGTAAGCTGATATACATCACCGTTGATGTCGTCGGCCAACAGCACGGCGAGGCGCTGCAAGAAGCGGCAGGCGCGGGAGTCACCTTGCCCCGAACCCTTGATGTTCTGCGGGCAGGTGTCGCACGAAGCATGCTGCGGGAATTCAATCGACGGGTCCGGTTTGTTGCCGTCGTTCGACCAGCAATCAGGCGTGCTGTTTTCGCCCGGCGTGTATTTGCCAGCATAGAAAGACCGCGCCACCTTCGGTGCGCCGTTCACGATAACAATGTTCATCGCACGGCTTTCGTTCTTCGCCACTTCCTCGCCGTTCACCACCAGACGGAATACGCCGCCCCGGATGCTGATACGCTTGCTGCCGGTGTTGCCAGCGAGCGACTTGGTAAGGTCATCAAGCTCCACTTCCTGCAGGTAGTCAGGAAGGTCTTTGCTAAACAGGGTCATGTCGTTTGCCATTGTCCTACTCCTTATTTACGTTTGATGGTGATCTCGTACTCGCTATCCACGTTCAGGTTCGGCGGATGCAGTTCGGGATTGTTTTCCAGAAACTCGCGCATGTTCGACTGGTGAATGCGCTTCTCAAGCAGTTCCATCGCCCCGTGCTCGCGCACGAATCCGTAAAAGCTGCCCCAGTCGTTAGTCCAGTAGCGGGACTTCACCGTCCTATACGCGGTTCCGTTCGGCGTCGAGAAGCTAGTTGCGCCGGTGGCTTTTGAAATCTCAAGCAGTTGTTGCTTGAGCACTGCAAGCTGCTCGTTAAGATCAGCTTCTTGCTGCTTAAATTCCTGCTGCAGCTTTTCTTTCGCGTCGCGAATCTTAATATAGGTTGCAACAATCTTGTCGATTGATACGTCCATCTCGTCTCTCTCATGTGTAGTTATAAGGCCGGTCTTTCCCGGCTGTCCGTGTGCGCCCCGAGGGGAGAAACAGCGAAGAGCCTCAGTCACACACTGGCGCGGTTGGGTTCATGTTCGGGAACGTCCGTCCCGCCGCTACGCTGCACACTCACGCCTTATGCAAACGCAACGGGAACAACAGGCTGCGGCGTACATTCTAGTCGTAATCTATACTTTGTCAAGTATTAATTTCGTTACGGTATAGGTCAATGATACCGGTGTGAAAGTCGAGCTTCTCTTGTAGCATCTTATACAGCTTGGTTTCCACCGGGCTTCCTTCGATATGCACTACCGTCGTCGGGTTTGCTTGCCCCTGACGATGCACGCGGGCATTCGCCTGAAGGTAAGTGTCGATTGAAGTCACCGGAGCGTACCAGATTACTACATTCGCGGCGGTAAGTGTAACCCCGTGTGCAGCGGCTTGCGGCTGAATCAACAGCACTTTCGTCTGGTCCGTCTCTTGGAATCGCTTGAAGATGTCGGTGCGCTTGGCGACTGGCACGCTGCCGTTAATTATTTCGCAGGTAACTCCATTCTTTGTTAGGAAATCTTCAAGCAAAGATATTGTGTGCGTGAAGGGTATAAACACCAATACCTTGTGGGTAGCCTCCTCGATTACCTCAAGCACAGTGTTCAGCCGGTTCGATACGTCAAACTCAATCACGCTCTTCGTATCGGTGTATACGGCACCGCCTGATATCTGTAGTAATTTAGTCAGGTTTGCAGCGGCGTTGACCGCTGATACATCCTCCCCGGCGGCTTGGAACAGTAAATCTTTCTTCAGTTGTTTGTAGAACTTGGACTGCTGGGCAGTCAGGGGGGCATAGCGATACGTGTGGGTTATTTCCGGTAGATCGAGGCACTCATCTTTGGTATAGCGAATGGCTGGCTGCAATAGCTTGTGCACTACCTGCTGCGCGCTGGGTTTAGGTATCCACTTAAAACGGGTGAGTTGCTGCATGACCATGTCTCGATACGCGCCGTACAGCAACGGTGCGCGCTCCGGCACACACATCCTCGCTAGGCCGTAAGCATCGAGCGGGGATTGCGCAGCGGGTGTGCCCGTCATCATCCACAGCCACGTCGTCGGGGACATCAGCTTCTGAAGAACTTTGAACCGCTGGGTGCGCGGGTTCTTGTAAGCATTTGCCTCGTCGACGATTATCAAGTCAAAACCGCCAGCGGCAATTTCTTTCTGTATTACCTCAACGCCATCGAAGTTGATGATGACGAAGTCAGCGTTGCTGTTAATTGACTCGATACGCTTCAGGCGGCTGCCGTAAGCCACGCTTACGTTGCGATGCACCGCAAACTTGAACAGGTCGGCTTGCCATGCAGCTTGCATAATCGACAGCGGACAGATCACCAACACTCGGTTTATTACGCCCTTATCGAGAAGGTAGTCGGCGGCCCAAATAGCCGATGCCGTTTTGCCGGTGCCTTGCTCGTTGAAACAGAACGCACGCCGGTTGATGCTAAGAAACGCCGCTGTCTCGCGCTGGTGTTTCATCGGGGGGTAGACGCCGGGCCATGCGTAGTCCCGATTGATGGGGGACGGCACATGCTTAAACCCTACCCGTCTTAGCGCCTGTGCTTCGCTAAGACCCCAATGCACGGCGACTTCTGCAACGCCTTCGACCGTGCCGACTACTTTGCTCTTTGCAATTTCGCTCGTTATACGGGCAGGGGTGCGGGTGCGCACGAGCAAGAGCTTATTTTCGATAATGTCCATTACTTTAGTCTGTAGCAGATAGCAAAGGGAGGTCGCAGTGCCACGTACTACTTATGCTACTTGTTCCGCTTAACGCCGTGGTCAGGGTTTCGGGGGAAGCTGCGGTTGTCGCTAGCAGATTTAACCCGGAGGTTCCTGCGGGTAGTATTTCCACCCCGGCTGAGGGGTGTTTTGTGGTCGACATCCTTGCCATCTCCTTTGTGGACCATACCGGCGCGTTCCATGATGCGTCGGGCTTTGTTTCGTTGCGCACGCTTCTTCTTTACCGCCTCGGTACCGTCGTAGTTTTCATACTCACGTTTGTAAGGGCGGGGTTTGTTCACGTATGGCATCTTCATCTCCTGATAGCGAATTGCTAGTGCCTTGCATATCCCGCATCGCTTCCAGACGGCGGCGGGCTTCAGCGTTCAGTGTAATCTGTTTTCGGTTTAATCGCACCTTACTCTTTGCCTGTTTTTTAATCCGGTGTTCCATACATTCGACGCAAATCCATACCGGGCGGTACTGCCCGGACAATTCTCCACCGCCCGCCAGCGGCATCGACCGCTGACACTTTGTGCAAAACCTCCTGCCGTTCATGCTGCCCGCCCATATAGAAATGCGTTTTGTTCTTTAAGCTTGAGCTTCGTTTTATACCGCCGCGCGATCTCGGCACGGGTTTGCACGGGGCGCTTCACATCCCGCTCGCTCCCAAGCTTGAATACCCGGATGGAGTAGGAGGCACGGCCGTCTCGCTCCCAGCCGCAGACGTATACCACACGTTGCTTATACATCTCCCGCACGTAGTTACCTACCGTGTTCCGGTGCAGTCCGGTTGCATTAGCGATCTGCGTCCACGTTGCCCCGTCCTCTGCCGTCAACATCTTCATCATCTTTGCGAACAGCACCGCGTTAATCTTGACGAGCCGCATGCTTCTTCCGTTTTTGAATCTCACGCTGGATATACCACACCGCCTTCTCCATATCCTCGATGGCGTCGTGCTTTAAGTCCGCACGCCAGATGTACTTCACCGCGTTGCCGAGATTGAATCCCATATGCTCGGTGATCTGGATGCACTCGACCCCGCTCGGGTGCTGCGTGTAGTGCTTGGGATGGTTCACCGGATCGTGCTGCTCCGGGTTGTGTTTGGGGTTATCGCCAACATCAACGCCGATCACGTAGTTCGCGTCTCGTTCAGGGTATGGGTATTTATTCATCTATCGCTCCACAAAAAACCTAAACGGCGCATGGCAAGCTCTATCATCATCGCCGCGTCAACGCGCCTATCTGCGGAGGCAGAAAAAGAAGTCTGCCATTCACCGCCCGGAAGTTCTGCAATAATCCCGACACGCACGATCTCTCCGCGCTCCGCTTGCTCAAGCTGTTCCTTCAGAAGAGTGATTACACTCTCGTTCGGCTTCGCATCGATCTTCACAACGTTCATTCTTCCACCTTCTCGTAGGTCGCCTCAAAGATATCCGGTTTGCAAAAGTAAAACTCACCCTTCACACCTCTGATTATCCAGTCCCCAAGCTCCCCGCGATGGACACCTTCCAGCGTCGGGATGATGATGGCGCTGTCACCTTGACCGGCGTAACTCCAATCTTTGCCGTAGTCTTCGCCAATGAACGTGTTCGCCGTATGCGAACTGCCGTCCCACTGCACCGCTTTGATTACCACAGGTTTCTTTCGGAATTTCATTTCGTCTCTCCTATCCCATGCTTCCGTTCGATGGCACGTGCGAAACGCAAAACATCGCTGGGCGACTCCACCCACATCTCCCACAGCGTTTCATCCGTCAGCGGCGTGCGCTTCGGCAGCTTAATCTTGCGAATCACTTCTTCATCGCTAACATCAGGCCGCCCATTGCGTGACGCCTTAAGCAAGGCGTATCCACATGGCTCGCCTAATGTCTGCGGGTCACCGTTTTCGTGAACAGGGAACGGATTTTCAAAAGCCCAATACTCAGGTCGACCATCGACATGGTTTCGCCATAGCCACAGCTTGCCATGCACGCACACCGGCTCCGCGCTCGGCTCGGGGGCTGAAACCACACTCCACCGCACCCATTCCTTAAACGCATCCTCGCCCAGCAGTTCCGGGTGAACGTCGCCGTAGCCCTCGGGAATCTCGACGGCGAACAGGACTTCGTTCGGTTGCACCGGCCCCGCTTGCTCGGGCTTCTGCGCCAGCCGCGCCTCGGCTTTAAGCGCCCGTTCCTGCCAGTAGTCAATAGCCCCGTGCAGCGTGCCGTCACCAGCAGCGATGGCCTCGTCCATCTCGCGATTCTGCGCAAGCCGCTCGCGCAGGGCGGTGATGGAATTTTCAAACCAGTTTGGTCGTTGGGATGAACCCCAATGATGGTCGTAATTAAACCGTGCCAGCGCCTCCAGCGCCTGCGCCAACAGTTTCTCGTCGTTCGTCATCCCATATCCCTCCCGACCTCAGCAGCGGCGCGCACGATGGCAAGTCGAGTTGCCCCAATTCGATTTGCGTAATCGCGGTAGTCGATCAGCCTTCCAGTTGGCGTGTACACGAACCCCGGATGGACAGTGATGTTCATCTTCACCGCCAGCCGCAGGGCATCTCCGTCGTCGGTGATGGGGTTCCATAGCGATGAACCACCACGGTCGTTTATTACGGCCAAACCCCCTGCGCGATGACCGGGGTACACCACCATATCGTCCGCCTCCCCCTGCACCTGAAACCCTATCGCCTTCGCGGCGAGTTCCAGAATTTCGCGGTCGCTCATTTCTCCCTCTCCTTCAGCATCGCGTCGGCCTGTCGATACGACAACTCGGCCACTTCATCCACGCTCACATGATAGAGGTTCAACTGGGATACGAGTCCCTCCATCGCCCGCGCCGCCAGTTCGTTTCGCTGCGC
>Ga0255150_1000554_pt1 | contig 10971 bp, 16 predicted proteins | sample Atl_Yuk_RepA_8h_FD_183634 | JGI IMG/M metagenome (GOLD analysis project Ga0255150, IMG submission 183634) | Freshwater microbial communities from Altamaha River, Georgia, United States - Atl_Yuk_RepA_8h | ecosystem: Environmental > Aquatic > Freshwater > River | place: USA: Georgia | collected...
CGAGCCGAAGCGATACCAGCGTTGCTACCACAAGGACTACATCCCAGAAGGGATGGAGGAACACTACAACGGCAAGTGGGTCAAGTGGGAGGACTACGCCAGCCTCAAGGCCGAGTTTGATTTGCTGGACGAAAGCATAAAGCTCGGCCCGTCCACAATTCCCGTAAGCCGTGGTTATTATTTATGGAAAGAAAGCGAACAGTGCGCCCTCCGGGAAGAGAACGCCCGCCTCAAGGCCGATAACAATCGCCTTAAGGAAGCGATTGCAGACTCTTACAAGGCCGTAGATGAAATGGAGAAAAAGTTTAAAGAGTTAGAGGCTGAGTTTGAAATGCATCCTATGGCTGCCGAGAACGCCCGCCTCAAGAAACAGGTTGAGAGGCTGACCAAGGCAATCGACACGCTTATTGAAGCAGGAGACGATATGGCTAAAGATGAATGCAGTCGTGTTTCATATCGTGATTGGGAAGCCGCAACAATCGCCGCCAAGGAGGGCAAGTCCCAGCCATGAGCGAGAAACCGCCGTTTGATATGAACCCGTTTTTCTGGGGCGTTGCGATTGCTTTGCTTTACCTAATCATTGGTCGACTTGATGACATCATCAAACTACTACAGTCCGCAAAATGAACGAACCTAATAAATACGAGTATGTGAGCGAAACCAAACGCACCCGCGCCGGCTACGGCGACGTCAAGCAAGCCCTCATCGAAGGCCAGGAGCAGGGGCTGACCTACGCCGAAGTCTCCGCCAAGCACGGCATCCGCCGGCCCAGCCTTTACATCGCCGCCAAGCGGCTCGGAATCTCCCTCAAACCCTCAAAGCATACCAAATGAGAAAACCCCCTATCAACCTCACCGAATACACCCACAAGATGCCGCGCCGTTGCCACGCCCTGCTGGTGATCCTCGACGGCGGCAAGGTGGAGCATCCCGAGTTCGTGGCCTACAGCCGCGACGAGTTCGCCGACTCCATGGCCAAGTGGAAGCGGACGGTGCTGCCGACCCTCCGCCGGTCGAACGTCGAGTTCTGGGAGCTGCACAACGGCGAGCATACCTGCGTCAACCTGCTCAACCGATGAACAACCTCAAAAGGGTCAACAGGTACGGCAAGCCGCCGGCGCGGACTATCGTCCCCGAGGCGATCGCCCGTGGCCTGACGACGAAGGAGGCCGCTTACGAGTACGGGTACTCCCTCAGGGCCATCCAAGAAGCCGCCAATCGGCTCAATATGTCCTTCGTCTGGGTCGGGTTCGGCCGACCCCCTAAACACCTGCCTAACAATAATGAACATCAATAAAGGCTGGAAGCGGTTCATGGCGGTCGGCTGTTCCCACGGGATGTACGCCGACCCCAAGGCTATCGAGGGCGTCCTCAAGTTCAAGGAACGGTGGAAGCCCCACATGACCGTCCACCTGGGCGACTTCGTGGACATGACCCCCTTCATGTCGTCCGCCCGGGGCAAGGGGGACGCCATCGAGCCTGATATCGGCGGGGGCTTGAAATTCCTCGATCAGCTCCGCCCCAATGTCGTGCTGGCCGGCAACCATGAGGTCAGGCTTTGGCGCGAGGCCGCTTCGGACGACGAAGTCTACTCCGGGTACGCCATCCGCCTCATCAACGACATCACGGAACATTGCCGGAAGCGAAAAGCCCTGTTCGTCGAGTACACGGGCATCTGGCAGGCGTTCCAGTTGGCCAACTACAAGTTCACGCACGGCACCGTCTACGGCGAGAACGCCCCCCGGGACATGGCCGAGATGTACGGCAATGTTATCTTCGCCCATACCCATAAGGTCGGCCGCATGACCGGCCGGCGGGACGACACCCCGACGGGCATCAGCGTCGGCACCCTGACCCGCCGTGGTGCCATGGACTATGCCAATACGCGCCGTGCCACCTTCGCCTGGTCGCAAGGCATGGTCTTCGGCTACTATACGGACGAGAAACTCATACCGTGGGTGCATGAGCAGCCGCACGACCAAGACGAATGGGTTCTGCCCATCTGACATGAAGGCCAACGACGTCCTGAAGAAACTCTGGGCGATCAAAGCCCGCAAGGCCGACGAGGTGCCGAAGGGCTTCAAGTCCATCGACGGCTGGGCGAAGGAGTGGGACGCGACGAACGGCACGGCGCGGGTCTGGCTGCTTGAGCTGGAGAAGGCCGGCAAGATGAAGAGGGTGCGTCTGCGGTTCTTCGACGGGAAGCGGATCCAGATGAAATACTTTTTCGGTTGACGCCGAAGGGGGTAAGGGGGATAACGAATCCGCCACCTATGAAATATCTATCAGTCTGTTCTGGAATGGAAGCCGCGTCCGTCGCTTGGCACCCGCTCGGCTGGACTCCTGTCGGCTTCTCCGAGATCGAACCTTTCCCATCCGCAATCCTCAAACACCGATTCCCTAACGTACCCAACCATGGAGACCTCACCAAACACGCCGAGTGGCCCCTATCAACTGGAGATGTGGACTTGCTCTGCGGCGGGACACCCTGCCAGTCTTTCTCAATCGGAGGCAAGCGAGGAGGCATGGATGATGTCCGTGGTAAACTCGCCCTTGCCTTTGCCGAGCTGGCTGGACGACTTCGACCGCGCTGGATCGTCTGGGAAAACGTCCCGGGCGTTCTATCCAGCGGCGGAGGACTCGATTTCGCCGCCTTCCAAAGGTCGCTGGTTGACCTCGGGTATTGCTGTGCCTGGAGGCAGCTCGACTGCAATGGCTTCGGACTTCCCCAGCGTCGTAAAAGAATCTTCCTTGTCGGATATCTTGGAGACTGGCGACCACCTGCTGCGGTATTGTTTGAGCGCGGAATGTTGCAGGGGAATCCTCGAAAGGGCGACGAGGAGGGGGAAGAGCCTGCCGCTGCCGTTGATGACGGCCTTGCAGAATGTGGCGAACAAGGGATGATCCCTTACCGGAAGTCACGTCGCGCACAATCTAAGGAAGATTACGAGACTTGGGTTAAGGCTGACTTTGCCAATTGCCTTAACACGTTCGATCTGACTGGCGATATCCGGTCTACCCACGCCATCGCTTTCCAACCAGGCAACCTTCGCCGGCAGGGAGGGGCCAACCCTTCCTATGACTTCTTCCCTACGGTCTCCACGGACAGCGGAGACCAGAACGCCCATGTGGCCATCCCCCCGTCGACGGTTCGTCGACTGAGCGTCGTGGAGGTCGAGCGTCTGATGGGTTTCCCCGACAACTGGAGCCGTATCCCTTGGAAGGGCAAGCCAGAGGAGGAATGCCCAGAATCCCCGCGTTATCACGCCTGCGGCAATTCCATGGCCGTGCCGGTCATGCGCTGGATCGGCGAACGCATCAATTTCATCCATGGCAAAGTATCATCCTGACGCGATCCGCATCGAGCCTGCCGAATGGTTCGACGATGCTATCGTAGGCACGTCCAAAGACGGTTTCCTGATCTACTCCTATTATAGGCTCATCGACGTACACATGAGGTACATGAACGAGTCCGAAGAGGACAGCGCGGAATGGATTAACTTCAATGTGGTCGGCCTGACCTGCGACAACGCACCGACATTCAAGATCAGTTACGCCGCCAGGTACCAATGGAAGGAATATAAGCCGAGCTGTCTTAAAGGATTGCGTAAGCGGAAATAAGCGTCCACAAGTCAAAGAGCCACCATGACCACCGAAGATCGTATTTCCGGGGCGAGAGCCTATCTCGCAAAACTGCCCGCCGCCGTCGCCGGCCAAGGCGGACACCCCGCCACCTACCGCGCCGCCAGCATCCTCGCCAACGGGTTTGACCTCCCCTGGTCGGACGCCTGGGCTTTGCTTCAGGAGTTCAACGCCCGCTGCTCGCCCCCTTGGTCGGAGAAGGAACTCCGCCACAAGTTGAACGATGCCTACGTCAAGCCGCACGAACGCCAGAAGGGCTGGCTCGTCGCCGGCAAGGAGCGTCGGGTCGGCGCGAACGGCCGCTTCGTCTTCGACCCCACCCGGGTCGCCGAGCTGGCCGACGCCCAGACACCCTTCACGACGGCCGACGTCCTCCTGAACTGCTTCAAGGACGAGGACGTCATCTGCATCACGAACGAGGCCGGCCAGACCGAGGACGGCAAGTGGTTCCCCGCGTCCAAGGGTCTGTTCCTGACCCGCGCCGAGTGGATTACCAAGTTCTTCGGCCCAGGAGCCGTGGGGGCGTCCAAGTTCGCCGGCACGGAGTCCGGGGCATGGATTCGCATCAACCCCTTCACGCCGGATGACTTCACGGGTACGGACGGGGCGGTGTCGGCCTACCGGCACGTCTTGGTCGAGTTCGACAAGAAGCCGAAGGACGAGCAGGTGGCCATCTTCCAGCAGTCGAACCTGCCCATCAGCCTGCTCGTCGACTCGGGCGGCAAGTCCGTCCACGCCTGGGTGCGTGTCGACGCCCAGAGCAAGGAGCAATGGGAGGAACGCCGTAATACGGTGTATGACTACCTTTCCGACCATGAGCCTGATCCGCAGAACAAGAACCCTTCCCGCTGGAGCCGGCTGGGGGGCGTCATGCGCGGCGAGAACGAGCAGAAGATTGTGGCGTTCAAGGTCGGGGCTTCCGACTGGGACGAGTTCATGGTCTGGCGGGAGGGTCAGGACTTCCCCGAGGAGGTCACGACGGACGTCCTTGAGAATTACGACGTCCTGAACGACCCGAACACGGTCATCGGTCACGGCCGCTGGTTGCAGAAGGGCGGCTCGCTTCTGATCACCGCGCAGTCCGGCATCGGCAAGTCATCCTTCGCCATGCAGATGGCTATGTCGTGGGCTTGCGGGCGGGAGTTGTTCGGAATCCCGGCGAAGCACCCGCTCAAGATGGGCGTCCTCCAGGCCGAGGGCGACGTCGGCGACATGGCCCAGTCATTCCAAGGGGTGATGTCGGGCATGAGGTTGAACAACGACGAGAAGGCCATGGTCAGGCAGAACCTGCACTTCTTCAACGAATCGTCGAAGCGCGGCGACGACATCATCCAGCTCGCCCGCAAGATCGTGGTCAGGCACAAGTTGGACGTCATCGTCCTCGACCCCCTGATGGCGTACATCGGCGGGAACATCAACGACAACGTCGACGTGACGAACTTCTGCCGTGGCCTGCTGGAGCCGATGCTCAAGGAGACGGGCTGCATCGCCATCCTGATCCACCACGAAGGCAAGCCTAAGGCCAAGGAGGTCACGGACGGCCAGACCTTCTCGGACATGATGTACAGCGGGACGGGCGGGGCGGAGTTGGTGAACTATGTGCGAGCCGTCCTGAACATCCGCCGGGAGTCCAAAGACCAGCCGGTGTTCTCGTTCAACCTGTCGAAGCGCGGCAAGGAGGCTGGGATGCGTACCCCGGAGGGTAAGCCCACCCTGACCCTCAAACTGAAACACGCCGACGACCGGGTGTTCTGGGAGGTAGCCCCGCTGGCCGGCGGTTTCGAGCTGCTCAAGGTCGGGCAGCAGTTCAGGCACTTTGAGTCGAAGCCCAAGGTCAGCCGGGGGGCTTTGATCGAGGAACTGGTGGCCGACCACAAGTTGAACCGCGACCAGGCGGAGTCGCTCATCAAGGCCATGGTGACGAACGGAATCATGGAGCCGCGCAAGGTTGGGGCGTCCCTGTACTACCAAGGCACCAAGTACGACGCCTAAAGACCCCCCGAGAGAAACCGTGCTTTCGCAGAGGGCCGGGGGGTATCAAAAGGAAGACTCCACCGTGCCTTTCGGTAGAGGGGGAAGCCGTTATTCCTTTAGCCCTCTGTAAAGCCCTCTTCCTGCCCCGTGGCGGTCTTTTCAGGCTCGGGTGCGACTACTTACCCTTGCGGAGCCTCGAAAGGGCGTAGTCGACCAATTCTGGGCTTGCATACCCAGCCATGCCGGCGGCGGCATATCCGAGGGCGATATTACTGAAATACGACTGGGTGGCCATCCCGACGAGGAGGGAGGTCAGGCCGGCCGTGGCGGTACGTCGGGCGATGTACCCGAGGGTATGCCTGTCGGTCGAGCAGAAGTAGCGAATCAGCCATGAGGCCGAACCGATCATGACGCCGATGCCCACGTCGCGCAGGCTCACCGGGATGTCATCAGGGGTGGGGGGTGGTAGGGCGGCACTCACGAAATTCGGGGAGGCTTGGCGTTGGGGGCGAGGACGACGCGGCGGTAGTTCTGCGACCAGAGGAGATTGGCCATGTCCTTGCCCAGGCGGTCAATCTCTGCCTCGCTCTTTTCGGGGAAGGTCAGATGCCCCTGCTCATGGCACAAGACCTCAAGTTGACGCTTGGCACCGAGGCGGGGGTCAATCTCGATCAAGTTCTCGCCGATGGTCGCCTGACCCCATGCGCGCTGGCGACCTAACTTCGTCCAGATAACTTTGACGGACTTACGCTTTGTCATCGGGGGGAAGGGATGGGGATTGATTGACGGAGTCCCGAACCTTGTCGGTCAGCCACCAGAGGCCGAGGCCGGAGACGGCGAGGAGGGTTCCGCCGGCGATCCATTCAAAGTAGGGACTGTCGATGATGAAGGGGACGGAGCCGCAGAAGGCACCCGAGAGCAGCAGGGGGATGCCGATACGCGGGCCGAGGAAGGCCGTGGTCAACGCCCCGATGACGGCGAGACCGACGCCGGCGAGCGTCCAGGCTTGGGCGGACTTGTCCTTCTTCACCCGCTCGACCTCCTTGGTCAGCTCGACGATCCGTGCGTCCTTCAGGTCTGACACCCGCTTGGCTTCCTTCTGGTCGGCCTCAAGGCGTTCCCATGCGCGGTTGACGGCGGTGGCGAGTTTGCGTCCAAACTCCATCTGCTTCGCGTAGTCGATGGGGTCAGCCTTGGTAGCCCGAGCCATGGCGAAGGCCACGTCCGCTTCGGGAGGCTGGGGCAGGTAGGACTGTGCGAGGCGGGACTCCGCGACCACGACCTTGGGCTTGTCGGCGTTGCGCTCGATGGCGACGAGGGCCGCACCTACGCGGTGGTCGGTCTTGTCGAGGTCTTTGCCCAGCGTGACGACGTTGGACTCCTTGGTAGGGGCTTCCGGCTGGGCGGGCAGGGGAGCGTCAGCCCCCTTGCGGAACAGGCTGCACCCGGTCAGGCAGAGGACGGCGATGACCAGGAGCAGACGCATCGGGGCTTAGCGACCCTTGAGGACGTCGAGGATGGTCTTTCCCTTGGCTTCCAGCTCGGTGGCCTTGGCGGCGTGTTTGCGGAAGACGAGAGCACCGGCGATGAAGCCGACGACGAGGGAGACTGCGATCAGGATGATGGTGGTCATTTGAGGATGTCTGGTTTGAAGTCTTTGAGGACGGCGAGGTCGTCTGGGAGGGCGACCTTGGTGACGTCACGGAGAGCCTGCTTCTGGGCGGCGATGCTGGCCTGTTCGAGAAGGTCGCCACGCTCCACGGCCCGCATGAATGCCACGTCGAGGGCGGCGAGTTTCGGCGCGCGCTCCGCCCGGAGTCGGTCGAGGGTGATGGCCTTGGCTTTGTCGATGTTGATGCGGATGCTCATTCTGCGGAAAACTCCCAGGCGTTGCGGAAGGTGCGGTCTTCGGGGATGGTGTCGGCCTCGACGATGCGGAAGGGGACTCCAGCAGGAACGTCCTTAGCCGCGATCTCCTCGATGGTCAGTCCGCAATCGGGAGCCGGGATAATAATGGCGACGCCGCCTTCGGGCGTCGGGTAGATGATTCGAGGGTTGTTCATTAGGCGATTACGGCGAAGTAAGCCTCGGGTACGTCGATTTGAGTACCACCAGTAAGTTGAGCCGTCCCGACGCGGTAGGCGCTGGTTGTCTTGCTGACAGGGTTTCCTGTAGCATTGGTACGCAGACCAGCGAACCATGCACCTGCTGTTCCAGAAAGATTGATCGCAGGGGTTGGACCAGGGATGACGAGGTAGTTGGCATCCGTGAGGGTGATTGACATATTGACGGTATAATCGCCGACGCCGTTGTCCGTGATGCTCGTCACATTGGACGAAGAACGGATTGCGACGGTTCCAGTTCCATTGAAGTTGACCCAAGACTTGACGGCGTTTAGGGTCATGTTCGAGCTGAACATCCGTGCGGTCAGAGCATTGGTCGTGCTGTTATACCAGATATCGCCCTGGGCGGTTGAGGTAGGATCACCAGCAACAGGAGCAATTCGGATGCCTGCGGTCGTCGAGGAGTGGCTGAATGACGCCCTTGCACCTGCCGCGAAGGTGATAGCCGTTGTCGAGGCAGCAGAACCAATGTTGATGTTGGTATTTGAACCAGCGGCTCCACCTGTACCGATATTGATATTCTTTGCGTTGCCAGAAAGCGTACCGGAATTGCCGATATTGACGGTGATATTTCCGGTCGATGTTCCTGCGGAAAAAAGTGTTCCTGAAAAAGAATTGCTGGTTCCGCTGAAAGTGTTGGTTCCAGCCAATTGTGCCAGAGAGGAAGTCACGCCGTTGATGCGGACTTGGATGCCAGACGTAGTTGTCCAGATGTCTCCATCTACCGGGGTGGTCGGAGCAGTTCCATGAGGCAACCGAAGTCCAGCCGTCGTAATGGTAGATGCTGGCGTATTTACCAAGCCGGTGAAGGTCGCACCAGCCAGCGCGGCGTAGTTCGTCGAGGACTGCGTCGCCATCGTCCCTAAGCCAAGGTTACCGCGAGCCGTCGGGATGTCGGCCAGTCCTGCGAGGTTCTCAGACTTGGCGAGGTAGGACGAAGGCGAGAAGTAGGAACCGTCCAGCATCAACGATCCAGTCGTGACCGTTCCGGTCGTGACGGAATTGGCGTTCAATACGGTAGTGCCAAGCGAGTCCTGCAAGGTGATGACAGGCCATCCGAAAGTTGTGTCATTAGCCGTCAGCGTGATTGTGTTGCTCGGGTAGGTAGTATCCGTGACAACCAGCGGGTTCGTGATCGTTCCGCCGTTGAACGAGCCGCCGGTGGCAGCAGTCGTCTGGGTTGTTCCGTCAGGGAACTGGATACCGTCACCGAAGACTTTTACGGTACTGTTATTGATGTCCTTGACGACAAGAGTCCCGGAGTAGTTAAGGCCAATGGTAGACTGGTCATATGCGCTGACAAGGACGCTGGAGTAGGGGCTTGCAGGAGTAGTGACAAGTCCGCCGCCTGACAGCGGAAGCACCTGCTTCCATTGGCCGTTCATGCGCCCCCAAGTATTGTCGTCCGAAGGGGCGTCGTCGATTCCAGGGGTGAAGGCAATCCATTCGTTGTTCTGACGACCGTAAATGCCACCGCTCGGAGCCTCCCCGATGCCAGCCGTAGTCTGTACTGTGGAGTCTGCGAAGGTGATGCCGTTATAGTTATAAACAGTCGCAGGGTTTTCCGCGTAATTGAAACTCAGACCATTAGGGGTAAGTGAAGCAGAATTAACCGCGCCGTCCTGAATGTATAGATTGTTGTAGGAAAGGGAACCTGTTGCCGTGCTTTCAGAATTAACGGCTTGGATTGCGATGTTGGCGGTAACAACTCCGAACGTAGGAGACGAAGACCAAGCTCCATCCTTGCGGGTATAGGAGAGGCCATCAGACAATGCGTCGCCGATGTAACCTTGGGACATGACCCAAGACTCCGTCGCGTAGCCCGACAGATCAGCCGATGTGATGAAGTTCGACGGATTCCCGGTCAGCGGATAGAAATTGGTATTAACCCAAGACTGAAGGGCATAGCCAGTCAGGTAGTCCGCCGTGATAAAGGCGGAGGGATTTCCGTCCAGCGGGTAGAAGGTGGCGACGGCGGTTTCGGCGCTGATGAAGTTAGACGGGTTGCTGGCGGGGTAATAGACGGCGGGGTCGATGCTGATGTTTCCATCGACAAGATACATAGGAGCCGTAGCCGAGACGACCCCAGCAGGGCCAGGGACGCCCTGCTCACCCTGCGGGCCTTGGATGCCTTGTTCGCCCTGAATACCCTGCGGGCCTTGAGCGCCGACTTCACCCTGCGGGCCTTGCGGGCCAGTCGCCCCCGTGGGGCCGACTTCGCCTTGGATACCCTGCGGGCCTTGGATACCCTGCTCACCCTGCGGCCCAATCGGGCCTTGCGGGCCTTGGATGCCGGCAGCTCCCTCAAGGTTGACCGTCCAGGCGGAGTAGGTTCCCGCACCCGTGTGGTTCTTGATATCCACGACCATGGCTCCCGTCAGGGCGTTATAACTGACGACATCGCCATGCATATGGTTGGCGTTGTCATACGCCACGATGACTGACTGCTGGGTCGTGTAGGCGAGGCCAGTCGCGACCGTCAGGTTCTTGAGTCCGTTGCCGAGGGTCAGCGTCGTGGTCGAGGTCGTCGCGTACTTGTCGCCGTTGATGCCCTGTTCGCCTTGAGGGCCTTGGGGGCCTTGAGGGCCGACCGGGCCTTGGACGCCTTGGATGCCTTGAGGGCCTTGGGGGCCTGTGGCTCCAGTAGGGCCTTGCGGGCCAACCTCGCCTTGGATGCCTTGGAGACCCTGAATGCCTTGCTCGCCCTGAATGCCTTGCGCACCCTGTGGGCCGGTGGCTCCAGGGACGCCTTGGATACCCTGATCGCCCTTGTCCCCCTTATCTCCTTTGTCGCCCTTGACTCCTTGGATGCCCTGCGGCCCTTGCGGGCCTTGCGCGCCGGCTGGGCCTTGAGGCCCGGGGATGGCCACCGTCGCGGTGAGGGTGGCGTTAGAACCGACGATTGCGGCAAGGACTACCTCGCCTTCGACGGTGGCGTTCATGGACGCACTCGTCGGGATGACAACGGAGAAGCCCATTAGGAAGCCGGGTTAGGGGTGACGCTGTTGATTACGTTGAGCTGCTGGATATTGGAACCGAAGGAAACCGTGCCGTTCGTCCAGATGACATCCCAGTTGGCCGTGCCGATGTGCCAGTTCGCCGTGTTTGGGAAATTGCAGGTGAAGGACAGGCCGTCAGGGGCGACGGTGACGACGAGATCGTGACGCTGGGAGCGGGAGTCGAGGACGGAGGATTTGACCTCGTACCCGAGGAGATTCGCCGGCCAGCCTGGT
>Ga0255150_1000555_pt1 | contig 10970 bp, 10 predicted proteins | sample Atl_Yuk_RepA_8h_FD_183634 | JGI IMG/M metagenome (GOLD analysis project Ga0255150, IMG submission 183634) | Freshwater microbial communities from Altamaha River, Georgia, United States - Atl_Yuk_RepA_8h | ecosystem: Environmental > Aquatic > Freshwater > River | place: USA: Georgia | collected...
GCCAATCAGGACAACCCGGAATAAAAGGCTCATGATCCCCTAAATTAGCACCATACGGAAATTAAAGATTTTTTAAGGAAAAATCTAAAGAGGATGAAAAAGAAAACGTTCTAACCAGCACCATTTTAAGCCCCCGCGGACAAAATCGGGTGCTGTTTAAACCTTTATGCCGACAGAGCCTATGATGCAGAGGCCAAAATCCGCAAACCTCTCAGGCAAAGACGAATCATTCCCATGATTGCAAAGAGATATACAGAACACGGCAGTGGCTTGAGAAAAAATCGTTCCATCATCGAAAGCGTCTTTGCTGGCTCTTCCAGTATCGTCGACTAAGAGTTCGCTATGAAAAACGCAACGACATCCACCAAGCTTTCCTTTCCATCGGATGTCTCATGATCTGCTGGAATCGGTTAACTCGGTTTTGTTAAAACCCCTAAGGTTATTTTTTTATTTCACAAACGATTCGAAGGCCAAAATCACCTATGGCTTCAAACCTTACTTTGCTTTTTGCATAAGGCTTATCTCTCGCACTTTCCCCCCTGATTGCGCACCGGCATTCAAAATTTTTCACGCTGGCAGAACCGCCCCGTAACACATGATGGGTACCTGTTGGGGGGCCTTTAGGATCTGACTTGGGGGAATTTGCATAATAATCCAATGCATACCAGTCGCTGGTCCATTCCCACACATTGCCGTGCATGTCGTGCAAGCCCCAGTCATTGGGGGGGTACATCCCCACTGGCATGGTGGGCTGGGGTTCACATACAATTTCTTCACAAAACCTTGCCTGAAGAGCCGTCAATTCATCCCCAAATGCAAAGGCAGTATCTGATCCTGCCCGGCAGGCATATTCCCATTCCGCCTCAGTCGGCAGCCTGTACACTCTGCCTGCTGCCTTTTCCATCGGCATTGCGGACAGCCGAGTGCAAAACTCAACCGCCTCTTTCCAGGAAACATGCTCCACGGGCCTGTTCTTCCCATGGAACACGCTTGGGTTTTCCTGCATTACGGCAATGTATTCACCCTGGGTTACCTGAAACATTCCCAGATAATATGGCTTGGTGATTTGAACAGTGTGTAATTGCTCTTCTTCCTCGTTGTAACCTTCCTCATCCTCCCTACCACCCATCAGGAATGTTCCAGCCTTGATGGGGACCAATTTCATCCCCAGGCTATTGATGATGGTTCCCGGCGGGTCGGTAAGTTGGCTTTCCGGTATTTCATTTTGTTCAAAGATTGGTGGGAGATCGGAAGTAGTTGATCTTTCTAACAAGCCATCAAAAAATCTTTCCAGATAATCCCATGCTTCCTCGCATCCGATTTCTGCTGCCTTGCGCCAACATTTTACCGCCTCTTTTTTATCCTCTTCAACTCCCTCACCATTAACATAACAAACCCCAAGATTTAGCAGTGCCAAGGGCTCATCCTGCTCCGCTGCCAAGCGGTACCATTTAACCGCTTCTTCTTTATCCTCCAAAAATCCATCCTCGGTGGCATGAATAAATCCAAGCTTAAACTGCGCACTAGCTAGCCCTTGCTCGGCAGCCTTGAGGAACCATTTCAACGCTTCCTCTTTGTCCTCTTCAATCCCTTCGCCGTGGTAATAACAAGATCCAAGATTAAATTGTGCCTCCGCGTCGCCCTGTTCAGCACCCTCGCGGTAACGTTCGGCTGAATCAGAAAAATCCACATTATTTTCATCACCTAATACATCTTTTAAAAAATCTTTTGCACCTTCATGGCCTTGTTCTGCGGCTAAGCGAATCCACTTAATAGCTTCTTGTAGATTCTTCTTAACTCCATCACCATTGCCATAACAAAAACCAAGGTTATATTGCGCGTTGGCATGGCCTTGCTCCGCCGCTTTACGGTACCATTTCAATGCCTCTTTTTTGTCCTCTTCAACTCCATCCCCGTTTTCATAATAAACACCCAGATTAAACTGGGCTCCGACATTACCCTGATCTGCCGCTTTGCGACACCACTTCACTGCCTCTTTTAAGTCTTTTTTTACCCCGTACCCCTCTCGATAGCATCCTTCAAGAGCAGCATATGCATCAGAATGGCCTTGTTCCGCAGATTTTCGTATCCATTTTACTGCCTCTTTATGGTCTTTATTAACTCCGCGACCATTCAAAAAAAGAAGCCCAAGCTTGTGTTGTGCATCAGAATGGCCTTGTTCCGCAGATTTTCGTATCCATTTTACTGCCTCTTTATGATTTTCCTTAAGTCCCCCCTCTCCGTATAAATAAAAACCTCCAAGCATATGCTGAGAATTTGAATTTCCTTGCTCAGCAGCCTTGCGATACCAACCAGCGGCTAAAATTTTATCTTCCTGAACTCCTTCTCCAAAACAATAAAGATCTCCAATTTTATTTTGAGCTTTGGCATTTCCTTGATCGGCGGCCTTCCTGTACCAATCAACCGCTAAATCTGTATCTTCCTCGACATTTTCTCCATTCAGGTAAAAATCTCCTAATACAAACTGTGCTTCGTCATGCCCATGTTCTGCTGCCATGGATATCCATTTTGCAGCTTCTTTTTTATCCTCCTCGCATATATAGCCAGCAGCAAAAGAACACCCGACCTTGAACTGCGCCTCTACGTGGCCTTGCTCAGCGGCTCTGCAGTACCATTTAAAACCTTCTTTTTCATCTTTTTTAACACCTTCACCGAAGTAATAGCACATACCGAGAATGTATTGTGATTGGGAAAGCCCCTGTTCGGCAGCTTTGCGAAATAGTTTAACAGCTTCCGTTTTATTTTCCGGGAAGCCTAATCCAAAAACGTAACATAAAGCCATCAGGTATTGTCCCAATGGATCGTTTGCATCCGCTGCCTTTCGCCAAGAGTCTATTCGCTGATAATTATTTTTAAGCCATTCCATGTATTGGTTGTCGTTTTCAAGGTGAAGCACCTCGAAATCGGCTTGAATTATCTCTATGGATCCTGTTATTGCTTTTGATGTTTTGCTGTATGTTTGGCAAGGCTCTTGATTCTGAAGAAGTTCAAATCGAAGTTTATCAAGGTACTCTTTTTCTTTTTTATCCATTCCATCTGCCATTAATAAAGCTTTAGCACCTTGCAGCAGGGCATCACTCATTAGCTTATAGGCGGTCTCATCACCAGTTTTTTTGGCAATATTTGCACATACCTTTAATCCTGACCATCGGGTGGATTCATCCTTGTACCCAAATGTGCCTGTATCCTCACGATACTGCTTTAAAAATGGCATAATTTCGAATTCAGAACCGTTTTGAAAACTAGAATATTGGCTTCGAACTTTACCCAACTGCGCAGCAACCTTTGAAATGAAGCTTTTAGACACCTCTATTTCCTGGGATGTTATTTTCCCATCCGCAAGAAGCGTTTCAAATACAACTCGCATACCATCAGCGAGTGCTGCCAACTCCACCAGGGATTTTCCAGTACCTGTTTTAGTAAACTTGGAGAGTACCGGTCCAAGAAATTCATCCCGGGTTTCTGTGGTTAAATGCAAACTTGCGGCAGCTACCGCTTTTTGAATGCCTGACTGGATCACGCTGGCAACGACATTACTCATGGGCAATTCCTTGGTTGAATTTTCGAGCATTAAGAATCTGAGTGGTGGAATTGTAATCAGGGAAAGAATGGAAATAAATCGTAAAACATTGCAGAAAAGTGTTTTAGTAAAACATACTAAAATTTGGGAATTATAAGCATCTGTTTAAAGCTTAAAGGGCCAATAAATCGGAAAAATTACCAAATAGATTCCGGGTTTACGAAATGCCTTGCTACATAAACCAGGAATCTTTTGTAAATGCTCAGTTTTTTATAAAACTTAAGATAAACATCCGTGCAGGAAGGGTCAATTTTTGAAAGGTTCTCCGCAAGAACAATTTGTTTGGCAGCCTCAAAATTCCTTTTACTTTTAAAATTTCCAAGTGCCGCATCTAAGATACCTGAAATATATTCTTTAATGGAAATTGAATCGGCCTTTACTTTTGGGTTCCACCACGAGAAAGCAGTTACTCCATTCAATTGATATCGTATTCGATACATGTAGCTGGAAAGAATTTTTAATTCCTTGTCGATATTATTGCCTTCTAATAACGGTTGAGATTCGGCCAAGATAAAGTTTGATATAGCTTTTTTAAATGAATCCGAAAGTCTTCTATCAAATGAATGTTTTAGGATTCTTTCCGAAAGATCGTTACCCCTTAGAGTGGCAAAATGATAAAAATTCTTGCCATCCGTCTTTAATTCGCATTCTTTTGGTACTGCGGTGAATTTTGTTTGCGATACGACTGCATCTCTTTTGACATGTATAATCTGGCGAAATTCAACATACCCTATAGAATCGCAGCCATCACAATCCACCATTCCAGAAGCACCACAGCAGGAACATGGGACCCTTGTCGAACCTTCGCAAAATTGGCAAACAATCACACCTCTGGTTGAACAATAAGCGCATGGCCTGCTCTTTATTCTTTCCATAGTTTTTTGAATAAAACCCATGCCTTTACATAAATTACACTTGGAAACAGTTACTTCTTTAAACACTGGAATATTTGGGTCATTTCTGGTGAGCGCATTCATCACAGCATTAAATCCATTCTTTTGAGCCACCACCCCCCTATCACAACTGCACGGAAGCATCTTTTCGTAACTATCAGAATATTCCTCCTCGCCGGTGCCTTTACAACGTACGCATTTTAACTTTCCAGCATTGCATTCATTGCACTTCAATGTTTTTTTTCCAAGGCATTCATGACATACCAATTGCTGGTTTCCTTTACAGTTTGGGCATAAGGAAGACCTTCGCGATTCTGGAATAACAGTGTCAAATTGATGAGGTTCAAAAATGGACCCTACCGGAATGGTAATCTTGCTGTGATCAACAATTTTAGCCTTGGAACCTTTGGGAATTTCAGAAGTATTCATGCAAGGCACTACTTCTTCCGAGGAAATTCTAGATTCATATAACAATGTCAGTGTTACACGAATCTCCTGGAAGGGTTCAATAGAAAGGATTTGAAGCTTTTTCTTGGCATCCTCCTTGCTGGTTATTTTGGAATGTACAACAGTTGAAAGAAGATTATTGTAAAAGTTTTTACAAAATTGCCTGTTTAATTGATACTCCAGTTCCCCAAGACGAAATTCATGATTTTTAATTTCTGGATTTAATCGAATAATAGATCCATAAATACCCATGACTAGATTTTTGTAACTTTCAAAATACTCCGGGCAATTTTCTTCATGAGAAATCATCATAACAAAATCCCGAAAAAGAAATTTTGTCTCTGCGTTTGCAAATCCAAAAAAGCCTGTGTCTTGGTGCCAAAACTTCAACATTTCAGAAATTTTTTTTTCTGTCCCTATAATTGGAGTTGCATAATCTGGTCTTAAAGTCGTTAAGTTTTCTACAAGGTAAAGAACCAAATCACTGACCTTTTGGTAATCAATGGTTCTGGATACTTCCCCGGCAGCAAGAGCCTGCCTGACAGTAAATAATAAATCTGAACTTAAAAGGCATTCCGATAAGGAAAATCTGTTAAAGCTTTTGAATAAAAGCTGAGACTGAATCCTATGCTTGGGCAATTTTTCCACACAAAAAAAGGAATTATTTGCGATTTTTTCAAATAATTGAATGATAGACAGTTTGAATGTACCAAGAAAAGTATTCATAGATTAATCTCTGCCGGAAGTATTTATATAAATCCATATTGAAAATTATTTCCTTTACAATTAAATCAAAAAAAGCTTTTAAAACCATTTTAGAATTATGTATGAGCATAAATATTTTTGTAGCAGGGCCAAAAAATATAATTTGCTCCTGTCCACCTTGGGGTTCCTGAGCCTGCATTCTATCTTAATTCACCTTGGACTTTTTCGGGGGCAGATCACTTTTACAAATTTATTATCCAATTCCATTTTCGCATTAACCCACTTTAAAAAATGTTTACATTTTAAGTCCCTTAAATTAAACTAATGCCAAGTAATTGATTCTCAAAGAGGATAATGCCCATGTTTTTTAATTCAAGATTAAGTGCAGTAATTTTATTATCTCATGTCTTTGTGTTAGGTATATGCCACGGGGCTGACCCACTTCCAAAATCTAGAACATCTGTAACCAGTAAGTTTGGCGATGGTACATCCACCAATCGTTCTGATGGTACTTCTTCCCAGACCAGAAAGTTTGGTGATGGTTCTATCACCACGGAAAGATCCAAAGATGGAAAAACCATTACCGGCGTTACCAGTAAATTTGGTGATGGAACCATAACAAGGTGGTCAGATGGCACCTACAGCCAGACTAGAAAATTTGGATCCGGCTATATAACAACTGACCATTACAAAGATGGAAAAACAGTCACTGGAACAACCAGCAAATTTGGAGATGGCACCATCACAAATCGAAACGATGGTTCTTCTTCCCAGACAAGGAAATTTGGCTCTGGCACTATCACTAACGAAACCATTACCAAACCAGGCTCATCTTTTCCTTCCAAGTATTCCACAAGCCAATCAGGTTCTTCGAATTCCCAATCTTCTTCCTCAAGCATGGGGAGATCGAGTTCATCCGCCACAGGTTCGAGAAGTGGTTATCAAGGAACCAGCAGCTACAGACCTTCTTCCTCCTCCTCATCCAGTTCTTCAAGGTCAGGTACTAGAAGATAGTAATTTGCAGAAAAACTTAGGAATCCTTCTGTTTGAAAATATCAAAGAATAAAAGTCATACATAAACAGCATTGCTGTTTAACTTCCTATGATGTTCTTGTATTCGGAATGTATCCAATCCTTTATCCCATTAAGATCCTTAATATCAAAGGAATCATTAAAGATTCCAAGTTCTTTGAAACGTTTGCAGAAATATTCACCGCTGGTAAGCTCACCTTTCATAAGGAATCGCGACATGTTCAGTTTTGATGGTCTAATTTCAAGAATCGTCTGATTTTTTCCCTCGTTGTTCACTGTATATTTTTTGATAATTTCATGTTTTTGAGGTTCCATGCTAATATCTAGGTTAATAATGTCCCCATCATGATCAAGAATCGTTTGGATAAATTTCTCTTGACTCCCATCGTCTAAAGTTGGGCTTTTGGATTCCAAACCAAGCATTTTTTGAAGTTTGTCAGCCGAAATAATAACAACCGAACCATGCAAAATGTGTACAGATCCATCCAAGTCTTGCCTGATCATTGTAATCTCCTTGTGTGTTTGGGTAACTTGTATTCATCTATTCGCATGAGAGACGAATTATTTAGTGATGTAAAAAAATATTTGGAAATACTTTTTTCAATTTAAAGCAGTTAGATTTTCGCACCCATAGCTAAGATTTCATGAACATTTTTGGTGAATTTGCAATGCACGCAATCCGAACTGGGGTCAGGCAAATAATTTCCATTCACGCAGATTTGAATATCTGCAATCGTTGGTTCTATCCAAGCTGTATCACCCGTATAAGAAATTAAGGTGGTATTAAATTTCAGTGTGTTATCAAAATGATGTTCACCCTTGATCCCGTTGGCATAAATGAAGAAAGCTGTATCAGATATTGGCAAGCCATTTTTCCTTAAAAGCCATTGGTAAATTTCGATCTGCCTCTTGTAGGAGTTTCCCCAACTATTTTCCAAACTAGGGTCTTCTTTCTTTGAGGTTGCCTTGTAATCAACCACATGTACTTGTCCTTTCTTGTCAACCATCAAATCATCCAGGGCGCCATATATTTCAAAATTGGTTGAAATGTGAAGGTACCTTACACCTGCGAAGTTTTTGCGCCATTCATCCAGTTTTGGGTGTTGGTAGGGCACAAGGTTTAGGCCATAATTTTGAAAAATTGGCGGAATTATTTGATTGGAACGGTAATGGTCCATTTCATTTTTTAATAAATGGTCAACCGCTGCATTGAGTGTGAATGCTGGGGAAGGTGGAATCTTTATGCCCTTCACAATATCCAGCCAAAAACACCTTTTGCATCGACAAAATAGTTCAATTTTAGACCTGCTGATTTTCATGCTAAATCCTTTTGATAAAGTTAATTCTCTTAAGTTCTTATTCGATCCGAGAAAGGATTTTATTTCCAATCTATGAGAAATTTTTAGATTTTTTGAAGCGTATTTAAATCAAATCCATCTTCACCATAAATTTAAAATATTTACGAAATTTAATTGCTTTTCATGCGAATAAGAGGACAGGTAAATAGGAAACTTTAATGGAATAAAAACATGAAGAAAATGATTGCAACTTTTGAATGTGATTATTGCACAAGACTTTGGAAGGTCATTTTAGATCAAAAAAATACACCCGAAATGGTTGAGGAAAAAGAATCGTCGACTGAATTTTGTGTGGATCCTTTGGAATATTGCCAAATTAGAGGGGTGTTTCCTCATCGCAAAATAATTAAACGAATAGAAATCTTTAATCGAAAAATAAGGATTTTAAACTTAATTTCCGCGCATCGTTTAAAAACTAAGGACGAGAGTAAAATTTTGTTCAAATTTAATCAAGGAATCGATGCAATTTCTATTTCCGAGATCCGGTCTATGTTAAAAGACAAGCTTAGAAGCAAAGTCAATGAAATATCTTCCAAATACCACCAGGCACCTTTTGAGGATATTACCGTCCCCTTTGGATTTCACTCTAAACCATCCTTGGGAAACTCAAATTATGTTTTGAAGCCTATCAATCGCGTAACTGCTTCAGTTATTTAAATCCTTTTTTTTTGGAGAGTAACCGCCATGAATCTTTTAAAGCTATATTTAAATCATGACAATTTGTTTTGCCCGGTAACTGGTCACCACATCCTAAGTTCACATCATTTTGAACCATCACCGGCTACCAAGTTTGTGTATCCATTAGAAGGTGATGACTTTGAAGTGATATCAGATGATTTGAAAATCATTGAAGAAAAGGTAAACCCTGAAGGCTGGGAAGAAGAAGCCGACGATGATGATGATTATCCAAAAAGATTGATAAGATTTTTAAAAGCAATCAAAGATGTTCCAAACTTAATTGTATTTTGTATTACCACATCTGGAATGTCATGTGGACCGACTTCTTCTACCGTTTATGTGGGAATTGACATGAATTACCAACTTAGATGAAAAACCAAAAAAATTTCAAAGTTGAAAAAATAGACTTATTTGCTTAATAGTTTTTGGATCAAATACCTTATGTATTTAAAAATAACTAACTAAATTGAAAAAATTAATCTTCAATTTGGGAACTGGCATGATCTTCCTTTAATTTGGCAAATTTTTCAGCCATGGTCGGATTATTTCTGGTGAGTTTTTTAACAGTTAATTCTTCGGCTTTATTATTAGCCAGGCGTAATTGATTTTCAGAACCAAGAAGTTCATCTTTTATCTTTTGAAGGTGAGTGATTGTTTTGTCAATTTCTTCAATTGCCTTATTAAATTTTTTGGATGCTAATTCATAATTCCTGGCAAAACCTGTTTTAAAAGTATCAAGGTCATTTTCGAATGTCGTAATATCGACATTCTGCGCTTTTACTAAATTAAGTTCGTTTTTATACTTCAAAGTGTTTTGTGCAGCGTTTCGTAACAAAGTAATTATTGGAATAAAAAATTGAGGTCTCACTACGTACATTTTTTTAAAACGGTGGGAAACATCAACAATTCCAGAATTATACAGTTCGCTATCCGGCTCTAAAAGTGACACCAATACCGCATATTCACATTTCTTTTCATTTCGATCTTTGTCCAGTTCCTTCAAAAAGTCCTCATTTTTCTTCTTCGTTGCTGTTTCATCATTCTCATTTTTCATTTCAAACATTATGGAAACGATTTCAGTTCCGGTTTCATCAAGATCCCGAAATATGTAATCACCCTTGCTGCCAGCTCGAGCATCATTATCTTTTTCAAAATATGCCACTGGAAATGCTGTTGCGCGTAATCGGTTAAACTCGGTTTCACAATGCTGCTCTAGAGTTTCCCCGACCATTTTAGTGGACAACTTTGCTTTCATATCACGCAATCGTTCAATGGCATCATCGCGATCCTTAATTTGGACTTCATATTTTTCCTGAAGCAGCTTTTCGGTAAGTTGTTTGTCTAACTGGACTTTATCCCATTTGCTTTTGAAATCATCCCGTCCTTTAAATTAATTGGACGGCTTCGTTTATTGCAAGTTTTTTGGTTACTTCAAAATGATCTATTTTGGATGTAAGCTCTTGGATTTTTGCAATCTTTGCTGAAGCATCCTTTTCAAATTTCAAGGTAAGGTCGGCTTTGGCAAGATTCACGGCATTTTCTTTTTCCTTCTCTGCCAAGGCTAAACGATCACTCAATTGTTTTTCAAATTCTTTATCCCGTATTTGTTTTACAATATCTGCGTAGCCCGCTTCATCAATTTTGAAAGCTTTATTGCAATGGGGGCAAATGATTTCATGCATAACTATGAATCCTTTACTTCACCAATCTCGGACTTAGATGAACTTTTGTAATATTTATCATTTTACCCTATTAAAGGTTTATCTAAGCATTTTTACTAGTTATTGGCAAATACCCTAGCTCTTTTCTTAGTTGCTTAGATTCTGCTTTGTAGTTCATTAAAGTTGTTTCCGGATCAAGCCAAAGAAATTTAAATGGAATTACCCATCTTTTGGTTTTGCGTTCTAACGGCGCAATTATCCGGTGGATTTCTTTTTTGCCATAAATGAATGTAGCGATGGAGCCATATGGGATCGCCACTAGTTTTTTCCAATCCATTTTTTTTGTTAAAGGTGCAGACAATTTATTTTTTAACAAATCATTAAAATAAAGATTATTCACATGGATTTTTACATGCTTTGGTTTTCCTCCAACCCATTCTTCAATACATAATTTTCGACCAGTTTTTTTGGCATAAAGAATGAGCAATTTCGCCACTGTACACCTGTGACAATTCGTTTTTCCGCCTACCTTGGCAAAATCGCAACTGCAAAAAAACACCACCCGCTTATTTTCTTTAGCTTTTTGTGCCGCTAT
>Ga0255150_1000558_pt1 | contig 10918 bp, 8 predicted proteins | sample Atl_Yuk_RepA_8h_FD_183634 | JGI IMG/M metagenome (GOLD analysis project Ga0255150, IMG submission 183634) | Freshwater microbial communities from Altamaha River, Georgia, United States - Atl_Yuk_RepA_8h | ecosystem: Environmental > Aquatic > Freshwater > River | place: USA: Georgia | collected...
ACGACAGCTCTTGAAGCTGTGGCGCTATTTGCATTTCCACCCCCCACAAACGCATACTGGCCCGACGCTGTATTGCCGTTGCCTCCGCAAACCGTGGCGTGGGTGTTGGTTTGGGCGGTGTTCAATTGGCCGCCGCCGACGAAGCCGTAACCACTTGAGTTTGAATTATTGCTTCCGCCAACAATTGATCCGCAGGTATTGGTAACATTATTTGTGTCTCCGCCGCAGACTGTACCTGCTGATGATTGGGCAGAATTGCCATAACCGCCGCCCACGAAAGCATACTGGTCGTTTGCCTTATTTGCGTATCCACCTGCAATTGCTGAATAGCTTCCACTTGCTACCTGCGTTGCAGAATTACGCGACTTTTGCAAATCAGTCGCATGCGTTCCCCGCTTATTTCCCCCAGCCGTCGTCCCGTCCGGCACCTGCGCCAGCGTGGCCCCGCTTCCCTTCGCCACCAGCGCCACATCAGCGTTCGTGCTGGTAGCAGCCGCCGTAAGGCTGTCCACGTAGACCGTGGCGTTTGGCGACGCGGTGCTCTCGGCCTCGGTGAACTTGGTCAGGCCGCCGCCACCGCCGCCGGTGGCGCTCAGCGTGCCGCCGCTCAGCGAGAGGCCAGAGCCAACGCTGATCTCCTCCACCGCGCCGGTGCTCGCTGTTGTGCGGCCCAGCAGGCGCGCAGTGGCCATCGTGAGCCCACTGCCGGTGATCGCACCACTGGCCGCTGCACCGATGTCGCTCGCGCTCGGCCGAGCGTGCACGTGATCTTCCCTGGCGTAATCCGTGCTGGTGCCGATCGCAGCGGCAGCACCCAGCGCCAGTGGCGCCGCATCAGCTGCGGATGGGATCGTCGGCTTGCCACTCAGGTCTGAATAGGCACCTGTTGCGGCCACAGTCGCCAAACCAAGCGATGTGCGCTGTGCCGCAGCATCAGCAGCCGTCAACAGCGCACGACCAGCCGCGGTGCTATCGCTGATTGTGCTTGCCGTTTGGGTGTGCGCTGTTGGCGTCCTGGCATCCGTGAGTCTGCTGTCATTGCCTTTGACCACCTGCCCGGCCGCAGCATCGCCAGCGGCTGCTACATCCAACGATGCCGACGTGCCAAGCGTCGGCTTCCCGGTCAGATCCGCATAGGCGCCAGTGGTGGCCACCGTCGCCAGGCCGGTGATCGTGCTCGCTGACTGCGTGCCCGTGTGCGTGCTGCGGTCGCGCAGCTGGGCATCGGTCGCATTGGCCGTGGCGCCAGCGGCCACGCCATCCAGCTTGGCCTTGTCGGCCGCGGCCATCAGCCCAGGATCGCTGGTGGTGGCCAGTGGCAGCGTCACATCAGCACCGGTGGAGCTGGTCAGCAGTCGCGTGGATGCCGTGTAGCCCAGATCCGTGCTGCCGCCTGCAGCATCCAGCGTCGTGCCGGTGATCGTCAGATTCGTGCCCAGCGTCAGGTGCGTCAGCTTCCCAGCTGAGTCATCCCAGAACACCAGCCGATCAGCGCCTGGATCATCCGCCTGCAGCTCCTGCCCACTGACGCTCAGCACATCAGCAACGCTGGCGGCCAGCGTCACATCGCCAGTGTTCGTGCCTGAGCTGGTGCCGCTGAACGTCCCGCTCTGCGTGGCCAGGCTACCCAGGCCCAAGGTGCTGCGGGTGGCCGGTGCATCAGCTTGCGTCAGCAGCGATCGGCCGAATGCGGTAGTGGTCAGTGCCGCGATTGAGGTCAGATCACTGTCGAGCGGCTGATATGTCGTGGCAGCCGTAGCGGCAGATAGCGCACCGGTGATCCGGCTGTCGTCGCCCGCCGCAACAGTGCCGGCAGCGGTGCCGACGTTCAGCGTGGCAGCGCCTCCCAGCCCCAAGCTCACCCGGCCTGTCGCCGCATCAAGACCACTCGCGCCGCCGTCCCACCGCAGCCGCTCGATGTAGGCCGTGTCCCAGTTCGGGCTCAACTGCGCACCGATCGTCACCGTGACGCTGCCTGTGGAGGCATGCACACGCCCCACGATCGCCACCTGCTGCACCGTGCCGCTGGTCGGTCTGGTGCCGGTCAGCCCACCACCAGACGCCACATACAGCGCCTGCCCGATGCTGTAACTGCCGGTCGCCAAGCCGGTCAGCTCGCCGCCAACCACGGCATGACCCGTGCCGTTGTTCGCCAGCGTGTCGCTCAGGATCCCGATCGCTGGCATTGTGCCGACCGTGGTCGCATCAGCCGCCGCCACCTCGAGCGTGGTCGTATCGCCCACTGCGCCCGTCACCCGCACCGGCGTGCCCTTGACCAGCTGGCCGCCGCTGGTGTTCTTCACGTGGATGTAGACGCTGCCCGCCAGGTCACCATGGATGTGCGGGATCGTCACCACCGTGCCAGCGGCCGTGACACCCGCAGCAATCAGCGCATCCGTCAGCGCCTTGTCAGCTGCAGCCATCAGGCCTGGAAGGCTTGCTGTCGCAACTGGCAGCGTCACATCTGCGCCGGTGCTGCTCGACAGCAACCGCGTCGCTGCGTCATAGCTCAGATCAGTGCCGGGCACCAAACTGGCAATGGCCTGCGCCGTGGCGCGTCGGCTGTTGCCGCCCTGCACCAAATAGATCAGCTCAGTGCCAGCGAGCGGCGTTGTCGCTGCTGTCAGCTGTGAAACCTTTGAGTCAGCCATCACGCCTCCAGTAGCACTTTGAATCCATCTTCCTGCAGGATGTTGAAACTATCCTCCAGCAGTAGCCTGCCAACCGCGACCTTGGTCAGCAGCATCAGGCAGAACATGCCATCATCAACCAGCAATGGCGCCTCTCGCACGGTGAACGAGTCATTGCCCACGCTCACACTGTCGCCATAGGTGACACCGCCGAATAGCGCAGTCTCTGCGCGCAGCATGTACTCGTTGGTGATCACCATGCCATCAGCCACATACTCGCCCGGCGCATCCAGGATGCCCAGGCCGGTGGCGCCATTGGCTGTGACGGTCAGTCCGAAGTCACTCAGGAAATCAGCCGGGACGTCAGGCCCTGATGGAGGTGCCAGTGTCGCTGAATCCTTCGTGAGCAGCATCACGCAGAACACGCCGTCATCGGCGATCAGTGGCGCCTCACGTACGGTGTAGGCGTCGCCCGCCACCGTGACGCTATCGCCATAGGTCAGACCGCCGAACTTCGACACTTCAGCACGCAGCTGGTACTCATTCGTGATCACCCGGCCATTGGCCACGTACTCACCAGGCATGTCGAGGATCCCCAGACCAGAGGTGCCGTTCGCGGTCACGGTGACCCCGAAGTCTTCCAGAAAGTCTGTTGGATCCTCAGACCATGCCATCGCTCAACCTCAGCCGTACTTCTTGAGACCGAAGCCCAGGCAGGTAACGGCGCTCGAGGCTGTGCCGGTCTTAGCCGTGCAGCTGAGGCGGATGTACCGCTTCAGGTCATTGCTGTTCAGCGTCAGCACCTGCTTCGCGGCGGCATTGCCGATCGCGGTGAAGGTGCCGCCAGTGACAGCGGTGAAGGTCGAGTTGTCCGAGGACTCCTCGATCCTGAAGGTCAGATCGGCACCGGCGCCGGCAGCGGTGCCGGTGAGGATGATCTGCACGTCGCCTTCGTAGTCCGTGATGTCCACGCCGGCCTGGTTGCCGGTCGCGGTGATCGTGGTGGTCGGGAGCAGCGTGAAGTGCTGGAGCTTGTCCAGCGTATGCTCATGAACGGCCATGGGTCTTGGGGGTGCGGGGTTTGCGCGCCCGAGGCTGCGCCTCAGGCTCAGGGGCTGGATCAGGGACCGGATCCCGCACCACCTCCGCCTTGCCGCTGCCGAGCAGCAACCAGGCATCAGAGCTGGATACCTCAACCACATCACCAACCCGGGCAGGCTGGCCGCTGATCGAGGTCTGGCGCAGGATCCGAATCCTCATGATCACAGGGTGTTGTTACCGCGGCAGAACGCCTCAGGGTGACGGACAGCGAAGTCCAGATCCTGCAGCGCGATCACGCGGACGCCGCCGCTCTTGGCCAGGGCTGCCATATCGACGTTCAGGTCGATGCCAGACCAGAGGCCCAGGAGCAGCTGATTCCACACGCCGAAGAACACATCGCCAGCCGCGACCTGGTTCGAGCGAACCACGGGGTAGCCGTTGACGGTGCCGCCGGGCTCAAGCACGAACTGAGCCGCGCCGGATGCCTTGTCGGTCGTCTTGAATGCGCCGTAGCGGGTGGAGTTCGTCAGGTATGCCATCGCGCCGATGTCAGCGTTGTCGGCATTGATGCTGGTCTCCATGTCGACCAGCTCGGCATACGTCGGGCTGTCGGCGGCAAAATCCACGGTGTTGATGCCCGTGGTCAGCTTGACGCCTTGAGGCTGACCGCTGGAGCCCGCACCGTAGAGGCCGGCTCGGTCGATCTCCAGCGCCAGAGTTTCAACCAGGTCATTGCGGACCAGGGTCTCAACGTCCATGCTGGACTGCAGCATCAGCCGGCGGGTGAAATCGGTGTAGGCCCCCACGGTGCGGGGGGTCATGGTCACCTGATCAACCGTCGGGTTGCTGCCGGTGGGATCGCCACCTTCGGCCAGCCAGTAGGCGGTGCTGGCGCCCGTCTTGCGGGGGATCGCAACCGGACCTTGAAGGCCGGTCAGCGTGGTCATGCCCAGGGCGTTCAGCGCCAGGCGGTTACGCAGCTGTTCAATGAAGCTGCCGGGGCGGGCGTCGGTGAAGACCAGATCACCAGCGGCGCTGGCGCTGGCGACGGTCAGGTCGCGCTTCAGCACGTCATGCGGCACCCAGATGCCACGGGCAGCCTGGCCGGTCTTCTGCTCCACAGCAGCCGAGCACTCACGCTCGAAGGCCGCGGCCTCCTGCAGTGCACGGTTGGTGGGATCCATTTGAGCGCGGATCGCGTTCAGGAAGGAGAAGCTGCGGGCCTCCTTGTCGGTCAGGCCGATGTCGGCGGAGCCGCTGGCGATGGGCTGGGCGGCGGGGGTCACAGACGCTGCAGGGGTGGCGGGTTGCTTGGCACGCTTGCCGATTGCAGCCAGCACCTCACGCATTGCGTCAGCTTCGCTGGCGCCACGCTCGATCAGGCCCTGAGCCAGATCGTCGGTGCTGTGCTCGCGGCAGAGGCTGGTGATACCGGCGACGCGGGTGCGCTCATCGGCCGCAGCCTGCGCCCGCACCGCCTCGAGGTCGATGGTCGGTTCCATGGGTTTGGTGGTTGGGGGGTTGGTTGCGGCCGGGGCCGCGGTGGCGTCATCATCGAGACTTCGCCCGATTCCGACGCTGGCATCAGCTGGCACGCTGACGACGGACACCTCATGGGGCTGCCATGAGGTGGCCAGGATTCCGTCCTGGCCGTTCGAGCGCAGCGGCTGCGCATCGGTGATGCTGTAGCCCACCGACACATTGCGAAGGATGCCATCGCGGATGTCGGTCAGCTTCTCCTCTGCGAATGCGCTGCGTGAGAACCGCACACGGACATAGCCGCGAGCATTCTCAACCCAGCCCTTTTCAATCACGCCCAACACTTGGTTGGGGTCGTGATTCCACAGAAGAGGAGCACCATCATTCAGGCGAGTCATATCCATGGCGCCATCGCCATGGCTCAACACCTCGGGACCGTACCAGCGGTCGACGGGAACCTCTGAGCTGAAAGGAAACTCCAGCGTGCGAGCATCCTCTTCGCCTTTGCCGCGCACAGCGGTTGCGTAATCGAAGGATGCCACTCGCTGCAGCGGCTCTCGGTTCAGCTCGCGCAGATCCATCGTTCGGCCATTACCTGGACTCAGCATAGCCCTGTCACCCGTTGCCTCCTCGAACAGGATCGGCTTGTAGTCGTGATCGGCCAGCCATGCCTTCGCTTCAGCGACAGTGAAGCGATCGGCATCGAAGCGAATCGCTTGAATCTCCACAGGTTGATCTGGGTTGATGCCAAACACAAAATCAATCCCAGGACCACCGGCATCCTGCTCACGTGCGAATCGTTCAAACTGATCGGGATCGACCAACCTGGCAGCGTGCTCATTCGGATATGGCATCAGACCATGCCTCCGTCAGCGGCTGCCAATGGGTCGGCATTGGGGTCTTGGCTTGCGGTCGCGCTGGCGTCTGCCGGAGTGGACTGCGCCGCGATGTCATCAGTGGCGTAAGGATCTTGAGGGATGATGCTGCCCGGCGGCCGCGCCTGGGTCAGGCCGGCGCCGGACACCTTGCCCGGGTCGATGTCGAGCGTCAGACCCAGCTCCTGCGCACGAGCCCGTTCTGATGCCAGATCCTGCAGCAGATCCTCCAGATCGCCACCACCAGCGGCCACGATCTCAGCCTGGCTCTTGAAGCCACACCGCACTGCATCCTTGTAGGCGGCCACCTCCTTCTGTGGATCCACCCATTCCCATCCACGCGGGAACCACTTCACCGCCTCGTAGCGCTCCGGCATCAGATCGAACCCGGGCAAGGTCAGCTCACCGGCGGCCTGTGCTGCCATCAGCCAACGCTCGAACACCGGCTGGCACACGTGCTCGATCAGCCAGTCCTGCAGCATGCGCCACATCTCCCGGTCCTCCAGCAGGCTCAGTCGGCTGGAGCTGTAGTTGCTCTGGCTGAAGTCCCGCGAAATCGTCTCGTAGCTGCATGAGACCGCCGCGGCCACCGCTCGCAGCATGCCGCGCATGAACGGCTCGAACTGGCCATCAGGCGCGTCCAGTTGGGGGACGCTCACGCTCTCGCCCGGCGCCAGGTACTTGAACACGCCCGGCTCGAAGTTGCTGACCCGCTCGTCGTCGTACACCTCATCACCCTGCAGCTCACCCTCAGGACTGGTGATGAATCCCATCAGGCTGGAGCTGGCGCGGGCCCGCACCACCTCGGCCTCCTCATAGCCCTGCAGGTGGTGCAGCCGCTTCACCGCCGACGACATCCATGGCACACCACGGGTCTGCCCAGGGCGGTCGGTCACGAACAGGTGGATCACCTCAGATGCCGGCACCTCCCGGGTCTCGTACCCGACGCCATTCACCATGTCGCCAGGATGCCGCGTGCGGAAGGCATAGCTGATGGGCCGCTGCCACCGGTTGACACGCACGCCCATGCGCCACTCGCTGCCATCCGGAAGCGGACCCAGGCTTTTGCCCTCGTCGCAGTAATCGCTCTCGATCACCTCCAACGACAGCGGCACACGGCCGCGGCCCATGGACTCCGGCACGATCCGCAGGAACACCTCGCCTGATTCGGCGACGCTGCAGATCGCCAGCCGCAGGATCTCAGCGAACGACAGCCGGCCGGCGACGTGGCAGGTATCCGCCCTGCACCAGCGCTGCCATGCGCTCTCGATCTGCCGATTCAGATTCTCATCCAGCCGGCCGCCGCCGCGCTGCATCGGTACGCGGCCCTGCAACCTGATGCCACGGCCCACCACGTTGGCGCCGATCGCTCGGATTGCCTGGCGGGCGTAGGGGTTGTCCCGCACGAGCTGGCGGCTGCGGTTGCGCAGGCGCACCAGGCTGCCGTCGATCTCAGCGTCGGCGCTCGTATTGCTGGTCACCCAGTCCGACGTGAGCCGCGACACCATCGCGCCTTCATAGGCTCGCCGGCCGCGGCGCTGAGGCATCGTTGCTGGCGGTGGGTTGGCCACCTTCGACCGCTTCCGCTTGCCCATCAGCTGAACCTCACGAACAGATTGCCCGGATTGCCCAGGCCGGCGGCCACCTTCTCGGCTGCCTTCTCACGCGCCACGACCGCTTTCAGCTGCGCCTCGCGTTGCATCAGCGCCGAAAGGTCCTGGCTTGTGTAGCTGCGGTTGCCAATGGCATAGCTCTTGCTGCCCTTCGCCACGATCGCCCGGATCGCAGCCTGCACGGCCGACAGATCCTGTTCGGCTTGGCTGCGGCCATCAAAGGCGGCAGGGCTGCCGGCGTATTGCAGGCTGGGCAGCACGGTGGTTGCGCCAGATCCGACGGTGATCACCGTCGCGCCGCTGCTGATCCGCGTCTGCCAACTCCACAGGCCAGCATCAAATCCACCCGATGTGCCGGCGGCGATCGCCATGTCCCAGCCACCATCAGCCCGAGCGGTGCCGACCACCGTCGCACCCTCGGCGGCAGTGTTGGTCCGCAGGTAAGTCGTCATCACCCACGTCGCTGACGTGGCGGCATTGCCCGACAGATCAACCGCTGCGGGCTCGATCCATTGCACCGTGTCGCCAGCGCGCAGTTCAGCCGGAACAGTCACAGGCAACACCTCCTGGGGGCACTGTAGCGGAGCCGAAAGAAACCCCGCAGGTGCTACCAACACCCGCGGGGTTCGTGACAGGAGTTGTCTGAGAAACCAATGAGCCCACACCCTACCAATTGCTCACGAAACTGCCGCCACCACCACGAGCACGCCGCCGCTGGCGTGGTGCAGCCGCGGCCGGCTGGGCAGTGGCATCAGCCGAGGCAGCAGGCAGCGGCGCTACATCACCCGCAGCACGCTCCAGCTGATCCCACATCGTCGCCCGGTGGTATCGACGCTTCACCAGCTCCAGCACCGCCAAGCAGTACACCGCCAGGTCGAGCGGTTCGTTCCTCGCGCCTGATGGCTTCTGCCACTCCAGCACCTGAAAGCCCTTCACCTGTCGCGGCACCAGCCGTTCACAGGTCAGACCCGTCAGGTATTCCTCAGTGGCGTTCTGCCCGAAGTGCACCGCCCCGGGGCCCGCGCCCTCGCGCTTCAGCCTGGCGTAGATCGTGCGCTTCAGCGTGTCGCCGCCCACCAGGTACAGCGTCACACCGCCCTTAATCGTCCGCCCTCGCCAGTTCACGTCCACCTTGCTGCCCTTGCTCAGGGCTGGCGCCGCCCTGGTGCTGCTGCCCTTCAACGCCACCACACCCTCGCGCACTCGAGCACGGCAGAACTCATAGGCCTCCTGCGTGAAGTGGCCGCCGGTATCCACCCCGCAGTGCCGCACCGTCATCACGCCCCCGGCCTCACGCGGCCACTGCGTCCGCCGGATCGCATCCACCTGCTCCCACACGTGGCCACCCGCCGGGTCGCCATCAATCTTCTGGTGCCACACCAGCCACATCTCCTCGCCGCGGCCGATGCCCCACACGCTCACCTCCAGCCACGTGTCCTGCACGTCAACCGCCATCAGCAGCAGCAGCACACCAGCCGGGCACCACCCCGTCTGATACGGCTCAGCCGCTGCCCGGGCCATCAGCCCATCAGCCGACACCTTGGCCAGCGCCTCATCCTCCCAGGCCTCTGCAGCCCGCTTGTTCACCCAGCCCTTCAGCAACAGCGGGTCGGCCTTCGCCCGCAGGAACTCATCACGGATTTTGTCCCAGCTGGTCCACCCGGCCGGCGCATACCACCCCGGCAGGTGGAAGCCTGCCGTGATTCCATCACCCTTGGTGCTCGGCTGCCACGCACCACCCAGCAGCATGCTCGTCTTGTGGAGCTCCGCCACACGCTCGCCGCACGCCGGGCACTGCGCCCACACCTCACCATCCGGCCGGTCCCACTTCATGTGTTCGCGCCAGCGCAACACCTCCAGCGATCCACAGCACGGCATCAGCACCGCGAACTGCCGGCGGTCGCTCCGGCTCTCGAACTCCTCTGTGATCCGGCACGCGCCACGGGTCCCCGGCGTGCTGGTGATCAGAACCTTGCCCATCGGGAACGTGCTGGTCCGCGTCTCGGCGTTCTCCAACGGGTCGCCCTTGTCGTCCGCCTCCAGCGGGTAGGAGCTCACCTCATCAGCCGCCAGATAGGCAGCTGGCATCGACTGCAGGCCGCTGCCGCTGTTCGCACCGGTGAGCACGAACAGGCCACCCCTGAACTCCTTGAGGAACATCGTGTTGCCCGAGTCCCGCGACCGCGCCGGCGCGATCAGCTCACTCAGCACCGGCGTCTCCTTCAGTAGCGGATCCAGCCGCTGGCGGTTCAGGCGCTTCGCCATGTCCAGCGTCGGCTGCACCAGCAGCGTCGGCCCCGGCCACAGGTGGATCACAGCACCCAGCCAGTTCAGCACTACCTCGGTCTTCCCCATCTGGCTGCCGAACATCAGCACCACCCGCCGCCACGGACTCGACGGGCTCAGGCAGTCCATCGGCTCCCTGAGGTATGGCGTCCGGTCCGTGCGCCATGGCCCCGGCTCGCTGCTGCCCTTCCGGCTCAGCATCCGATGCGCATCAGCCCACTGGCTCACCGTCATCGGGTCCGGCGGCCGCAGCCCCTCACGCCATGCCGCCAGGTATTCCGCCGCTGCGTCAGCCATCCGCCAGCACCCGCAACGCCACACGGATCTCCTCGCTCAGCAGGTGATGAACCTGCCGCGCATCCTGTGTCGCCGCCAGCATCGGCGCCAGCCGGTCCGGGATCCCCATCAACCCATCACGCACCGAACGCGCCAAGGCAAACGCCTGTGCCTTCACCTCAGCCACCGGCACCAGCTCGCCCCTCCCCTGCAGTGCCGCCAGCTTCGCCTGCTCCGCCTGGTAATGCTCACGCCTTGCTCGGCTCTCGTTCAGGTCCGGGATCGCATCCTCAGGCAGCGCCTCGATATAGGCGCGCAGCTGCGCAGGCGTCGGCGCAGGCGCAGGCGCGGCCGCCTGCGCAGCAGCAGCACCAGCCGGTGTGCCCACCTTCGCGTTGTTGTTCCGCAGCGTCCGTTCGTCCCACAGCGCCAAGCCGCGCTCCAGGTCGATCAGCTGCTTGCCGTTCTCCGTCACCAATGCACCGTTCAGCCGGCCTGAGCGGATCGCATGGGTCACAGCCGCCGGTGTCACACCCTTGGCCTTCGCAAACTCTCCCTTCCGCACCAGCACCGTTTTTTTTAGCGCTCCTTACGCTTAACTTAAATCCTACTGCTGCCCCTTAAAAAAGGTCGGGGAGGGGGCCAAAGTGCTTGCTATGACTGGGTTTTAGAGGGTTAGGGGGCTCCCGCTAGCGAAAAAGGGTGCCGCAGGATCACC
>Ga0255150_1000562_pt1 | contig 10859 bp, 18 predicted proteins | sample Atl_Yuk_RepA_8h_FD_183634 | JGI IMG/M metagenome (GOLD analysis project Ga0255150, IMG submission 183634) | Freshwater microbial communities from Altamaha River, Georgia, United States - Atl_Yuk_RepA_8h | ecosystem: Environmental > Aquatic > Freshwater > River | place: USA: Georgia | collected...
TTGACCATGAAGATCGTATGTATCAGGAACGTAAAGACGCTAGTTATAAGGGGAGTGACGTATGAAACTATTTAATCCAGACGATAAGTTAGCTGACTTTGTAGACCGTCATGCTGGTATAGTCATCTGTCTACTATTCTTAGTCGTTATGTTGATTGATAACCTATGACCTCAATCCTAGACCCTTCATTTAAGTATGTCCCGTCTGGTAAAACAAATATCCGTAAGACTTTTGACCGTATTCGTCGTGAGCAAAAGGAGGCTGCAAAGATACAAGCTACTAAGGAAACACAACCTAACAATATCATCTTCAATAAGAAATTCGCTAAAGGATAAATAATGGATACCAAAGTTTATGAGAAGCTACAACAGGCTAGAGTCAAGCTCCAGAACGTAGAACTCAAGAAGTCAGGACACAATAAGTTCGCAGGCTATCGGTACTTTGAACTCACCGACTTCTTGCCTACCGTCAACGCAATATTCAATGAATTAGGACTCTGCCATACGCTAGAGTTCACCAGCGACCTAGCTACCATGCAGGTCATCGATACCGTTAATGGTGGGGTAGCTAAGTTCACCTGTCCTATGGCTTCGGCTCAACTAAAGGGATGTCACGAGGTACAGAATCTAGGGGCATCGATTACCTACATTACTCGGTATCTGCTGGTAATGGCTCTGGCAATCTGCGAACACGATGCCTTAGACGCTACCACAGGCTCAGAGGAACCTAAGTCAGCTAAACCTGTCACTAAGGACGTATTTGATACGTTAGATGAACAGGATCAGGACGAAATCCGGTCTTATGCAGCCGACGTAATTATGCTGATTAATAAAGATCAGGTGGGTGAGGCTGTGGAGTACATCAATTCTCTGGAGCTAGATGCAGACTGGAAAACTGCACTCTGGAGCCAGTTGGATAGCAAGCAGCGATCAGCAATTAAGAAATTTACTAAATATCAGCAAGAGGATAAATGATGGAATACGATAATCGGAATCGTGGGATGCTGGGTCGCAATACGAACAAGCAGTCTGACAAACACCCAGACTACTCAGGCACGATCAATATCGATGGTCGGGACTATTGGCTTTCTGGCTGGCTTAAAGAAGGCAAGAATGGCAAATTCTTCTCTCTAGCGGTCAAGGAGAAAGAGACCAAGAAACCAGCTAAGAACGATTTTAAGGATGACGATCTAAATGATGCGCCATTTTGATGATTAGCTACGAGGGAAAGTTACATTGGCTTTTCGATTAACAAATCGTCAAGGATAGAACCAGTGCTGCGAGTACCTCACCCTTAAGCCTAGCGATAGGTGGCGCACATAACCTACGCAGCATACGCACAGGCTCCTATCAGGTAGGTTTCTCCCCTCTGTGTGAGTATGCCGACTAACCCCCGTAAGGGGTTATTAACAGGAGAACCAATGAAACTTTTAGACTTTTTACTTGAGAAGTACCAGATTAAGAATGACCGTCAGCTAGGATTAAGACTCGGCATTAAAGCACCGACGTTATCCAAGATTCGAGCAGGTAGATCATCTGTATCAGCAGCCGTTATTCTGGCTATCCACAAAGAATTTAAGATGCCCGTTAAGGATATTGAGGCTTTGCTATGAGCTTTGAGATTACAGAATTAGAAGTCGTGAGGTGGGGTGAGGCAAGAGGAATCATCCAGAACTCAGACTCCAAGACGCAGTTATTAAAGGCTTTTTCAGAGATGGGAGAGTTAGCAGATGCGATTACCAAACGAGATCGTGGATCAATTATTGACGGACTTGGCGATATTCTTGTATGTCTTACTATGGTCGCTGCTATTGAAGATGTTGATCTTAAACAATGTTTTAAGTCTGCCTATGATGAGATAAAGAATCGGAAAGGCTATCTCAATAAAGAAGGGGTATTCGTTAAAGATGACCAATGACCTAAAGAAAGTTGTTGATATAGTAAATCTCTGGTGGTCTAAGTCTATCGTTGCCATCCTACTTTGTGTAATTGGATGGTATATCGGTGGGATACAGACCGAATCTAGGATTGCTTCTGACTGTAAGTTCGCAGGAGCCTTTAGGGTGGATATTCAGGCATTTACTTGCCAAAGAAGACTATGACTAAATTTTGTACCAGTTGCCAAGCTACAAGAGACTTAGAAGGTGGGATAACTAAACATCTTCGAGGCACTACCAGATGGATATGTAAGTCCTGCGTAGAGCATAAATCACCGAGTATTTACCGGAACTTATCTGGTAAACCTACGCCATCAGCATCAGTTAAACGAACCTTTAAGGGTATTTATGGGCAGACCTAGAAAGAATCCTGACGATCCTAAGTGGCAGGAACCTAAGCCAGCTAAGGATTACGACTGGCATTTATTCTTTGCAGCGGCTTTAGGAGGACTAATCGCCAAGGGTGGTCTTTCCTATGACCAGCTAATAAAAACGGCTTCTAGCATCGCTACAGAGGCTCAGAACTCACTTTCTGAGTGACTCATATTGAGCATAGCATTGGCTTAACGCTAGTCTCAGAGTATCAGCCTCTATTGCTACTTTGACAAAATCTTCTGCACTTTCTCGATAAAGCTGTCTTGGGGTACATCCACTTTGTCCAGCACCGGAGGAACCGGACACGGCACTTGCTTGGGTGGAGATGGACGGACGGTGCTGCAAGCTGTTAGTGAGAGCAGTAGCCCTAGCGTTAAGATTCTTGATTTCACGGTCTTTTTCCTGTCTCAGTCTGTCTGCGTTTGCCTGTAACTCCTGTTCCTTCTGCCTAGCCGCTTCTTGACCCTTAGCGTACTCCGCATATTGTTCGGCTTTCTCCTTATCCCACAATGCCTGTACCTTCTCCTTACCATGCTCTGACCCCTGAAAATATCCAGCACCTGCCGCGACGATAACGGCAACCAAGGAACCGAGTAGAAAGTAAGGATTCATTTAGGAGGCACTTTAGTCGCATCCAGTTTCTTGTGGACTTTAACCTCGCGGCAAACTTCTTTCTCCTTGCCTTGTCTTTTCTCAACGTGACAGACCTTCTTTGTCTCGCCAGCGTGAATGTTAAACACAAGTAAAAGACTAAGAACGACAGTCCCAACCATTCGTAATGTGAGTGCAATCATGTGATCTCCGGGTGTGGTGGTTGTTCCGGTGCTGCTTTAGGGTTATACGACGTAATCGTTGGCTCCATCCTAGCAGGTTGTGGGCTAACTGTAGGTACTTTAGGAGTCGGCTTATCCTCACGTTCTGCTGCTGTAGATAGTCCGGGTGGCACAAACGGAGCTATAGCATCCTTACCCTTGACCGCCAATAACGTCGCTAATGAGCCAAGAATGTACTTGCTCATATCGCTCAGGATTAGGAAAAACTGCTTATCTGCCGGAGCCATGCCATTCATAGGCTGTGTCACAAATACAACACTATAGAGTGATACGCCTACCATGATGACAACAGTAAAACAGAAGGTAACAGCAATGCAGAACTTAATTACCGCATCGTGTTGTTCCTGTGTCATTGCAAGGAACTGGCTGACTAACTTTAACGGGTTCATTGATTTCCTCTGGCTTCGTTAGCTGATCTGGACAGGTTCCGGTGCTACTACAGTACGGTCTTTTGCACTCTTTCTTTTCCCAATTATCAGGGTCTTGGCAAGGATACCTAAACCGATCACACCCAACGAGACTAAGAATGAACAACAGCCAAAGCGCGCGCATACTGAGCCTCTCTATCTTCCATACCCTTGTAACCACCGTTAATCACCTTAGTCATACCTCGTAAGTCTGTGGCATCAGCGAATCGATTTAGTTTGTTAGTCTCCCAGAACCAGCAAGCAGACTGAGCAGCACCTTCAAACGTCTGTGTGTACTCTGAGGCTTGTTCAGGAGTCATCTCTAGGCTAGCAGCGAACCAGAAATAGTTATCCTTGCCGGTAAGCTGAATTAGACCTCTGCCCTTGAATTTTGAGCCATCTTGGGAGGCTTCATCACCGTTACCCATACGATTCGCATAAACGTAATTAGCGATCTTATCCGGCTGTTTAGCGTAAGACTTAGCCTGTGAGTCAGTCTGAAAATACTTAGGGAATACTTTAAGAAGTCCTGAAGCAGAGTAGTTCAGGTTCTCCGTTAGCCACACAAATCCACCTGATTCGTGATGACATTGGGCTAGGAATGAGGCTATACGGTTCGGAGTCGTTATTTCGTATTCTTCTAGGAGAGACTTACCACCTAGTTCTGTCTGCTTGCCAAACAAAGCCTCATACCACTGGTCAGGATACTTTGAGTGAGGAATAAACTTTTTCCAAGCATTACGGTCAATCACGATACATCCTCTCAATCAGAATTTCTCGCCTTAACTGTTGCATCTTCCTAACTTCGTTGACAGCAGCTTGTGTCGCATAGTACATATCGTAGTACATGAAGGCTAAGATAGGCATTACGATAAAGAACATCAGTAATACAGCCATTACGACTACAATCAATGACCAAGGGACATTCTCATCGTCGCGCTTTTTGTCGTCAGCCACATTAGACCCACCGCCCATAGAACTACGAAAACTACTGCTGAAACCCACGCCACCTTTGACTTGATTTCCGCTATCCTTTTTCTTCGTCGCCATGATGCTATCTGAGCTAGCCTAAGTTCTTCTGCGTGAGCTTCTTCTTGCTCTTTGACGATACGCTGCCACATCTCCTCGAATTTGCTCCACAATGCCCCTAACTCTGGTGGAGCCTTGTAAACCATCGTTTCGCGTATCTCAGCTAACATCGCATCAAGCCGAGAAGTAATCAATATCCGCTTTAATGCTCTCCTACCTATCGATTCTTCACCCTTATAGACCTGCTTGGCTTCTAACTGCTCCTTGAGGAATAGCTTACTGATAGAGTCATAAGCATCCATCAATGCGCCTAGCTGGTTACCGATGTCCGTAAACACATCGTTAGGGTCAGCCTTGGCTATTTCTTGAACCCGCTGGACTTCAGCATGGTACTGCTGCTTTTGTACCGGAGTAGGGTCAACAATCTTCTGATACTGTGCCTTCAGATCATCCAGCACATCCTTAACATCACCTGCCGCACCCTTGATCTCTTTGTAAAGTTGACAGCCTTTCTTTACAGCAGCAACCGCAGCATTAGCAGCAGCAAGTAACGTTAGCGGATCAATTTATTCCTCCGAATTAGCCTTTTGATTCTCTTTGGCTATCTTCAAATGCTGATGCTTGTACCAAGTGCTAATTATCAATCCGATAATACCTATTGCTAGACCACCTAGTGCAGCAAATTCGTTAGCAGTCAGTCCAAAAAAGACGGCGGAAACTGATCCGCCGTAAGTCGCCGCTGCTGAAATCTTAGGTACGTCAACCATTTCTAGCCTCAAGCTGTTCAATACGTTGGCTCATCTCTTTTACTGCGTTAATCAGAGCAAACGTGAGTTCTGAAGTATCTACGATTTTATAGCCATTTGCATCAGTTTTTACGCAATTAGCAAACGCAGTACCTTCTAATTCCTGAGCAATAACCCCCACAAAAGCCTGTGATGGGCTATCAGACTTCATGAACTCAGCGGTATAACGATAGTTCTTAGGCTCAACCTGCTTAATCTCAGCTAGACCCTTACCGTATGCAGAAATATCCTGCTTATAACGCGAGTCTGAGTACGAGTTAAACGAACCACCACCGACCTTCTGAACGTCTGAAATGCTAAATCCAGCCGATGACGAGCCAACAAAAAACTTCATTGTTGAACTGATATATACCTCCATTACGGAGCCAGTCCAGTAGATCGAGTTGCCTGTTGACGTAAAGTTATAACCGTTAGGCGAGACAATACCCGTATCAAACGTCTTAGCACCAGCAAAGTTCTGGCTACCTGTTGTTACTACTCCAGAAACCGTAGCAGAAGCCGTAGGCAATGCAGACGATGACCAAGATGAACCGTTAGACGTTAGAACCTGACCGTTAGAACCCGGAGCAATAGAACTAATCGCACTTGTTCCATTGCCAACGAGAACAGCACCAGTAGATAGTGTTGCTACACCAGTACCACCATTAGCGACGTTTAACGTACCATTAAGGGTCAACGTGCCACTAGACGTAATAGGCGTACCAGCGATAGTTATCCCTGATAAGTTAGATGTCATTGCAACGCTAGTAACCGTACCGCTTCCCGGTGTCACAGTACCCCATGAAACACTAACGCCATTAGTTGTTAGGTATTTACCTGAGTTACTCGTCTGACTAGGCATTAGTGCATTGATAGCATTACTAGCCGTAGTTTGACCTGTACCACCTTGAGCAATAGGTAAGGCATTAGTTAGCGTGACGTTACCTGAAACACTCAGGTCACCACCTACAGTAAAGTTATCGCCAGACGTACCTGCTTGCTGGTCTTTCAACTGTGCCATTAACTCACGAATAGCATTATTGATAGTCGATGGTGGACAACCTTCAGCAATGTTAATACCGTCAATATCGGTATTATTAGCTGCTGTGGCACTAAATTCGCTGATCTTTGTCTTTGGCATGATTACTTACCTTTAGCGCGATTTGCTTGATACATAATGTTATATGCTCTAGGGTCAAATGCTTGTGGGATAACTTGCTCTACTGCCCAAGGTGCGCGAGACAATAAACCAGCACCGTAAGCAGCCTCACCCATTAGTCTAGGAGATGATGCAAGCAATGACGCTGTGGCTAATGGAACACCACCTGCTGAGAAAGCACCAGCAGCAGTACCTAAAGATGTAGCTCTTTGGATGCCCATAGGAGTCAATTCAGCTAATGATTGACCAGCCAAAGCAGGGAAAATATCTCCACCAGCAGCACTTAGCTCTTTACCTAAAGCTACACGCTGACCAAAGTTTGTATTGACGTTCTTACGCATCAATGACTGTAGCTTACGAGTAGCAGTATCAGCACTAGCTTTTTGACCTAGCGACAATGATCTTTCAATCTCTTTAATGAGTTCTGACGCTTCAGAATACTCACGCATCACCTTGGCATAAGTAGGAGCTTGCTTAGTAATCTCTGACTTTACAGAGTCATAAACACCACCAACTGCTGCTCTAGCTTGCTTCTGTTCGTAAGGGATATTCTCTAAAACATCGCCAATCTTTTGCTTTAACGCATCAAGACCTTCTGGTGTATGGAAATCAGCAGGGTTCTGAGCTTTCCAATCATCAACAATGTTTCTAACTGTCTCAAGCTCATTAAAGGCACGCTCATTAACAACCTTACCTTTGTAAGATGTTTTATTCTGAGCCGTTTGTACTGCCTGATCGATACCTTTGAAGTCTAGTACGGTCTTATCACCCTTGATATTGACCATGCCAGAGCGATACTGAGCCTGTTTAGCTTGGTTCATGTTGGCAAGATTCTGCTTTGCCATATCCAGAACATCAGTCATTGGCGCAGTACCAGTAATGTTTGACCTGAACTGTTCAGCAGCAGTACCACCCTCACGACCAGCCTTATAAGCCTGTTTAATAGCTTCTGTTCCAGCACCAGTAGTCATGCCCAAGACAGGAGCTACAGCCTTACCTACGGTTCCTACAGTCTTTGCAGTTAGCGATAGAGGATCAACCATCGATGCTGCTTTACCCAACTTAGGAACAGCAGCACTACCACCAGTTAGCACAGCAGAAACATCCGATAGAAATCCAGCAGGATCGTTAGCGATAGTGCGTTTAGCTTGCTCTACGCCACCATAACGCTGCACATACATCTGCCCAACTTTATTAGCAACTTCCCTAGATGCTTTGTCCTCACCAATGGCTTGAACAACGCTCTCAGGCAATACATTTTGCAAAGCACCAGCACCAATATCTAAGATAGTCTTGCCAGTCTGCAATGGGCTAGTAACCGCCTCATAGGTTCCCATTAATACGTTTTTCAGCGAACTAGGGAAAGTCTTAACGGCCTGAGTAACGACCTCTTTACCAGTCATTGACTCGCTTTGTCCAACAGGACGAGCAGAAGCTAGATCAAATGCCATTATTTGACCTCCTTAAACTGTGTCCTATCAGGACTAACCCAAGCCTTATTGCCATTTGAGTCAACATTTAATGTCCAGTTTTTACCAACACCTTCAGGACGAGTTTCTGTTACCTGAGCAGCAGACTTACCTTGCTTCAACACAATATTGTCTGGATTTAGGTTATAGCTATTTGCTAAGTCAACGTATTGCTGTCTAATCTGATCGTAGGTATCTTCAGCAGCCTTATAAGCCAATTCAGCGGCTTTCTTAAAGTCTGCACGTTGAGCAGGGTTTAGACGTTCACCATTCTGCAAACGCTGTAAGTAGTTACCCATCAGGTCAATAGCACCTGTAGCAGCCATAGCCATACCCAATTCAGACTCTCGAACTACAGAACCCGGATCAAGCAACTTCATAAACTTGGTAGCAGCAGCCAAGTCGTTAGCAGCAGACGGGTTATTAAGAGCATTGATAACTTGCTTATGCGCTGTCTGAACAGTAGAGAACTCTTTAATCGCTGGCAAACCAGCAAATTCCTTACGCAAATCAGTCTCAGAGTTCAATCTGAAATCAGCATCTTTCTTACGAATTTCTGAAATAGCAGACTGAATTTCAGCAGGAGTCATGCTGATAGCGTTCTCATTCAATGAGTCAACCATTGGCTGCAACATCGGATGAACATTCGCAAGGCTTTTAGGAACAGAACCAGCAAGTTCTTCCTGACGCATCAAGTTACGCAAGCTATCCGCTTCTTCTCTAGCTGCCTTTGCTCGTTCAGTATTACCAGTACGAGAGAAATAAGCCTGTGCTGCTTCTGCCTCTTTTAGTTGTTGCATATAACGTGAGCCAGTTACCACAGTTGGTGTCAACTTCTCTGGCATTGGAGCTTCATCAGGAGATGGAACTCGGAAAGTTTCTGCTTGCCCTTTAAATGGTGGCAAGGCTTCAGGACGCATCCCCATTAAATCAGCAGGAGGAATAGTCGGTGCAACTTCTGGACGAACTACAGGAGGAGTAGTTGTAATACCCCTAGCTAACCGACCTTCCTCAATATTGATATAACGCTCTAATGCCTTATCAGGGTTTGCTCTGAAATAAGCAACCATCGTAGGATTATTGGCAATTTCTGGAGTCTGGATTACTTTCTCAACAGCCTCTCTAGCTTGTTGCTGTCTTGCTAAGTCTGCCTGAGCTTGTTTTATTTTCTGAGCATTGACTATTTGTCCAATACCAGCCTCATAGGTCTGACCAGCACCAGTGAAACCTTGACCAGCCGCACTTAGTATATTTGCAATTGGAGAACGACTTGTTCTCATAGCTTGAGCCAAGCCAGCACCAAAACCTAGCAATCCCGCTAGGTTAGACCGTTTCTGTAATGCCGCAGATTGTTCTGGCCCTAGCAGACCTTCATAGCCTACTGGCACACCGCCAAAGATATTAGGGATGTAATCTTCTATTGCCATAATGTCACCTAAATAAGACTAAGCTGCGGTACTCCAAACGACGATCTTTGTTGTTGTACTGGTATCTGTTTTCCAGTCATTAAACCCGATCTAGCTCTCATCTCAGCTAATCGCTGTGCATCTTCTTGAGCATTTTGTTGCATCACGTTTGATGCTAAATTCATCTGGAAAGGGTTTTCTTTAGCAAACTTAGTTGCTGCACCAATCTGATCCATTAACGTAGCCGGAGCCGTTATTGATGGAATAAGACCTGTTGAGCCACCTGTAGCAGCAAATGTCGGCATTGTAGGCGTAGCAAATACACCAGCAGCACCCGGAGCAGCAGGTAAAGCAGCACCAGCAGTAGAGCCAACAGGAACCGCACTAGCACCAGTCATTCCAGCAGTAGCAGCCGCATTACCAGCACCTAAAACAGCACCACCAAGACCACCACCTACAGCACCCAATAACGCACCTTTTAAGGGATTACCACCTCTAGCAGCAGATACACCACCGCCTAGAGCAGCACCTATCAATAACGGTTCCATGCCACTCATTATTTACCCCCACCAGATGTCGTAGTCGTTTCCAAAGGCGCACCATAAAAGACGTTAGCAGCACGTTGCAGACGATCTAGTGGCAAGTCTTGTGCAGCAATCTTGCCCTGAATAGCCTGTAGATCGTAAGCCTCACGACCTTGACCAACTTGTAACAGCTTCTGAATATCTGCATAGTCCTGAGCAGCCATACCCGGAGCCATAGCAGCCGCTGCACGTTGTCTTTCAATATCACCAGCACTAATCTGTTGAGCCGTTCCTAACGCCCCTAGACGAGTTCTCATCGCCTCTTGCTCACCTGCCGTTAGTCCACCAGCACCAGCAAATCGATTCGCTATAGCTTGCTGTTCTAATCCTCCTAAACGACCCATAGCGGCCTCTTGAGCCTGACGCTCTGCCATGTAGTTCGCTAGATAGGCTTTCTGATTCTGTTCTGCTAATGCTCTCGCTAAGACATCTTGCGATTTAGCCGTTTGCTGTGCCATTGCACCTGAGCCATAACGACCAGCAGCAGCAGCCTGAGCCTGTAGATTCTTCATGCTCTCGCCAAACGACTCACCTGCTAGACGATTAGCCTGACCCAATGCACCTTGTAGGTATTCGCTACCACCACCAAGATACGCACCGCCAGCAGTAGAACGAGTTAGACGAGCAGCCTCAGATTCCGGCTGACCTTCCATCATAGAACGATAGAAGCCAGCACTAGGATCATAAGCACCCATGCCCATAGCCTCGATCTTTCCGGCATAAGGACTGGTGTAACCCATCTGTTGAGATATGAGATTTTGAGCCTGTGCCGTTAGCGGAGAACCTGCTAAAGCCCTCTGCTCAGCCATAGACATCGCTTGCTGAGTCGCAGCAGATGGGCCTACAGCTAGAGTGCTAGGAGCCTCCGGCATAGC
>Ga0255150_1000582_pt1 | contig 10557 bp, 22 predicted proteins | sample Atl_Yuk_RepA_8h_FD_183634 | JGI IMG/M metagenome (GOLD analysis project Ga0255150, IMG submission 183634) | Freshwater microbial communities from Altamaha River, Georgia, United States - Atl_Yuk_RepA_8h | ecosystem: Environmental > Aquatic > Freshwater > River | place: USA: Georgia | collected...
AGTGTGATGATGAGTAACCCGATTCAATCCAGCATCCAGTTGGCAGCCCGCCTGACTGACTCCCTTTACCGGGAAAGCATCGTCAATGCGGATAGTGCTCAAGCCCTTTTCGACGTCCTGGCCGATGCGTTGGAGGCGAGACCAGATGTCGTCGCAGCAGTAGCCGCTGACCTCGACGAGAAGCAAAAGGAAAAGGACGATTATCTTGCCGATGTGATGGCCCGGCTCGACGCGGTAGAGCAAGATATGTTGAAACGGTACCATGCTACCACTAATGAAATTCAGAAAGGACACAACAATGACTAGACCAGGTAAAGGCTCGATTAAGCCGTCCAAACTCTTCCGCATCAAACTTGTTCACGAACTTAATCGCAAGATTAATCGGCTCCGCAAGGAGGGCAAACTGTGACAGACAAGAAAGAGAAGAGTAACGTCATTCCGTTGATGCCCAATAAACGGGAACGGGACATAGTCAAAGCCCAATTTGATAATCCTCCCGCCCAACGAGTAAGGGAGCACTTGGACAAAATAAATAAGACGATGGCCGAACTAAAGCAAATGGCTGCAGACCAGCGGGCCCACTTTCCAGCTGAGGCAGTGGTAACAAATGCGGAACAAGTGCAGCCATCAACTCTGCCCAGTGATGAGGAACTCGCTCGTGAATATAGGAGAAAGCAAGATGAAGCTAAGAAGAAACGTGAACAAAATAATCGCAACGTTACTCGCGAGTACCGCCTCACTAGTAAGCGCACCGACCCGAGCTATGACAAATAATGGTGCTCCTTGGTCTCCGGAATTGCTAGCTTGGCATGAGTGCGGGATGAAGTTGCTCCCTTCCGCAAGAGAAGGGCAAGTAAAAAGCGCCCTCACTGCCCTCTCACTATACTCCGTCGACCAGTCCTTTAGCTTTTTGAGATTTGCGACTGCTGTCATTGCCGCTGAATCGGGCTTTAATGCCGATGCGGTATCCCCCTCGGGGGCGACTGGGCTGTTCCAACTTACTGGGATAGGAGCAAGGGAAGCCGCTTTGCAATGCGGTCTCCCCTTGTCCTGGGGGGTAAGTGAACCTGTGTTCATGGATAGCTTACGGGATAGTAGGCGGAATGTCAAGTATGGGACGTGTCTTCTCCGCTTTTATCTGGACCAAGTCAAAGGCAACCACACCCTGGCGTTGGTTCTCTACAACGGCGGCTATCAACAGTTGACACGCTTGTCAGTAACCGGTACCCTTTCTAAAGAGACAGCGGAATATGTTTTCCGCGTCCATTCTTACCTTGGGAGATGTCAATGAGAAAGTTTCTAGCACTATTTTGTTTCTTGATGTCGAGTGCAGTGTTCGCACGAGACGTCATCACCCTCACTCCCGAGCGAACTATCCTGATTGCCGGCCCGATTAGTAGCAAAATGTACGGTCCCACGATTGAGACGATGGGGAAACTGGCCGCCACTGGCAAGGATATTGACATCATCATCTCGTCTCCTGGTGGGGAAGTGATTGTGGGCAGCTTGTTGATTGACTACATGGAGCATCTAAAACTGGGCGGCACCAAGTTTAGGTGCGTCGTTCGAGATGTCGCAGCATCGATGGCGTTTCAAATCCTTCTTCACTGCAACGAGCGGTATTCCGCACCTCACGCCTTTTTGCTATGGCACCCGGTTCGAGTCTTTTTTCAGGGTCCCTTGACCGGAGAGCAAGCATCCTCTCTCGGCATCCAACTGGCTGTCGCTGACGAAGTCGCATTGCATGACCTCCGCGCCAACGTCCCCATGAAAGATGAAGACTTGCTCTGGCACTTCTACCATGAGACCTTGCACCAAGGGATGACTCTAATGCACTCCGCTCCGGGCTTCTTTAAAGATGTCACCAACAAAATTGGTAACCTTTTCCCGGAAAAGGTAGCTTTGGATACCTCGGAGTACGGCGGCTTATTTGGTGTCAACCAAATCATTTACATCCATGAACGCTTCCTCGGTAAACAAGAAGGAAACCAATAATATGAGACTCAGACTAGCTTTCAAGTTACACGGCGATGAAGCAGAATTAGCCCGCCAGATTGCAGATGCTGCTGGTATCGAAGCAGATAAGGTAGCCAAGCTTGCGATGCAAAGATACATGCGGGAAGTTTTAGAACGGGCCGAAGAACTAGCTAAAAAAGCAATGGAGAATAGTGATGGACAACCCAGCTCAGCCGACCCAGTACACTCTGCTGGAACTCTTCCGTCTCCATCGGACCCCGTTTCTGGCCAAGCATCAGAACAGTCGTAAGCTGTGGCGCATCCTCGGCTTCGGTCCCGAGGGTGCCTATGTGGTGGGGTGGCTTGAGGGCCACTCCTCTCCCGACCTGACCAAACTATCCCCGAAGGAACGTAACTGGATTTACGTTTCCCCAGTGGGACCAAATGGCTAATGCAGCGGGCACAGGTGTGCCCTTGCTACCAGTCGCAAAGGACGCCCGCGAAGCGGAGTGTCCGTTACAAAGGGCATCATGTCAACGAAAGACAACTTCAATTTGGGTAGCCTCTTTTGGTCCGGCATCGCGGACGATAGGGCCGGCCACATGGCTGGCGAAGCGGCGAAGCTGGGCAACCTCCGAGCCGGGGATTCCGGTGCCATGACCAAGCAGGGGGACGTGGTGGGGGGCTGTCCCCGCCGGGCGTATGTTCGCTCGATGCTGGGTATCGAGGCCGAGGTTCCAGAACAGAACAATCTCTTGATGTTTGAGGTAGGCAAGGCGAATGAAGTCATTTGGCTAGACAAGCTGAAGCGGAGTTGGCCTGGCCTCATCAAGCAAGAAGAGGAAATTCCCATCTCGTGGACGACCAGCAATGGAGTTCGAGTTACCGGCCGCCCTGACATCGTCCTTTGTAATGCTGAAGGGAAGCCGATGCTCGGCATCGAGCACAAGGCAGTGTGCTCCCTGTGGACGACACGAGATGTGACATTCGAGGGGACCCCCAAGCTGAAGCACTTACTACAGGCTGCCCACTATATGTGGAAGCTGGCGGTGCCGTACCGACTTGTCTATACTCAATACGTCCAATACAGCTTCCCCGATTGGGCTGCCAAGATGTTCCCGGCCAAGCATCCCGCGATTAGCTTGAATGACAAGGGCCAACCAAAGGCTGTCCTCCCTCATATCACGATATATGAGTTGGCCTTTGACAAGGCGGGCTTGATACAGTACCGTATTGAGGGGGAGACACGGTGGACAACGGCAGCGGTGGGACGAGATGATATCGAACGGTACTACGAGTTTGCATCAGTCATGGCGGAACGGAAGGCGCTCGGACCGAGGCCCGCCCCAGTGAAAGCGGACGGCAGTAAGGCAGGGTATAGTGACTGTAATTACTGTCCGTTAGTTGATGTGTGCAATAGTTACGAGAACAAGTGGGAGAAATGGCATGACGAAATCAAAGCAAGGTACACTGGGCAGGGCCAATCTAAGTGACACCGAATTGGAAAACTACTATAAAGAAGCAGCTCTCGACGCTTTATTATACTGGACTAATACTTCTGTATCGCATATCGGAAGTAACGCTACCCTTACTCTACTAACTGAAATGTTGGCTACGAGTATCGAGCACCTCGTACCCGCGGACCAAGTCGATAGAGCCGAAGACGTTATCCTTCACGTGCTGGAACAGAGTTTTGCCCTCATCCGGGATGGACAAGAAAATAGTGCTAAAGAAATTTCTACAAAAGCCGATAAGAAAGATATGAACTGACGGCAATGTCGCCAGTCAGAGTCAACAAGTGAGAGGTCTTTATCATGGCGTACAACAATCAATCTTCTGGCAACCGTTTCGGTAACCGTCCCGCCCAAAGCGGCGCGTCAAAACCGGCAGCCAAGCCGATGGAGAAACTAGCAACGCTCTTCCGGACCGGGTTGTTTAAACCCAAGTCTGATAAGACCAAAGCCGTTGCCAGTATCGTGGCCGAGATTCCAGCTGAGCTGAAGCCGGGTCAGCGAGTCTACATCGACCTCTACAAGAACAGCGACGAAGAAGTTGCTGCCGGCAAGCCACCCTACGTGGTGATGATTAAAGAGGCTCCTGAAGCCAAAAGGGCGTAGCCTTTTGTGGTAGCTGTAAAGAAAGCTACCTAGTAGCTACTCTTTGAGCGGGTAGTATGGCGGGATGTAGCGCTCCCGCCTCTTTTTTTTACTATTAGTGTCACACTTTTAGTGCGGTGATAGTAGCGTTGGCGGCTTAGTGCTCCGCAGTTGCTACTCCCATAAGATTAACCCCTTGTAATGGTGGCCAAAATGATACTCGCAGTTTTCATTTACTTCTGTGCGAATCAGGGCCTATTGGTTGCCAGTCCAGTTGTCGTCAACGTCCTTGCTACCGGGGCAGTTGTCACCACCTATAGCAGCAAGACTAATATCAATTTTATCAATAAGTGAGGGCGGCCGTGGACCACGTGACGCTGACTACCCATCCCCGATTTGTTTTGGTCGAGCCAAAACCCACCCCACCAAGGGTGGGTGTGTCGTACCAACAGGTCTGCCCAGTCAATGCAGAACTTCTGCTCCGACAAGCGCTGGCCTCGCCGGTAGTAGCAGTGGACTTCGAGACGAGGGGTAACGATTACTCCTTACCGGCGGACGAGACGTACATCGTGGGTGTGGGCCTAGCGTGGGAAACGGGGAGCTGCTATCTCTCAATGTCCGACATCTCCGACACGGAGTTCCACCAACTGACCCACCTGCTGACTACTCATCGGGGTCTGTTGGCGCACAATGTTTACTTTGACGGAGGGTGGATACGGCGCGACCTCGGAGTCCATAGCCAGTGGCTCGCCTGTACCTACGGACTCTACATGCAATGCGCCAGTGAGGGATGGGAGGGCCAACGGTGGGGCTTAAAGGAAGCAATGGTGGATGTCTTGATGTGGCAAGACACCAACGAAACAGAACTAGACAACTGGCTAGTCGAGAACGGTTACTGTAAACAGAACAAGTCTCCAGAGAAGGGCGAGATGTGGAGGGCGCCGCCCAATATCTTGGGCAGGTACTGCGTCCTTGACGCTGAGGCCACATACCTCCTCTACACAAAGCATCTCTTACCCATCGTCAAGAGATTTCCGAAGCTTGGTGAGTATCATCGGGATGACTTCCTCCCCCATGTCCTGGTGCATATAGACCAAAAACTTCATGGCATCATGACGGACCGCCAGCATTGGCAGCTGTACGCCAATGAATTGGCTACGGCTATTGCCGGAAGCGAAACAGCGTTTCGCCAGCACGACAAAGTGGCCCCCTTCATCTCGGAGTGGGAGTCGCAAAAACTCAATGAGTTCCTGGCTACCGAACCAGCCCGGTATAAGAAGGTGAAGGAACGGAAGGAACCCCCACGACTGACCACAAAAGGGGAGGTCAGCAAGAACTGGGTGAAGTGGAAACAACTCTCTGAGTTGGCGCCTGAGGAAAGCAAGGTGTGGCAGAACTGGGAAGCACGCCGACAACGAATTGAACAGGGCGAGTTGCCCCAGTATAAGTTCAATTTACAGTCAGGAGACCACTTGCGATGGCTGATGTATGATAAGTTGAAAAACAAAGTCTTACTGCAGACTGACAGTGGCTTGCCTGCTGTCAGCGAGGACGCCCTCCAAGCGATGGGCGACGTCGGCCAGATACTGATTGGGAGAGCGTTGAAGGTCAAAGAACTATCATACGTCTCCGACTACATCGAGAAGACCGCCACCCGCAGTACTATCCATCCTTCATTTAAGATGCCCGGTACTGTGACGGGACGACTGGCAGGCAAGTCCCCGAACTTACAACAGGTACCGAAGACGAGGGGCGCCTTGTCGGGCTTTATATCGCGGCCCGGATATAGCTTCGTCGACTGTGACGTGAACGCGCTGGAGATGGTGGTCACTGCCGAGTTGAGTCAGGACAGGAACTTGCTTTCCCTTTACGGACCAGGAGCGCAACCCAACGATATTTATACATTCTATGGCAGTATGATGGCAGGCATCGGGCCTAAGCTGACGTCGCTAGGATATGACCCGTATAATCCAGTAAAGGAAATACTGGATGCTACCAAGAAAGCGTTCAAGAAGGAGCGAAGTATCGCCAAGTTACTTATCCTTTCCGACAACTACGGCTCGGGTGTCAAGAAGAAGCAGAAAATCTTGTCCCTCAACGGTGTTGAGATGACCTTACGCGAAGTGGAGGAGATGCATAATTCCCTTCTCGCCGCTAAGGACGGAGTCCTCCAGTACGTCGAGTGGCTTAAGGATGAATGGCGCGCCAACGGTGGATGGGTAGAAAACGGTTACGGCTTGCCCATCTGCGTCGACGAGAAGTATGAGAAAGACTTACTGAACAGAGTTGTCCAAGGTACCGGCCACTGTATCTTACAGCTGTACGCCAGGATAGCAGCCGAGATGTTGAACGATGCCGGTGTCGAGTGGTATCCTATTGTGATGGACTGGCATGATGAAAGCATCGTCGAGGTGAGGGATGACCAGGTGGAGGTAGCAAAGAAGATAATGGAAGTCGACGCTTACGCTGAATTGAACCGACGGCTCGGAGGGACGTGTCCCCTGAAAGGTAGTGCAGCGGTAGCGAAAACATTGGCGGGTATCAAATTAGAAGAATAGGAGTACGAGATGGACATCGTAATGGAGACCTTCTTTTGGGTAGCGTTTACCACTTGCTCCCCAACCAAGTTGATACTGCCTCCCGGAGAAAAGGAGACGGCCGCCGACCGGAGCGCGGTCGAGAGAGCGAAGCATCATTGCCCGGAACTATATCCCAACAGTCCTTGTGCCAGGTCAGTCGAGCGGAGGAAGTACTTGTCTTACTGGGTCATTTGCGGGGGATACGACAAATGAAACTTTTTGTTTATAATACTTTATTGAACCACCCTACGTTAGTTCACGCCTTGCGGTACTTGCCCCGAATTAAGAAAGCCAAGTTGCCCAATGCATTGGAGAAATCTTACCGGGGCTACCCCACCCTCCACCGTGCCGACGGACACAGCGTTTCCGGTGAAGTGTTTGAAGTCTCGGACGAGGGGCTTCGCCGGCTTGATAAATGGGAAGACCACTACCGCCGGGTACTCGTACAACTAGCCGATGGTACTACTGCCGACGCTTACGTCGTCGACCCCCAGAAATTCAGTTAAGTTTTTTCCACCCCGTGCCGATAGTACTTGTAGCAAAGGACGCGCCAGCGTCCGATACAGGGGGCCCAATATATGAGAAGATACCTTTTACTTCTTGCGGTACTGACTGGGTGCGGCGTCGACCAAGGCTGTCAAAGTAGTGGCCGAATTAATAGACGGCTACCACCCCCGGTGCGAAGCGACTGCCTACCGGAGCACATCAGCCCCCGCGTCCACGACAGAGTGAAGTACGCCATTGAACTCTTTTCACAGGATGCTATTCGGCACGAGGTACCCTGTTACCGGACGCCCATCATTGGCTTCCTTCCCAAGATGCCACCTGACTTAGAATCAGGAGTTATCGGATACTGTACTCCGGGAAACGAAATTCGGTTCCTGACCCCGTACTGGGACTACGCTTCCGCAACAACAAGACTGACATTGGTTTACCACGAGCTGGGACATTGCGCCTTGGGACTTGACCATACCGACGGCGAGGCCGATATCATGAACACATACATACTCAGTGAGCCGACTGCTGAGAAAAAGTGGGACGAGTTAGTCAACAAGATGTTTGAGAGGAGTAAGCGATGAGTAGTTACATCAAAGCAAAGACAGACCAAAAGAGGCAGCGGAAGAAAGTCTACAACGAGCTTCTGTTTCAAGCATCATCGGCAGTACTACCCTCAGTAGTGATGCGGGCACCAAGCGACGCCACTCCAGGCGAGATGGTTGATGACGCCATCCTCTTGGCTACCAACCTACTGGCCGAGCTTGGTTACAAACGTGATGAGGAAAGCAATGGTTAATATACTGAAGTCGGTGGGAATGGGCATCTTGCTCTTTGTTCTTGTTGGGCTAGTCTTGGGACTAGGCACGTTACTTTTTCCCCTTGTTGTCTTTTACATTACTGGCAAATGGTATCGGGAGAATATCGAATGAAAGTGGCAGCATTAAAGTGTCCCGTTTGTGAGGTAGCAATCTGGTCCAGGAATAGACACGACTTCCGTTACTGTGATTGTAAGAAGTGTTTCATTGATGGGGGCCGGGACTACACGAGAACAGGATGGGAGCCGGGTCTCAAGCCGGTGATGGGCACCATCGATACCAAGACATCCGTCTTCGAGGCGGACGGCGAAGAGGACTTAGTGCACTAATGGAATACTATGTCACCGTTGATACCGCCGAAGAGGACGGGTCTGAGTGGAACCACCTCCTCAAGATGGTAGTCCGAGGAAAGGAATATCTCATTTCGGCCACTGCCCCGACTGCGTTGGGTCAAGCGGGAGACCGGATTTGGGTAACGTGGTCGAGGCTAGAGTGTGACAATGTTACCACAATTGAGCAGGTTGGTGATAGGTTTGTATCAGGGAAAGTCAATCTCTGTACCGCAACTAATGTGAGGGATAATCCGTGAAAGATGTGAGCGAAATAAATAAGAAGGGCAAGTTATATCAAGACGTTGCCAGACTCAAGGGACCCCTGGCGTACGGGAATGTGCTCAGTATCGACCCCAGCATCGGCTCGACTTCATCGTCCCCCGGCTGGGCCTACTATCAGAGTGGCCAACTAATTGACAGCGGCGTCATCCATACGGGTGGCAGTCACCTTGAATTGTGGCAGAGGGCCAGGAGACTGGGGGACGCCCTCCGCAACTTGTGCAATGAGTACAAAGTTGACGTGTTAGTTTACGAAGACATTCCCGCCACTTCTGGCTTCAATCAAAATGCTATATCCAGTCTTCTCAAAGCGGTGGGAGTTGTGTTATGCTCGACTACCAGCTCCCACGTTGTGGGGGTGCACCCCGCTTCATGGAAGAATTATGTCAGACCAGAATACAAAAAGGGAGACAAAGAAGACGCCATCGAAATTGGGCGAATCGCAATCGCTCTCGCCCAGCACATCGAAGCAGATACTACCAAACGAAGTTCAGGTGTTGGGAAGGACGTTTCGGGTGGAAATGGCCAGCCTCGACGAGGAAGACGTGCTCGGTGATACGGTCGGGTTGTACCGCCGGATAAGGATTAGTAAGGACCTGACGAGACGGCAGCAGTGGACCACGCTCGTCCACGAGTGGGCACACGCCGTGTTGTATGTAAACGGAGTTTCCTCCGTCATACCTGACGAAGTCGAAGAAATCATTGTGCAATCCTTCGAGCACGCAGTCGAGGAACTTCTGGAGCAAGTCGGAGAGGAACTCCTCCGGCACCTCTCCCTGCCCGAAGACTAGAAAAAGGAAACGAGAAAGTTTCTTTCGAAGTTTACTAAAGTAAATACGGGAATCGTCCGATACATACTATGTGTGAGGGAGATGCTATGAAATACTTTTTGTCAACTGTTTTCTTTCTTACTGGTTGTGCCCATCCTAGAGCGGACGAGTGGTGGCCGAAAGACCACTATCAGATGATGCGGGAGTGTCGGGCGATGTGTGCTAACCGAGTCGAGTCTTACACATTGATTGACGGTCAATGCGTGTGCTACAAAAGGAGTCAGCAATGAAGGGTATACTGGAGTTCAATCTGCCAGAAGAGCAAGAAGAGTTTGACGCGGCTGCTGGTGCTGGGAAGTTGTCGGCCGCCCTCTTTGATACCAGACAACAAGTCTTCCGTCCTGCCAGAAAGCATGGAAATAGCCGGGCCGATATCCAACAACTAGTTGAGAAGTTGGACGAGCTAGTGGTTCAACATGCTAGTGTGGCTGACTGGCCCCGAGATGAGTACCAAGCTTTCAAGGACGGGACATATCTCATCAGTCTTTTAGAAGGACTATTCAACCAAGTGCTTGAGGAAAATGGAGTGACGGAATGAAAGTACAAATTATAGAATGGAATACGAAAAAAGTAATTAATACTGCTGAATCCATACTAGGTGCAGTTGAGTTTATCAAAGCCAATGATTTCATTCATGTGATTACGTTTTCTCCTGACCTGGACGTATTTGTTATCCCGGAACGGAAGTTTACTACTTTAGTGACCTATGTAGTACCAAAGGGAGAAATAGAAGAATGAAAATACTACTAAGGGCGCACAACGCCATGGGCGCTGTTGCTGATTACGAGGTTGACGTGGATACCCAACAAGAAGTATATGACCTCGTATATCGGCTAATGGGACACTCCGGAATAGTAAGTGTAAAGGTTCATCCCGATTATACCGATAAGGTACATGGGATGCCGAGAACAATATAGGAGCAATTATGTGGTACGAAAAGAAAGACTTACTTCCTGATGACCTACTTCTGGCGTGGCAGGCTTTGTTCGATGCCCACGCAAAGAACGGAATTCCGAAACCCGCCAAGGTAATATGGGAAACAATGCCGTCTCTTTACAAAGACAAAGAGTACATTCACGGAGATTCCCGTATCCAGTTTATAGAAGAGAAGGCTAAGTCCGAAAAGGAATAACCAGTCGTCGGTCCCTCACCACTCGCTTCAGCTAGTGGGG
>Ga0255150_1000585_pt1 | contig 10537 bp, 8 predicted proteins | sample Atl_Yuk_RepA_8h_FD_183634 | JGI IMG/M metagenome (GOLD analysis project Ga0255150, IMG submission 183634) | Freshwater microbial communities from Altamaha River, Georgia, United States - Atl_Yuk_RepA_8h | ecosystem: Environmental > Aquatic > Freshwater > River | place: USA: Georgia | collected...
AACTTGCATCGCTGGAATTACGCAAATCCGTATTAGACCGGGAGCAACTTTTTTTCCAACTGGGAAAAAGCCAAACCTCTCGTTTGCCACAAGCCCGAGCGTTTCTCGCTGGAGCAGTAATCGCCTTTTTGCCTTGGATAATAACAATCCCTACCCCAAAAAGCCTTACTGATAGCGCCAGCTATAGCCAGCAAGTTTCCAACCCAGTTGAAAAAAACCCCTACAGTATCCTTGCCCTGGGTAGAGTATTCCTTGAAACAGGGGAATTACCCCAAACCAACATCTTGGACTCCCAAACTTCTGAGCCAGATTCAACAGCCAGGGAAAACCGATTATTCTTACAGCAACCCGACCAACTTCTGGAGCAACCATGAAAACTTCTCTTAATGGAAACATAACTTTGGCATTTTTTCTGGTTTTGCTGGCAGGGGTTGCCCTTTCCCAGGAACAACCTCCAGCTTCACCCAAAACCAATCCGGTTCCCATCATCAAACTAAAAATTCATCCCAAGGATGAACCCAGCCCGGCACTTCGTTACACCCTTTTTCCAGACACCAGGGAGCTGGTTCATGGCAACGCGGCTCAGGCCTATTTCCGCGCCTTTAACCCGGATTGGATCAGCTTTATGAACAACAAAGAATTCACCGAAAATCAGGATAAATGGCTTAACGGCCCCCTGTCTGAACTTGATGAGAGTAAAATTCGCTTCTCCTCAGGGATGTTGGAACAAATCCATGAAGCCACCCGAAAATCCTACTGCGATTGGGATATGTACGCCAAATTACGCAAGGATGGATTTGGTACACTGCTACCTGAGACGCAGACGCTGCGACAAATTTCCCGAGCCCTTGCACTTGATTGCCGGCTGCAACTAAAAAAGGGAAACATCGAAAAAGCCTTGGAAGATGCCAAGGCAGGTTTCACTCTATCTTATCATTTGGGAAATAGCCCAACCCTTATACAAGGTTTGGTGGCAATTGCATCAGGTTCCATCATGCTTCCGAGACTGGATGAAATCATCCAACAGGAAAAATCCCCCAATCTTTACTGGGCACTTACATCGTTACCCAGACCTCTTGTCGATTTTCGAAACGGCATAGGGGGGGAAGCCATTATGTTGGATCATCTTTTCCCAGGATTCAGGGAGATGCTTTATTCCGGAAAAATCCGGCCGCTACCAAATGATGAATTGGAAAAAATGCTGAAATTGATAACGGATGTAGTGCAACTACCGGACTCCAATAAGCCTTTGTTAAAACCCCTGACAGATGCAATTTTTCAGGCAGCCATGGTTGCCAACCTGGGAGAAGCAAAAAAACTTCTGTTGGAACATGGTTTCAAGGAAGAATCCCTGAAAAATGTTTCACCTCTTCAAGTTGTTATGATGGGTGAAGTTTTATATTACGACAAGTTTTGCCAAGACTTAACAAAATGGAATTTCATACCCTACCACATTGCCCGGGCAGAAATTGCTAAAGCTCAGGCAGTCAAAGAAAAAAAAACCAAGCCATCCATCTCTTCCCCAATCCCTTTCAAATTTTTATCTGCGCTTGTGGCACCTGCCTATAAAAATGTAATGAATGCAAGCCCCCGGTTTGAGCGCAGAATCGCCATGCTTAGAACCGTGGAGGCCATAAGGCTTCAGGCTGCCAAAGACAAAAAATGGCCTGAAACAGTCGATAAAATTACTTTAGTCCCATTGGCGCAGGATCCTTACACAGGCAAACCGTTCCAATGGAAAAAAGATGCCGACAAAATCACCCTAACCGGCCCAACCCCGGATGGTGAGAATCCCTCACAACAAAATACCCTGATCTATGAACTGGAACTCTTAAATTAAAAACCAACACTAAGGACTATTTGGGGGAATGGATGCCGATCATGTTTCCCTCGGTATCCACCACATGAGTGATAAAACCGAATGGAAAGATGGAATACTTCGGTTTTTCAATTTGGCCACCCGCCGCTTCGACCCTGTTAGCTTCCATGGCACAATCTTCCGAACTGAAGTAAACCATGGTTCCTTTGAAACCTGACTGGCAGCCCTCTTTTTTCACCAGCGCACCACTTGCACCCATCTTGCCGTACTCCATGGGAAAGCTCCAGATTTCTATCCCAGAAAGTTCCAGCTTTTGAAATTTGATCTGAAATACAGTTTCGTAAAAGGCCCTGGCGCGTTCCATGTTCTGCACATAAATTTCAAACCAACCCACAGGGTTGCTTAACAACATTTTCTATCTCCCGGGAATACCTGAGTTTAAGTGAGTATTAGCCGCAAAATCTTATCAGGGCTTATTCTGTAAGATGTTATGTGTAAAAGAAAAAAGAAAACCAGACTATGCAAGGAGAAACACTTTTGAGCCAGCACGAAACCCGCCAGCAAATCTGGGTCATGCGTCATGCTGAAACAGCGTGGAGTCTTAGTGGCCAGCATACTGGCAGAAGCGATATTCCGTTAACCCCCAAGGGGGAAAAAGCTGCCAGCGAACTTAAACCCTGGCTTACCGGGATGGAGTTTTCGACGGTTCTTTCCAGCCCCTTAAGCCGTGCCATGACCACCGCCAAACTTGCCGGCCTGGAAAACCAAGTCCAACCTGAACCATTATTGCTGGAGTGGGATTATGGATCCTACGAGGGCTTGAAAACTGATGAAATCCAAAAACTGAAACCCAATTGGGATATTTGGCGTGATGGATGCCCCAAGGGGGAAACCCTGGAACAGGTGCATGATCGTGCCAAACTTCTTTTGGAAAAATGCTCCCAAATGGAAGGCCACATCGCCTTATTTTCCCATGGCCACTTCTCAAGGTTTATTATTGCCACTTGGTTGGGCCTACCAGCCATCCAAGGCAAAAACTTTGCCCTTAGGGCTGGTAGCGTTACCGTGCTGGGTTGGGAACATGCCAACAAGGTGATCTGGAATTGTGGTAATTTGCCAGCAGGCCCCGGAGTGGGAAAATAGAAAGACTTCCAGCGGAATGATTCCCTTTGCAAGCAGACGATCTTTATTGTGCAATAGAACTAGTTTCACCATGTGGAGCTGATCCAAGTTCAGGAATTCCGAGATGGCTTTGCAGATATTTTTGGTGGCGCTGGGATGTGCGGTAGGTGGTGTGGGCCGCTTTTTACTGGGCAAGGGTGTTAATTCCCAACCCTGGGCGGATGGTTTTCCATGGTCCACACTGATTATAAACATTATTGGTTCTTTTCTTCTGGGCATATTTGCCGAGTTATACATCGAACGCCAGACTTCTCCCATTCGTCAGGAACTTTACCTTCTTCTGGGGACAGGTTTTTGCGGAGGGTTTACCACTTTTTCCACGTTCAGCCTGGAATGGTTTAATCTTTTAAAAGCAGGGCATACCACAAGTGCAATGGCTTATATTTTCACCAGCGCAATTCTCTGCTTGTTGGGAACCTGGCTTGGCATTCTTGGAACCAAGACCTTCTCACCACATCCTTAGAATGGTGGAAAGCTACCAATGCAAACCCTGATGCGCCTGCTTATTCTCGGCTCTTTGCTTTTGGGTTTGGCGGTACCAACCTTGGGGCAGCAGGAAAAATCCACGAAGACTTCCAAGGCCGGTCAAAAGTTGGATTCCATTCCCGGTTATAAAAAGTTCAGCATCGAGGGCTTCACCCTGCTTCTTCATCAGGATGTGCTTAACCCGGCAAATTCCAGTGATTTTGAACGCAAACCCTTGGAAGTCCTGGAAATGGAACTGAAAATGATCAGTTCTTTCTTCGCGAATAAGCCACTCAACGAGCTAAGGAAAATTCCCATTTGGGTTGAATGGGATGATCGTGAAGCCATGGGTAATGGCAGAACCGGAACAGCACTGGCGGTTTATTATGGGGGCCATCAAAGTTCCATGCTTCGTTCGGGTCTTAACCCCCTCAAAGCGAACTCGGTAGTCATATTGCGCATGGTTTCCCTAACGAGGGAACATCAACCCAAGACTGATTCCAGACGATGTGTGCTTTTGCATGAAATGGCTCACGCCGTCCATCACCAGTTATTTACCTATGACAATCCATCCATCAAACAGGCATTTAAACAGGCCATGGAACGCAAACTGTACGACCGAAGCAGTTATGCAGCCACCAATGATGCTGAATATTTTGCCGAGCTTACCTGTGCTTATTTCAACCGGATTGATTATTTTCCCCATGATCGTGAAGACCTGAAAAAGCACGACAAGTTAGGTTATACCCTTATGGAAAATATCTGGGGAAAGGCCAGTAAGCAGGTTACCAACAAGAAAAGCAACAAAACATCGCCCATTCCATCCTCCTCGGAATTCAACCTGGATATGAGTGTGCGGGAAATTGAACTTGGAAACCAGATTGCTGGAAAGAAATTGCAGAAAACCGCCCTCCAAGAAAAAGTGGTCATTGCCATTTTGCACAGACCGGGCAGGGAAGAATACCTTGGCGCGCTATCCCGTGTGGAAACCTGGTGGAAAGAGCTTGAGGATTTTGGGCTTGTTGCCTTGGTAAATGGCCTGCCCGGTTCGCAAGAAACAGCTTTGGCAAAAGACTGGCAAAAACGCATGCTCAGGCTACCACTTTTCAACAACAGCGAATTCAATTTCAAAATGACGGAAAAATTCTTCCTGCCTCACGCACTGGTGTACGATGCCACGGGCAAATGTGTGTTTCGGGGTGAAGCCTCCGGCACTGAAAAAATTGCCCGCTGGCTGCTTGGTAACCAGCTTGCGAGCCGTTGGGAGGAACCGGATACTTCTTCCAATATACAGGCTTTGCTGGATTTGTTAGAGCAGGGCACCCCGCCAAGCCAGGTGATTAACAAGGCTATCCCCTATACTAGCAATCCTTCCAAACAAGTTTCCGAACAGGCTAAAAAGCTGATAGCCATGTTGACGGAAAAAGCACAACAACGATTGGATGAAGCCATTGCCCGGATGGATTCAGAACCTGTGGCAGCATTTATTGAATTAGAAAAGCTATCCACAACTTACAAGGGAACCAGTATTGCCACAAAAGCATCAACCCAGGTTGGGAAGCTGGCCCAAAACAAGGATGTGGCCCGGGAAAAATTAGCGCGTACAAGGCTGGAAATCGTTCGGAAAATAGACTCATCACTCAATGGGAAAGAAGATGCCTTCGACCCATTTCAGCCTTCTTTTCAGCAAGCCAATCGCATATTACTGAACCAGCTTCAGGATGCGATCCGGCAAATGGAAAAGCAATTCCAAGGCACCATCGCCACGCAAGAGGCCGTAGCTATAGCAAGCCGCTGGATTCCCAATAACTAATCCACAAGAATTCGAAGCATTCGGCGCAGTGGTTCCGCCGCCCCCCAAAGAAGTTGGTCACCCACGGTAAATGCGCCCAGATATTCCGGCCCCATGGCAAGCTTGTGCAGTCTGCCCACTGGAACCTGAAGTGTTCCCGTTACCGCGGCGGGAGTCAGCTCTTTTTCTGAAATCTCCCTTTCATTGGGAATAACCTTTACCCACGAATTTCCACCCGCAATAAGGCTGGTGATTTCATCCATGGGAACATTCTTTTTAAGCTTGATGGTCAAGCCCTGCGAATGGCAACGCATTGCGCTGATGCGCACGCAAATTCCATCAATTGGGATCGAACCCGGCGAACGAAAAGTGGGTAGGCCAAGGATTTTGTTGCATTCCGCACCGCCTTTCCATTCCTCCTTCGATTGGCCATGTTCCCAGGCAACATCAATCCATGGAATCAGACTGCCAGCCAAGGGAACACCACGAAAGTTTTTCGTGGGGAAATCCGCGCTTCGAAGGGCACTCGCCACCTTTCTGTCAATATCCAGAATGGCGGAAGCGGGGTCCAAAAGTTCCCGTTTTACAATCTCATGCAGGAAGCCCATCTGCCCAAGCAACTCGCGCATGTTTTGGGCGCCCGCACCTGATGCCGCCTGATACGTCATGGCGCTGACCCACTCCACCAACCCGGCGCGAAACAGACCTGCCATACCCATCAGCATCAGTGAGACCGTGCAATTGCCACCAATCCAATTTTTCATCCCCTTGGAAAGTGCGGCATCAATCACAGGCCGATTAACAGGGTCCAGAATAATCACTGCATCATCCGCCATACGCAGCGTGGAAGCCGCATCAATCCAATGGCCTTTCCAACCAGCGCCACGCAATTTGGGAAACACTTCCTTGGTGTAATCACCACCCTGGCATGAAATAATGATGTCCAGTGATTTCAGGGCTTCCAAGTCTGTAGCGTTTTTCAAGGGCGGTGCCTTCTTTCCACCCAGAATGGGGGAATCACCACCAGCCGCGGATGTGGAAAAGTAGATGGGTTCAATCTTTTCGAAGTCTTTTTCCTCAACCATGCGTTGCATCAAGACCGAACCAACCATGCCACGCCAGCCAACCAGCCCTACGCTCTTCATGTGTACACCTGGTAAAAAAGTCTTCCATGCCGCTAGAATGCGAGCAGGGACAATCATTATTTTGCGTTTTGAAATGGATCAGGCAAGGATTTCCCGAATGACCTTGCCATGGTCAATGTCCAGGCGCTTTCTGCCGGGGATTTCAAGCCTGCGGGAATCCAGCCCCATCTGATGTAGAATTGTGGCATGGATGTCTGTCACATAGTGGCGGTTTTCCACGGCATGAAACCCAAGTTCATCCGTGGTGCCGTGAACAAAGCCACCTTTGGTGCCACCACCCGCGAGAACCACCGAGAAACCATAAATGTGGTGATCACGGCCATCGGAACCCTGCGTGCCGGGGGTACGCCCGAATTCCGATGCAACCACCACAAGGGTCTGGTCCAGCAAGCCCCTGCGCCGCAGGTCCTTGATCAACCCGGCTATGGGCTGATCCACCTTCAGGCAATTGGAACTATGGTTGTTCCTAAGCCCGCCATGGGCATCCCATACTCCGGCACCACCCGCACCATGTTGAATCTGCACAAAACGCACACCACGCTCTACCAATCTGCGGGAGGCCAGCATCTGCATGCCAAAATCCCTGCAATGTGGTTTGTCCAACCCATACAGGCTCTTGGTCTCCTCGGTTTCCGAGGTGAAATTCATAACCTCGGGCAGTGACTTCTGCATGCGGAAGGCAAGCTCGTAGCTTTTAATCCTGGCCGTAAGCGCCGGGTCCGAGGGATATTCAACCGCTTTGATGGAATCCAGCCTGGAAACAAGATCAAACCCCAGCTTTTGTTCGGAAGGGTTCAGTGGTCTTTCCGGTTTGCCGTAATCAAGCGGGTTGGATGGATCTATCCTGACGGGAACAGCATCGTGCATGGGGCCAAGATAATGACCATCCTTAATATTCCAATAAACACGGTTCCCCATGGAAATAAACTGGGGCAGGTTGTCATTCAGGGAACCAAGCCCATAGTGCACCCAGGCGCCAAGTGTGGGGAATTCACCATCCAGCATATGCCTGCCGGAATGAAACTGGGTTTGGGCGCCATGATTGTCATCCGTGGTGTACATGGAACGCACCACGGAAAGCTGATCGGCACAGGATGCCATGTGGGGCAGCCAGTCCGAGATTTCCATGCCGCACTGGCCATGCTTTTTAAAACCCACCTGAGTGGGATAAATCTTGTTACGCTGCTGGCCGTTGGCATCATTCACCACGGTAACTCTGGCCAGTTTCAGTTTCTCGGGGTCCTGCACATCTTTAAAAGGAGTTTCGTTGATGCTTTTTCCCGCATACTTATCCAGCATGGGCTTTCGGTCAAAAGTCTCCAAGTGACTGACACCACCATTCAGAAAAATCCAGATGACACTTTTCGCCTTGGGGGAAAAATGGTTGTTCCCATCGGGTGGAGTCCAGCCACCTTCGGATGCGCGGGCAATCCCATCACGATGCAGCATCGCGCCCAGAGCCATTCCAGTGAAACCCATGCCAAGGTCGGAAAGGAAAGCCCGGCGATTGTGCTGTGCAAAATGGTTCATGATCAACGCACCGTGATAAAATCGTTATGATTCAAGATCGAGTGAATGAGCAAAAGCCTGTCGCGCCCTTTCTCGGGGGATGACTTTCGCCAGGCATCCATGGCTTCCAGGCAGGCTTCCTTTTCTTCCATGGTTGGCTGGACCCCTAGCACCAATTCAAAGACCCTATCCAAAAATTTATCCTGGTCTGCCAGGGATGAATCCTTCGCCAGCCTTTGATAAATCCCTGTCGCCCGATCCAACGTGAAGCCACTATTGGCCAAAGTGAGTGCCTGCTGGGGAAGAATACTTTCCTCCCTGCGGTAACACTCGAGCACATTGGCATCATCAAACTGGGAAAGGAACCGGTCGTGATCATTGTGGGACTGGAAGAAATAAATCGCCCTGCGTGTTGAGCCGGTTTGCTGAGCGGGCGGAATACTTGGTCCACCATAGGTGGAATCCAACTGCCCCGAAAGAACAAGCTGGGAATCGCGCACGGCCTGAGATTCCAACCTGCGCGGATTCATTCGCCAAAGGTATTTATTTTCAGGGTCCCTGGATGCGTTCGCTTCCGCTCCACGGTTCGAGGAACTCATCTGATAAGCCTTGGAAGTAACCATAATTCTGTGCAGATGTTTCATGCTCCAGCCATGTTCCATGAAATCAACAGCCAGCCAGTCCAAAAGTTCCGGGTGAGTTGGAAGGGATCCTTTGCGGCCAAAATCAAAGATGGTTGCCACCAGGGGCTTACCAAAGTGTCTGGTCCAAATGTGATTGACCGCCACCCTTGCTGTAAGGGGGTTTTCCCGGGAAGTCATCCATTGGGCCAGCGCTGTTCTTCTACCAGTGCTTGTTGTGGGGAAGGGTTTATTACGAGAGGTTTCATTCTCAAGGTTGGATTCCAGAGTTTTTAAGGAACCCTTTAGTGGGGTGAACACATCTCCGGGACTTTCGCTAGCTTTTTTCGCGGCATCGAAAGCCTTCTGGGCAGCTTCCACCTTCTTTTTGGCAGCATCCTCCTTACCCTTGGCAGCGCCCGCCAAATCGAGTTTGCCTTGCATCAGGTCGGCTTCAGCCTTCAACATTGCGGATAGCTTTTCAAGCATGGCAGCCTTTTGGGATGCCTCCTTGAAGGCCTGACTGGTTGGCTCCAACACTTTCAAACGGGTTGCGTTCCAGCGCGGTTCCAGAGCTTTTTCCTCCGCCCGTGCTGCATCAAGATTTTTTTCCAGAAGTTGGAGTTTTTCAGGGGATGTTTTGGAAGTTTCTTTTTTGCCTTCCTCAAGTGCCCTAGTCGCCTGGGATATCTTTTCCCGTGCTTGCAATTGGGCATTCTCCAACACCAGCTTCTTCAACTGAGGTGAATGCGCTTCCGGAGGAAGCTTGACCTCGGTTAGCTTCAATGGCCCAGTGGATAAAAATGCAGGCAAAGCCGGGGGTATGCTGGCATCCTTTTTGGGGTTCTTCTCATCGCCACGCACCAAAAACCAAGTGGGCGCTTCCAAGTTGCAATCGAACACCCTGGGAATCGCATTCTTTTCAAAATCCGATTCCCCAGCCACCATGTCTCCACGCACTTGATAGGGCTCAAAAAAAGCTCTCAGATTGTAGTATTCCGTTTGGGCAATGGGATCATACTTATGGTCGTGGCAGCGCACACAATTGATGGTAATCCCCATGAAGCCCTTGAACGTATGTTCCAAGGTTTCTTCCATCCAGGAATTACGATTAAACTTGAAATACTGGCGAGCCAAGTAGCCAGTCGCACGAAGCTTGCTTTCATCGGCGGGGTAAAGTTCATCCGCGGCAAGCATCTGGCGGATCATTTCATCGTATGCCACATCCTTGTCCAGGGATTCCATGATCCAATCACGCCAGTGCCAGATATGTTTTTGGCTGTTTCGAAGTTCCGCGCCCAATCCCCACCAATCGGAATAGCGCCATACATCCATCCAATGCCTGGCCCAGCGCTCGGAATATTGTTTGGAGGCAAGCAGACGATCCACAATTTTGGCGTAAGCCTCTGGCGAGTTATCCTCCAGAAATTGCTTGTAATCATCTTCCAAGGGTGGCAACCCGGTAAGGTCCAGAAATACCCTTCGCAAAAGAGTGCGCTTGTCCGCCGGGGGCTGTGGCTTCAGTGCATTCTGTTCCCAGCCCAAGTTCAGAAAATAATCAATGGGATTGGCAGTACCTTTCATTTGCTTCTTTAGTGGAGACTTGAACGCCCAGTGATCTCGAGGGTCCGATTCAGGAATATCCTTAGAAGGAGCAGGGGCCCCGGCCCGAATCCATTTTTCTATCGCCAGAATTTGTTGAGCCTCCACCGGCTCACCATCCGGAGGCATCTTTTCGGTTTCCTCATGGCTGCGAATTCGCACCAGAAGTTCACTTTGTTCCGGTTTTTGGAGTTGGATGACAGGGCCGTGCTTTCCACCCTTTAGCATGGAAGCCACGGTATCCAGCCGTAGATTGCCATTTTGCTTTAGCGCACCATGGCATGCCAGACAACGCGACTGAAAAAGAGGCTTTACAACCTTCTCATATTCGGAAGAAGGCTCCGTACCCAGCACCCACATTGAGGCAAACAGTATTTGCAGCATTACTTTTTAGGCCGTTCAT
>Ga0255150_1000591_pt1 | contig 10403 bp, 12 predicted proteins | sample Atl_Yuk_RepA_8h_FD_183634 | JGI IMG/M metagenome (GOLD analysis project Ga0255150, IMG submission 183634) | Freshwater microbial communities from Altamaha River, Georgia, United States - Atl_Yuk_RepA_8h | ecosystem: Environmental > Aquatic > Freshwater > River | place: USA: Georgia | collected...
TCAGTTCGAGGGTTCCGAGGTGAAGGACGTGAAGCGTTCCCGCCCGATGGCCTCGTCCAAGTCCGGCAAGCAAGCCAAGGCCGCCATCAAGCCTCTGGCCTCCGAGCTCGAGGACGAAGTGCTCGACCTGCTCACCCCTCGCCAGAAGGAGATGGTTGACGGCTACATCGAGGTGGAAGAACTCTTCGGGCCTTTCGACCAGGGGACTGGACCTGACGGCGCGCACTACGTGGCTGCTTCTCCCTTCGGCTCCGAAGGTCTGGTCTGCCAGAACTGCGTCTTCTATCGCGGGCCTCGCGGTTGCGGCATCGTCTCGGGCGACATCGACCCGAATGGCATCTGCAAACTGTGGGTCATCCCTCGATAACCTTCCCCCCTACGCAATAGTATATGACCATCGAAGAACGCTTCAAGGCCGCCGAGGCCGCTGTCGTCTCCCTCACCGCTGAACGCGACGACCTCCGCAAGACGGTCGAAGCTTCTGTCGTCAACGTCTCCGCCGAACTGGAACAGGCCAAGGTCGAAGCCGCCGCCAAGGACCAGAAGGTCCAGGAGCTGGAAGCCGCGCTCGCCGCCGCCAACGCCAAGGTCGCCGAACTCGAAGCCGCCAAGGCCACCGCCTCGGTCGAGGCCGCGAACATCCTCGCCGCCTCCGGTGTCGAGCCTGTCGCCGCCCCTGTCGCCGCCGCCGCTTCGCTCTCCATCGCCGAGCAGTACGCCGCGATGCCCGCCGGCCCCGAGCGCCGCGCCTTCCTCAAGAAGCACAAGGCCGTCCTCTTCGCCCAGAAATAATTTCCCCTAACTTCAACCTACTAGCTACCCATGCCTAACACCATCAACAGCGCTCTGATCGTCGATACCGTCTCCGAGCTCAGCCTCACCTCCCTCTCGAACCGCCTCGCCGGTCTTCGCAACTTCGCCTCCGACTTCTCCTCGGACGTGAAGCGCCCGAAGGACGTCGTCCAGGTTGCCCTCTCCACCGCTGGCAGCGCCACGCTGACCAACCCGACCTCGTTTAATTCCATCGGTGACAGCACTCTTGGGGCGAGCGCCGTGACGCTCAATCACCTGTATCAGCCTTTCGGCCTCTCCTACGCTGACATCCAGAACGGCATCAAGCTGGAGAAGATCCTGAAGATCAACATGGACAAGCTCGCGGACTCCATCTGGGCCGCCGCTACCGCTCCTATCACCGTCGCCAACTTCGGCGCCGCCACCGTCACCGCCGCTGACTCCGCCGTCACCCCTGGCTCCGCTCAGCTGAAGGCTCTCTGGGCCGGTGTCTCGAAGGCTGGTCGCAAGACCCTGATCGTCAACCCGGGCATCTACAGCCAGCTCATCCCGACCTCCACGACCTCCCTGCCCCTCTCCGAAGGTGCTTACGGTTTCGAGGGTGGCGTCTACTACGCTTCGCTCTTCCCCTCGGAAGCCAAGCTCGCTGGTTTCGCCTGCTCCGCCGAAGCCATCGCGATGGCTGCCGCCGCCCCGGACCTCGACTCCGTCGGTGGTCAGTTCCTCCTGAAGGAAGTCGTCCCGATCGAGGGCCTCGGTATCTCGGTCTACTACAACGTCTGGGTTGACCCGACCACCCGCAACCTCATCGGCTCCATGGAACTGATGTTCGGCGCGAACAAGGGCATCACCTCGGGCACGATCGCCTCGGTCTACAACCCCTAATCGGGGCTGAGCCTCAGAACAGCCCCCAGCGATGGGGGCTTTTTTGTATCCCTAAATCCCAACCCACCCCACACTCATGAGCATCTACGGTTCCTTCCTGTCAGACTATCAATCCATCCTGGCTGACATCGGCGTCCCGGCCACCGTCGGTGGCAACCTGTTCCTGGTCGGCCTGTCCTCCCCGATGAACACCCCCCGCTTCGACGCCGGGGGCTTCACCGAGGAGAAGATGTGGACGGTGCGTTTCGCCGCCGCTACGGCCCCTTGGACGGCTTCTGATGGGCGGGTAGGGGGTCAGGTCGCCACCTTGGCCTCGGGGGCTCCTATCGCCTCCTTGGCCCCGGGCAAGAAACTGACGGTCAACGGCCAAGTCCTGCGGGTCAAGGCCCAGTCCTACAAGCAGGCTTCGGCGGTCATCGAGCTGCAGTGCATCGACGATAACCAGTAATGGCGAAGAAGTCAGCCATCGACCCGGCCAGCCTTGCGGACTTCAACGCGGCGCTCCGTCACTTTGCCGAAGAGGTCAAGGGCGACACGGAGATGATTACCCGGGAGCAGATCAGGCTGATGTGCCGCGACGCCATGACCTTCACCCCTCCGATGCCCAAGGGCGGTGGCCGTGGCCTGAGCGCAGCCGCCCATAAGGCGGGCATGAACAAGACCGGGAATGACATCAAACGAATCTTCATCCCGCAGGACCAGCCCATCAAAGGCAGGACGGTCTTCCTTCGTAACGTCATCAACGCGGTCAAAGGCAACGATACCCAGTCTTTCTTCCAGATTCATTCCAACGTGACCGAGTCGAAGATTGAAAGCCTGTCTCCGGTCATGCGCAAGATCATGGAGGACACCAACTGGCAGCGGGCCATGTCCAAGGCCAAGAACTACCTCAGCAAGACCAGCCTGGTAGGACGAGGCAACAAGGTCGTCGGCCTAGCCACCGACCTGCGCTCAATCCACGACAAGGCCAAGTCCGCCGTCGGCGGCAGGTGGCCAAAGTTCACCCGATACATCGGCCCGCAATACTTCGCCGAATCCACCGATGTGCTGAACGCCTACATCGCCAAACGCCAATATAAGGTCGGTCGCGTCAAGTCCGGATGGGCCGCCGCGATGGAGCAGGTCCCTAAGCCTGTGAACAAGAAAGGCGTCGAGCGTAACTTCGGAACCTACGACGCTCCGTGGGTAGACGCGAACAAGCGGTCTTCGCAGGGCGTGTTCAGTGCAAGCCGAGGCTCGGGCCGTGTTGCCATGACGGTCATGAACCTGATCGGAAACGTCAACAACGTCGCCGCCGAATCAGGAACCGAGAACATCGTCTACGGAAACCGCGTGAAACAAATGCGCGCCGCCGTGCTGGCAAGGCTTGAGAAAACCATCCAGCAGGCTAACAATCGTAAGAAATAACTTTATGGGAACCAAATCTGCCAGACATATCGTGGAAGCCGTCCTGGCCTCCTACCTCTCCGCCAAGGTCGAACTAGCCGGGGTCAACATCTACACCGGGGACGGCACGGATACCAACGTGCTGCCGAAGGCCATCGTCCTTTGCGACTCGGCCCGCCTGCCTGCAGGATTCCCTGACGGCCTCGGGAACTACTCCTGCTCGGTCCGTGTGACCCTATTCGACTCCGCCGACGACGTGACCCTAACGGATCACCGAGCCCGATGCGCCGCCATCGCCGGGGCCATGCAGGACGTGGAGGCCATTCAGGCAGCCTTCACCGCGCAGGGCGACGCCCACTGCTACGACGTCACCCCCCTGTCGGAAGACGAGGGGGTCAACCAGCGCTCCTGGGCGTCCGTCATGGTCTACGATGTCCTGGTCGTGGTTAACCCGGGAGGCTAACCTTCCCTCGGAAACAATAGGTATATGTGCGCAGCCATCGTCAAGGGGGTCCAGGCAATCTATGCGATTGCGAATACCCAAGTAGATAACGCCATCGTCCAGTCCTACACCAACGACGGTGAGTTCTCCAGCGAGGCCACCATCGTCGATGAGAACGGCCTCACTGTCGCTTGGCGTGGTGATGACCGCAAGACGCAGATCAGCCTCGAAATCATAGCGAAGACCACGGCCATCCCGGTGCTCGGCTCCGAAATCACCGTGACGGTCAACACCGCTTCTTCCTATTCTGCTGGTTCCGCTTCCAGCACCTTCTCGGGCTGGGTGACCAAGGTCAGCGACAAGGGCTCGAACCGCGGCTACTCCGCCGTGACCGTCACCGCCGTCGGCTACGAGGGTATCGTCTAACCACATGGACAAGCGGTTCACATCCGCTTTCACGGACCCAGGGATGACTAAGCTCCTGGGCCGTTTTGTTTCCCCTTTCTGCCTGCTTCACCGTGTGCAGCTGGAAGCAGCCGAAAGCCCCCTGCTTCGTTCAGATGCGGGCATCCGTCCGATTGACCTGTTGCTGGCCGTCAAGGTCTGCTCCGGTGAGCGCATCGATAAGATGACGTGGAAGGACTCATGGTATCTCGGAAAGATGACCAGCAACGAAGACTACTTCGCTGAGCAGATTGACCGTTTCGCGCAGTTCGTCCTCGTCACCGCTTGGCCTAAGTTCTGGGAGAAGAAGGCCAAGGCCGCAGAGTCTTCCGGTATGCCTTGGCCTCTCGCCGTCGTGGCGAACCTTATCGCCAACGGCATCCCCGAGGAGCGCGCCTGGATGATGCCCGAGTGTCAGGCCATCTGGCTTAACTCCGCCTTCGCGATCAGCAAGGGCGCCGAGCTGAAAGTCCTCACCACCGAGGACGAAGACCTAATCGAAAAACTCGAAAAGCAACCATGAGCGAAGTCGTCAAGTTCAGCATCAACGGCGACACCAACGCCGACCAGGTCACGGACAAGGTCAAGAAGTCCGTGAGCGCATTGGAGAAGAACATCGAGGGAATCGAAAACCGATTCAAGTCCTTCGGCAAGGACCTGTTCCTTTCCTTCGCGGCCCCGATGGTCCTGCTCAATTCGGCCATCAACATGGTGTCGGCCTCCATCGAGAAGGCCCGCCAGGAGACGCGTGACGCCATCGCCGACGCCGAGAAGGGCGAGAACAAGTATATGCGTGCCGGAACGGTCACTTCCGCCCGGGAAGTAGCCGCACGCAGGAAAGATGCCTTAGATCGTAAGAACGCCAAGCTCGCAGCCGAAGCCCTTGCTGAAGAGCAGATGGGAGAAGGCGGTTTCGCAGGATTCGGAGGTGAGGCCGACAAGGCATTATTCCAATATGTCACCGAAGGACAGGGGGCCATCAACAAGGCCGGACGTCTTCTCAATGCCGTGACCATGTTCTGGGGCATTAGCTCAGCATCAAAGGATGAAGAGATGCAGAAACTTCTTGAACGTCGAGCACAGGCCCGCGTCGCGGAATCCCCTGAAGGCAAAGCAGCCGTAGCCGCCGCAAAGCAGAAAGAAGCCGCTGAACTTACGATCGCCAAGCAGAAGGAACTTGATTCAAAGCCGACCACCTTCAAGGGACCTGACGGCTTCTCCAATGTCATCGGCGTCGGCGCCAACCCGGTCATGGAAGCCATGACCCTCCAGCTCGAAGAGCAGCGCAAGCAGACGGCCCTGCTCGAAATCCTTGCGTCATCCGGCATTACGCCTGCAGACGGATGGCTGACTGAAACCGCCCGCACCGTCCTTCGCGGACGATAACTTTATGGCACGTCAAGACCACGGCAACGAACTTACCGCCCCTGTCCAACAGCCGGGCGGCAAACTCAGCAACGACGGCTACGGCCTGCTGACCGCAACGGTTGTATGGAAAGCCGACAAGGACAACGACCTATCGGTTGGCAACCGAGGTTCCACCTGCCCGCTTAACCCGGCACTGACGGCCCATAAGTTCGGCGTGACCTACGACGCCCTGGGCATCGCCACGATCACGGTGGACTACATCGGCATCGACCCTGAGGTGAACGGCGGCGAATACACTAACCCGCAGGTTAGCGCCGCCAACGGCCTGACCTCGGAGAACATCACGACCCACCCTAACTTCTTCACGCAGGCATCTGGGTACGGACCCATCATCGCCGGGTCGGTGTACGTCCAGGACCCAACCGGACCGCTGGTCGAAATCAAGAACCCTGCCGACTTCGTCTCTGTGGTCATCGGGATGAACTCGGACGGCACGCCGATCACCGGCCTGTTCAACAAGAAGTATTCTTACGTAGGCTTCAATGGCGCTTGCTTCGAGAGCATCGACGGCGGACGCTTCATCGGCTTCGTCAAGCCCACCTACAAGCACTTCTACGGCAAGACTAACTACCTCGCGAACCAGACCGCATTCTCCGGTCACTTCTACACGACGGAAGAAGCCATGGTCAAGAAAGCCTTGTCCCTGCTCAACGTGTCGTCGAGCACCAACAACTGGAACAACAACCTCCCTAACATCGTCCCGCTTTACGCAGGGAACGAATGGAACTCGCCCCAGCCTAATCCGTTTTCCCAGCTCCTTCTTTCGCAGGTCAACGTGGAAGACTTCGGCAGTCTCTACAAGGTCAACTACGAGGTCCGTTACGCGGCAGAAGGCTGGCACAATTCGGTCTACAGGAACACCGCTTCGCTTCAGTCCTGATGAACACGCTTCAGCCAGGTGATGGCTATACGTTCAGGGACTCGTCAAGCGGGGTCACTCTGAGCATCAACAAGCCGTGGATGCCGACGACCGACGCTGGCTCGGGACTGATGACAGGCATCAACCTGCCGAAGTTCCCGAATCCTCCGGCCCCGCCGACCGGGCTGATTCCTTCGCAGGCGCGGCCACTGCAGTTCCAGTGCAACATCTTCGTGGCTCCGATGTCCGGCGTTCCTACGCCGATGCTCCAGATCGCCATGGGTTCGGTCACCTATACGCAGTCCCTGATGCCCTACATCAAGACCGGGGCCTTCTCGGACTACCGCCAAGCCTTCATCAACTTTGCGGCGGTCATGTCGGACGGCGTCATCCCTGTCCCTATCGTGCAGCCGAACTCGCCCTATATGCTGGGCGGCGGCGGCTATGCGCTGACCGGGCAGGGTCGCTGGTACGTGACGCTGACAAAGTGGGACGTCTCAGCCCCTACCGCGCTCGGCGGCCTCATCGACCTCGAGCTCCCCTGGTTGTCCATCGTGAAGGACGACTCGCCCATCTTCTCGACCCTGTTCGTGGATCAAGGTCCGTCGCTGTATATGAACATGACCAACGTCCAGAAGATGGAAGGCTACGCCGAAGTGGGCGGCGGAAACCTCGACTGGGGCCACTGTCACACGACCTACTTCAACCCCAAGTTCTTCGGCAACCAGACCCGCATCCTCGCCGTCGTGGACTCCGTGCCAGCCACCCCATCCACCGCCGCGATCGCCGTGGTCCGTGAAGGCGGCCCTGGCATCGGGAATGAAATCCAGACGCTGACCTTCCTCGGTCAGTATAACTCGGGAACCGTGTCCCTGACCTACCTAGGTACGCAGACCACGACCCAGTTCAACCCATCGACGCAGACGGCCTACGACCTGCAGGCTTGCCTTGAAACCATCCCGGCGCTGACCGGAAACGTCTTCGTCCAGCTCATAGCCCCCGGCGTATACCAGATCGAGTTCACCAACGTCCTTCGCAATACCAACGTGCCGACGCTCGGGGTCGTCTCAAGCCTCACGTCCTTCACGAACTGGTACGCGGTTACCCAGATGCACGTCGGCTCGCAGACCATGGACATCCCCTGCGAGCTCAACGCCACGTTCCTGATGAATAAGGAAGGCGTGACAGAGGCCGAGGACCCCTACTACTTGAACGAGAACGCCACCCCTCCGTGGTCCAAGGTGGTCAACCTTACCGACGCAACCGCCGCCGCCGCGCTGGCCTTCGTCCCGGGCTTCGCGACCCCTCTCGTCAACGACCTCGTCCCCCGGGTCATTACTACCGTCCCGCTGGAATACGCGGAGGAAGATGGATGCTCTCCCGAAGGCGGCGTCTGCAAGCATCCGTTCTACGTCCACAAGGTTGGCGAAGTTGAAGGCGTGGCCAAGTGGAAGGTCTGCACCGGCACGGTCAACAACATCATTCCGGGCAGCATCGACACGACTGAGTTCACCCTCAACGACGGCTACATCTACCTGCAGATTGATTACGACGCGGTCGGCAAGAACTTCCCATCCCCTGGCGGCGTGTATGTCTTCTCGGCTTCAACCGTCCCCACGGAGACGCCTTCTTACGGCATCGTCGTATTGGCCGAAATCGTCGGCGGTTCCGCCAATCAGCTCGTCACCGGCTCCCTCTGGGGTGACCGCATCCAGATCGGCAGCGGAGCCACCGAGGTGGCGCACTACTACTACGCAGGTATCTGATGCCTACAAACGTGAACATCGGCGGCGCAAGCGGGAAGACTTGGGCTTCCGTGCGGGCTCCTGTGTTCAAGGGGACAGGGTATTCCGGCACGTCCATGCCTTACCAGAACGAGAACTGGAAGACTGCTCGCTCGGCTGGATACCCTAACAACGTGACGGATCTCCAGAGGGCGTTCCCCTTCTACAAGGATAACAACTCTTTCCCGGCCTTGTCGGCCTCGACAGGCATCGGCCTTAAGGGTGGATACCTCAACTTCGGCGCTGGCAAGTATTACGGCATCACACTGGGAGAGGTCGAGAACGGCAACAACTACACCGTCTCATCCTCTGACTTCGGGTATGATCACGAATCCCTCAAGGCCCTGCTGGTCGGGGCTACAGTCGAGCTGATTTATCAGCGGGTGTTCCCGCTTCCTGCCGGACCTGTCACTACCACGGTCACGGTCACCACGGATATGTTCCCTGCGGACGTTCAATCTGGAGGCAACGGCGTATTCGTAACGACCGACACCTACAACGACTACACCATCAACTCGGTCACCCTCCCCTGATTCCCCGGCTTACCTTCCGCACAATAGTATATGAGCAACACGGTCATGATGAAGCAGGGCGACTCCTTCGCCATCAACTGGACTTGGGCTCCCGGCGAAACCGGACAGGCCAACCTCATCGGGGCTACGATCACGTGCGCCATCAAGGTCTGCCGCGAAACCATCCCGGTCCCTGTGGTCATCGCTCCTGACGGCCTGTCGTTCACCAGCATCTACGCTGGCTCGACCCGCGAATGGGGGGTCGGGACTTGGCCCTTCGACTTCTACTTCACCTTCCCCTCGGGCAAGACGCATTCCGAAACCTTCCGCGCTCAGGTCGAAGAATCCATCTCCTGATGCCCATCGAAGCCTCCATCACCGGGACGCCCCTCGGCGTCATCACCGGCTCGGTCGTCAACGCCGACGACGGAACCATCCAAGGCACCATCGGCGCCGTCGCCGTCGGGACCATCAGCTCGACCATGGCAGTCCCCGGACCGCAGGGGCCTCAGGGGCCTCAGGGTATCCAAGGCCCTCAAGGCATCCAAGGCATCAAGGGCGATAAAGGAGATAAGGGCGACAAGGGCGACCAAGGCGAACAGGGCATCCAAGGGGTGCAAGGTCCGCAGGGTCCGCAAGGCGCTCAAGGTATTCAGGGCGAGCAGGGCATCGCTGGCCCGCAGGGCATCCAAGGCGAAGTCGGCCCGCAAGGCCCTACCGGAGCCACCGGACCGCAAGGCCCGCAAGGAGTCCAAGGCCCGCAGGGTGATACCGGGGCGACTGGTGCTACTGGCCCGCAGGGTCCGCAAGGCCCCATGGGCGAACAAGGCCCGCAAGGGATTCAGGGACCGCAAGGCCCTATCGGCCCGCAAGGCGAACAGGGCATCAACGGCGACAAGTACGCGACGACCTCGACCACGACGCTGACTCTCGGCAACGTGATACAGACGCTGACGGTCGCGACTGGCCTCGCCTACACGACCCAGCAGTCCGTGATCGTGGCGCACGACAATGCCAACCATATGCACGGCGACGTCACCAGCTACAACGCGGTGACCGGGGTCATGGTCGTGGACATCAAGAACCACACCGGGGCGGGAACCTACTCTTCCTGGACGGTCAATCTGGAAGGCGCTGCTGGCATCCAAGGCCCTCAAGGCCCGATGGGACCGCAGGGTCCGCAGGGCGAACAGGGACCGCAGGGTATCCAAGGTATCCAAGGCATCCAAGGCGAGACAGGTGCGACCGGTCCCGCTGGTCCTCAGGGTCCTCAGGGTGTCAAGGGCGACACTGGGGCGACCGGGGCGACTGGCCCCCAAGGCCCGCAGGGTGAGACTGGCGCTCAAGGACCGCAGGGGCCTCAGGGCATTCAGGGCATCCAAGGCCCGCAGGGTGAGCAGGGTGTCCCCGGCCCTGCTGGTGTCGTCTCGGCTTCGGCTCCGCTGTCGCTGGTGTCCCAGAACCTGAGCATCGACCTGTCTGGCTACGCCACGCAGTCCTTCGTCACGTCTCAGGGATACATCACCAGCGCGGCACTGACGCCGTACCTGCTCGCCAGCACGGCGGCCTCGACCTACCAGACGCAGGCGGGAATGTCGGCCTACCTCGCCAAAGCCGACAACCTCGCCGGCCTCGGGAACACCAGCACCGCCAGGACTAACCTCGGCCTCGGCTCCATCGCCACGCAGTCGGCCTCGTCCGTCGCGATCACCGGCGGAAGCATCAGCACCACGACCTTCAGCGGAACGCTCAACAGCGTCGCCGTGCAGTCTGGGACCGGCATCACGTTCCTCACGGATGTCACCACCCAGAATACCGCCTACCCCGGCCCTTCTGGCTTCCTGCTGAAAGCGGATAACCTCTCTGGTCTG
>Ga0255150_1000595_pt1 | contig 10359 bp, 8 predicted proteins | sample Atl_Yuk_RepA_8h_FD_183634 | JGI IMG/M metagenome (GOLD analysis project Ga0255150, IMG submission 183634) | Freshwater microbial communities from Altamaha River, Georgia, United States - Atl_Yuk_RepA_8h | ecosystem: Environmental > Aquatic > Freshwater > River | place: USA: Georgia | collected...
TGACGAAAATGGTGTACCTGATCCTGGTCATATGTTAGCAGAACTATACAAAGATTCAGAGACAATGGCAGGCGTGTTTAAAGCCGTTTATCAACTAGCGGATCAAGCAGGTGAATATGGACTGAGTAACTTCTTTGCAGATCGTCAAGATGCACACCGTAAGCACAGCTGGATGTTAAGAAGCACACTAAAATAATATGGATGAACTAGCTCAAATTAAAAAGTTAGCCGGTATTAGACCCTTTCCAGGTTTAGTAGAGTATTCTATCGAAGACGGTAGCAATATCAGTTTGACTGGCAATGAAAAAGGCGAGCTAATGAAAAAACACAATATACAACCAGGAACACCTGAATGGTTTCAACTATGGTTTAGTTTACCTAAACTAACTGGTGAAAAACCTGTTGGACCAGGAATAAGAACAAAATCATGAAAGTAATTGAAATTCTACAAGAAACAGCTACAGCAGGAGCAACTAGTGCGGGCAACATTGCAACAGTTGATGCACCTCACATTAGTCCTGGAAAATCTAGAGGTAAGAAAAGCTACATAGGCAATATGTGGGGCGGAATATCAGGAACAAAAGCACCTAAACAGCCTAAAATTAAGCAGAAAAAACGCAAAGATGGTACTGCTGTAAATGCATTAGACCTAAAAGGCACTAGCATTTTTGGTGGTAAGACTATTAAAAGACGCTAAATATACGATAACGGAGTTTTCATTATGCACGACGACATGCAACCAGATAATATGAGCCAAGCACCAATCGGTGCCCATGGAGAATCAGATCGCGAAGGCGCAATGGCCAAAGCGGACCTATACAAACTAGCCAACTACAGTCTAAAACTGTTTAAGAAACTAGACGATGATGCCCAACTTGAAGGATGGGTTCAGGCTAAAATCACTAAAGCTGCTGACTACATTGCCAGCGTATTCCATTACTTAGAATATGAAATGGAATTTAGCGATTACGGTGCTAGATTAGACAACAACGAAATGTATAATGAAAGCCAAAAACTTGAACTTAAAAACAAGTTAATGGAAGCTAAGGCTAAGGTTGCTGAGCTAAAGAAACTTCAAGCTGAAAAAGTAAAAGAAGACCGTAAAGAAGTTACCAAAACTCAACACGGTACTGCTACAGCTACATATGGCGATGATGGCAAACGTAAAGGTGTTGTTCATAAAGATGAAAGAAAATACTCCGATGAAGAACACGGCGAAGTTGCAAGTCTAGCTAAAGGCAAAAGTGCTGCTGAAAAGAAAGCAGACAAAGCTAAAGAAATTAAACTTCCTAAACCAGAAAAAGGAACTCGTGTATGGGGCATGAAAGGTGGAGAGAAGTTTGAAAAGACAGTTAAGGAAGGTGCAAAACCTGACTTTGCAGACTTAGACAAAGACGGCGATGAAAAAGAGCCAATGAAAAAGGCTGCTAAAGAAGCTAAGAAAGAAAAGAAAGTAGACGAAGCATCTGAAGAAAAATGTAACCATACAGCCAAAGGTAAATCATGTCCAGTTCATGGCATGAAAGAATGCAGTATGAAAGAAGATGCTAAACCAAGTGCAGGTATGACTAAGAAAGAAAAGTCATCAACTGTAAAGGCTGCTAAGGCAGGAAAAGATATTGGTAAGCCAGGAAAGAATTTTGAAAAAGTTGCAAAGAAAGCAGGCGGTGGTGAAAAAGGTGAGAAGATTGCTGCAGCCGCTATGTGGAAAAACAAAGCAAAGAGTTTAAAAGAAAGTCTACAGGCACTACTTCCTGAAGCACCATTAAACGAAGAAGATCAAGCACAAGCTCAAGCTGGTTTGCAAGCCTTACTTGACTACGCAAAACAAAATGATCCCCAAGGACTTGCACAGGCTGTACAACAAGGTGGACAGGCTGTAGAAAATTATTTTAAAGATTTAGCAAATAAGATTCCGGCAAATCCTCAACCTACAACACAACCTGGCGCAGGTGCTCCAGCTGCACCAACAGCAGGTACAGAACCAAAAGACATGCCAGCAGCAGGAGAAGTTGAAGCAGAAGAAGGTGCGGCTATGAATTTTGTTAATGGCGTTGTATCAGCAGCTAAACATCCTGGAGAATTTGTACAAGGTGCCGCTAATCAATTAGGTCAAGAAGTTGGCAATGCAGTTAATACTGTACAAGGTGTAGTACAAGGTGCTCAACAAGTTGGTAAGAATGTAGTTCAAGGTGTTAAAGATGTAGCAAATGCAGCTACATCTGGTTATAATCAAGCAAGAAATCCAAAAGGACCAAACCAACCAGTTATGGGACAACCTACTCCCGATCCAAAGCCATCAAACGCTGGTGGATTAAGATCAGCAACACAAGCTGACGTTCGTAAAGAAGATGATTTCCAACAAAAAGTTGCTACAACAGCTGCACAGTTAAGAGAAAATGCAGAGTTTGAACGTTTGATGCAATTTAAACAAAGACTAGTAGGTTAATAGTATGGACATGAAGAAAATTCTACAGGCTATTGATAGCGTTTCTACAAAACCTGTAGAAGATTCTAGTGTACTAACTGAAGGATCTAATCCTCACAAAGTTGCGTTACCGGTACAAATGGCTATGCAACAATATCAAAAGCCCGCTATTAAAAAAGAAAATGTTGTTAGAAAATACTTTGAACAAGTACAAGAAGAAACATTACAACAGCAAACTGAACGTAAACAACTAATTCAGCAGTATGCTCAAAAAATTAGTCAACGTGTTTTAGAAAATCGACGTTATGGTAGCTATGATGCATATCAACGTGATTACGACAGTAGTATAAGTGGTTTTGGGCGCGGTCGCCGAGATATCGACGACGAAGCTAATTTAATGTATATCTACAGAGATGGTCGTTTAAAACAACGAATGATTTCTAATCACGAAGAACGTAGTGCTCATGCAGAAGGATTTCGAGATAGTCAAGAAAAAGCATTAAAAATTCATGGCATTATACGAAGCAAATTTGATCCAAAGAAATGGGTACAAAAACAAGGCACACAATGGATTCAAGTATTCCCATTTGGAAAAACAGACGAGATAAACAAGGAACAGTAAAATGGATTTAAGAGATCTTATTAACAAGTTAGATGCTATTGAACAAACTAAACTACTAGCAGAAGCAGAAGAACTAATGGAAAAGGTTCGCATTCGCTATAGCGATGTTGAAGCTGTTGCAAAACAATATGCTACAGACGACGATGCTAGAGGAAAAGCATTGGCAAAACTGGCTGCTGATAATGGTCTACAAACTTTATTTGATCCTATTAGCGGTGAGCTTGTAAAGGCAGACGGAAGCTATGCATCATTCTTAGGTGCAGACGAAGCTACTGTTAATAGATTAAAAGGTTGGGGTTTACTTCCTTTAAATGCAAAAACATCTAGCTGGATGGGTGCTAGAGGCCAAGATAGAAAAACAGCTATTGGAGACAACCAGTCAGCTCAAGAACGAGACAAAATGGTTGATCGTGCAGAAGAATTAATGAAAAAAGCTATTACTGCACCATCAGCTGCACCAGCTAAAGAAAGCATTGCAGAATCATTATTAGGTAGTTTTGGCTACAAAGTTTCGTTACTAGAATACATTACACCAGAAGAACATGCAGAGTTAAAAGGGCTAGTACAAAAACTTACTCCTTTTGCAAAATCAGATCCTGATTCAGCAGACCTTGTTGCACAATTTAGAGCATACAATCAACAACGAGATGCGTTAATTGCACGTATTAAAGAAGTTATTGCTGCAATAAAACCTGCGGCAACAACATCAACTGCACCGGCTGCACCAGCTGGAGGAGAACGTAGTGGAGGTGCTGGTACACCAGCAAATGAATCATTAGATAATGATTCAGAAATGTTAATGGAATTGTCATTAACACCTCAAGGTCAAAAGGCAGGTGCTAAACTTTTTGAACCAGACTGGAAAGGTTATCTAAGTCCTGAACAAGTAAAACATAATCTCGCATTGTTAAAGAAAGGACATGCTAAACTAGATTGGAGTGACCATTTAGGTAAAACAGTTAAAGACTGGGCTAATATGGCAACTTTTGATCTAGCGGACAAAGCAGCGGCAGCAGCTAGTAGCGCATTTGATCCAAATACCACATACAAAAAAGAACGCGAAAAACAACAAGCGGCTGATAGAGCTTATAACTTAGATCCAAATGCTTTGAATTTACGTTCAGCGGCAAATGCAGTTGGCTGGAAAATGGATCCAAACAATCCAGCTGGAAACATGACTATAGGTGACGTATTAGGCCTTGTAGGCCCTGGCGCTATTACAAGTATGTTTAAAGTAGGTGTGAAAGGTGCTCAAAAACTTGGTATGGGTAAAGTCGGCCAGTTTGTTACAGGTACAGGTGCTGTAGTTGGTACTCAAAAAGCTGTTGATCAAATAGATAAAGCAGCCGGAGTAGATCCTCATCCAGATAACGTTCCGTCAAATAATCCGCAACCACCGAATCCACAACCAGCTAATAACAAATTAAAATACGACGAAGAAGTTAAGAAAATTCAAGATTACTTAGTTGCACAATACGGTAGTGCAAAAAACATATTACCTCGCTTTGGTGCAGATGGAAAACTAGGCAAAGAAACTCAAGATGCTATTGCTCGTGCTAAGAAAGACGGAAAATTAACTGCTGACGGAAAAATACCTTCTGCACCAGATCAAAGTAATGCAGAAACAGCTAGACTACAACGTCAAAATGATGCAGCTCCTTCAGCGTCAGAACCAGATCAAAGTAATGCAGAAACAGCTAGACTACAACGTCAAAATGATGCAACTCCTTCTGGTCCAACAACGGCTACAAATGCCATGGCAGATTTAGATCCAAAAGTAGTACAAGATGCTATGAAGAAATTAGGAATAACACCTCCTAACATCACTCAAGAGCAGTTAGCAGCATTAATGGATGCTGTAGGAATTAAAGACGGAGAAGAAGTTGCAGATGCAGGTGCTGGAGCAAATGCATCAAATGCTACGGCAGATACAACCGGTGGTCCAAATATGAGTGGCGGACAAGCCGCTCCAACTGTAATGGCAGGTGGTGGTGATGGCGGTCTTGTTCAAGGAACAACTAGAACAGCTGAATCGTCAGACCTAGCTCGCATACTGAAACTATCCGGCTTATATGAAGATGATGATCTTGAAGAGGATCGTATTGGCGGCGGCATGAAATTTGCAAGTTGGGTCATTGATCAAATGATAGCAAGCGGTCCAAGAGGACAACGACTAGCTAAACTTGCTAACGAACCTTTGGCATCCAAAGTTGCTAGTCCCGGTGAACTTCGTGCTGCAAGAAAAATGGCTAGCGATATTGAACGTGCAGGACAAAAAGGTACATCTGCTGCAGAGAAAGGTGTAGCCAATACAGAGAAGGGTGTAGCTAATGCAGAAAAAGGTGTAGCTAATGCAGAAAAAGGTGTAGCTAATGTAGAGAAAGGTGTAGCCGATGCAGAAAAAGTTCTTCCTAAGGTAGGAGACGAGGCTGTTTCTAAATTAACAGCAGATGCTGCTAAGGGAGAAGGATTACTTTATCAAGTTGGAAAATTAGGCGGACGTTTTGTAAGATTTATTAAGAACAATAAATTCTTAACTCTACTAGCCTTGTTGGCAGCATATGGAATTTACAAAATTGTGACAACGGACAAACCAGTCGAACCGCAACCAGGACCAGGACCAGGACCAGGACCAGCACCTGGGCCAGCGCCAGTTCAACCGCAAGTAGATCCAAAAGAAGAAGAACGCAAACGTCAACTTTTAGATCTTGAAAAACTTCTTGCTCAATTATATGGTGGTTGGCCAACTGATCCAGAAACAGCTGAAACAATTAAGGCGGCTGTTGCAGCTGGTGCCAAGGCGCCAGAAGGATTTAAAGAAGGCGGCGTTCAACCTCAACCAGCGGCTACAGCAGGTGGTGATTCAAATGCTAGAGTTTTTGGTAGAGCCGGTGTTAGTGCAAGTGCTGAAGATCTAGCAAAAAAATCAGCTGCAACACCAACATATCCAGGTCAAGGTGTTCGAAGATAACATTTTTAAGCTCATAAAAACGGCAAATTTATTTTGCCGTTTTTTGTCTTTGAGCTTGCATTACTAAGATAACTAATATATAATAGGCATTATTACTAGGAGATTTACATGGCTGGACGCAACTATGGCGCAGAAGAAAAGGCAAAATTGGAACGACTAATTAGCGAAGGTTCCACAGTATTACGTGAAATTGAAGATTTACAAGAAGGCCTAAAAGAAACTGTTAAAGCAGTTGCTGAAGAATTACAAGTAAAACCCAGTGTCATTAACAAAGCAATTAAAATCGCACACAAAGGCGATTGGCAGGCTTACAATGAAGATTGGGAAGAAATTGAAGCTATTTTGGATATTACAAAACGTATCTAAGTATAGTATAATATATGGGTGCGGCAGGCCATAATCTGCCATATTAGGTATTTGCGAGCCGTAAATCGCATGGAGAGAAAAATTTATGTCTTATGTAGACGCTTGGTTTGACCGCGATAATGATATTATTCGTGTTGTTGAACGCAACAAAAAAGGCGAAAGAGAATTTAGAGATATTCCAGTTCGCCATACATTATATGTTAAAGACCCTAAGGGCAAACATATTTCAATCTACGGCGAAGCAGTAAGCCGTATCGTTTGTAAAAATACAAAAGAACTACGTAAAGAAATGGCCATTAATAGTGGCAAAACTCTATACGAAGCAGACATCAATCCAATCTTTGTTACACTAAGTGAAAATTATCTCAATCAAGATGCGCCTAAACTAAATGCTGCATTTTTCGATATTGAGGTAGACTTTGACCCCGAGCGTGGTTACGCAAGTCCAGATGATGCTTTCATGCCAATCACTGCTATTGCAGTTCACCTACAATGGTTAGACACTATGGTATGTTTGGCTATTCCGCCAAAAGGTGTTAGCATGGAAGATGCTAAGGAAATGGTTAAAGACTTTCCAAACACAATGTTGTTTGACAACGAAGCGGATTTGCTCATAGCATTTTTAGACCTAATACAAGAAGCAGATGTATTATCAGGTTGGAACAGTGAAGGCTTTGATATTCCATATACTGTTAATCGTGTTACCAAAGTCCTTAGCAAAGAAGATACAAGACGTTTTTGTTTGTTTGATCAATTTCCTCGTAAACGTGAATATGAAAAATTTGGTCGTACTGCTACAACTTATGACTTAATCGGTCGTGTTCACGTAGACTATCTTGAACTTTATAGAAAGTACACATATGAAGAAAGACACTCCTATCGATTGGATGCCATCGCGGAATACGAACTTGGCGAAAGAAAGACTCAATATGAAGGAACTTTGGACCAACTCTACAACAACGATTTTAAAACGTTCGTCGAATACAACAGACAAGACTGTGCGCTATTGGACAGACTTGATAAGAAACTAAAGTTCTTAGACCTAGCCAACACACTGGCACACGAAAACACAGTATTGTTACAAACAACAATGGGTGCTGTTGCTGTGACAGAACAGGCCATTATTAACGAAGCACATCGTAGAGGATTTGTTGTACCAAATCGTCCAAAGATGAGCGAACGTGAAGATACTGCGGCCGCCGGTGCTTACGTTGCATATCCTAAAGAAGGTATTCAAGACTGGGTAGGATCATTAGATATTAACAGTCTTTATCCAAGTGCCATTCGTGCGCTTAACATGGGTCCTGAAACTATTGTTGGTCAGCTACGTCAAACACTGACTGAAGATTTCTTGCAAAACCAAATGGCAAAAGGCAAGAGCTTTGCGGCAGCGTGGGAAGGTGTATTTGGATCATTAGAGTACACAGCAGTAATGAATCAAGAAATTGGAACTGACATTACCATTGACTGGGAAGATGGAACTAGTGATGTTGTTAGTGCCGCCGAAGTCTATAGATTGATTTTTGAAAGCAATCAGCCCTGGATGCTTTCAGCAAATGGCACTATCTTCACTTATGAAAAGGAAGGAATTATTCCAGGGCTACTAAAACGTTGGTATGCAGAACGTAAAGAAATGCAGGCCAAGTTAAAGGAGGCTATAAATGCTGGTAACAAAATTGAAGAAGAGTATTGGGACAAGAGACAGTTGGTTAAGAAGATTAACCTTAACTCGCTCTATGGCGCCATTCTTAATCCTGGCTGTCGCTTTTTTGATAAACGTATCGGCCAATCTACAACTCTTACAGGGCGACAGATCGCAAAGCATATGGCTGGAAAAGTCAATGAGATTGTTGCGGGAGAATATAACCACGTGGGTAAAGCAATCATCTACGGAGACACCGATTCCTGTTATTTCTCTGCTTATAAGACCCTAAAGAAAGAAATTGATGCAGGTCATATACCTTGGACTAAAGAAACTGTAGTTCAACTCTATGACCAAATCGGCGAAGAAGTAAACACAACATTTCCACAGTTTATGTTAGATGCATTTCATGTACCAAAAACACGTGGTGAAGTTATTAAAGCAGGCCGTGAAATTGTTGGTTCTAAGAGTTTGTTTATTACTAAGAAGCGTTATGCTGTTCTTTACTATGACAAAGAAGGCAAACGTGCAGACGTCGATGGCAAACCAGGCAAGATTAAGGCCATGGGTCTAGATCTTAAACGTAGTGATACACCTGAATTTATTCAAAACTTCTTAAGCGATGTCCTTGAAATGGTGTTAACTGGTGCTACAGAAGAACAAGTATTAGAACACATTACACATTTCCGTACAGCGTTTAAAGCTCGTCCTGGTTGGGAAAAAGGAAGTCCTAAGAGAGCAAATAACATTACTGAATATGAAGCTAAAGAAAAGAAAGCTGGTAAAGCCAATATGCCAGGACATGTCCGTGCAAGTATCAATTGGAATACTTTGAAGCGTATGTACAACGACAAGTACTCGATGAATATTACAGACGGTGCTAAAGTTATTGTATGTAAACTAAAACAAAATCCTTTAGGATTTACTAGTGTTGCATATCCAGTAGATGAATTGCGTTTGCCACAGTGGTTCAAAGATTTACCTTTTGACCATGATGAAATGGAAGCAACTATTATTGATAACAAACTATCCAACCTTATTGGCGTATTGAACTGGGATATTAAATCAACTGAGGAGAAGAACACGTTTAACAGCCTGTTCGAATTTTAATATGAAATTTATAATTGCTGGTTACGGATTTGTTGGTAAAGCAGTTGCTAATGCATTAAAAGATCAGCACGAAATTGTTATACACGATCCGCAGTATACAGATTTTAAAATTATTGATCACCACGATGCAGATGGCATCATTGTATGTGTTCCTACTCCTACAACAGAATATGGAATTTGCGATGCCAGCATAATAGCCGAAGTATTAGATTATGTCCCGGTGTTTATGCCTATTCTTATTAAGAGTACCGTGACACCTGGTATTGTAGAAGGCTTCAAAGAAATATATCCAGATCATAGTATTTGTTACAGTCCAGAATTCCTAAGAGCCAATACAGCTGACAAAGATTTCTTAAATCAAAAATATGTTGTAATAGGTGGAGAGGATCCAGAATGTTTCTGGCAGGATCTATTTCAAAATACATTGCCAAACTGTAAAATGATTTTAAACTGTACCGAAGAAGAGGCTTGTTTAGTCAAGTATAGTGTAAACAGTTTTTTAGCATTAAAAGCCAGCTTCTTCAATCAAGTCTATGACTTATGCGAAAAGACAGGCATGTCTTTTGAAACAGTTAGACATATTATATCACAAGATAATAGAATTGGTTCAGGGCATACACTAGTACCTGGTCCAGATGGATACCGTGGCTGGGGAGGACATTGTTTTCCTAAAGACACACAAGCATTTATTCGATGGGCTAACACTATAGGTGCGCCAATTAGTTTGGTTGAATCAGCAGTCGAATATAACAAAAAAGTAAGAAATGAGCCTTGACTTTTACAAAAAACCTAAATATAATCACTAAACATGGAGAATCATATGAAAGATATTTTACAAGACTTGGTAGCACACACTCATAGCCTAGGATTTATTCCTTTGGTTAAAGTTAGTTCTACTGAACAAGCTACTGAAATCGAAGCTATGGCTGAAGACCGTTCAGTTATTGTTAATGCAAAAACAAAAACACCAGTCGATGAATTTACAGGTGTGTTTGGTATGCCAAACCTAAATAAACTAGACATTCATCTTAAGTGTCCGGAATATAAAGAAAACGCTAAGATTAGTGTTACTAAAGCACAGCGTAACGGAGAAGAAATTCCTACAGGCTTACACTTTGAAAATAAAGACGGTGACTTTGAAAACGACTATCGTTTTATGAATACAGAAATCATTAACGAAAAACTAAAGTCAGTTAAGTTCAAAGGTGCTAAATGGGATA
>Ga0255150_1000609_pt1 | contig 10213 bp, 6 predicted proteins | sample Atl_Yuk_RepA_8h_FD_183634 | JGI IMG/M metagenome (GOLD analysis project Ga0255150, IMG submission 183634) | Freshwater microbial communities from Altamaha River, Georgia, United States - Atl_Yuk_RepA_8h | ecosystem: Environmental > Aquatic > Freshwater > River | place: USA: Georgia | collected...
CGCCAAAGAAATCTCACCCCCATGCTATTTGCAGTAATTACATGGTTCCTGTCATACGAAGATGAATGCAGCCACATGACGCATGGCAAAGGCTGTTTTACCTGCCTGGGCAGAATGAAATAAGCAGTAATTCCAGGTAATTCCGGGTTATCAATTCGAATGCTTTCCAACCGGTAATTTGGGTTTAACTCAATAGAGAGAACCTCTGAATGGGGAGTTTTTACCCGTTCCGGCAAATAACCCAGGGTATCCACAACTTTTTGATGAACTGCCTTTCGTTCTTTATCCCAGGCATTGGCGGAAACAGGTTGTTGGAAAGCCGGAACCTTCAAGTTTCCGAAAAACTGCGGAACTTGCTCATCCCTGGACTTTTCCTCTTTTTGATAGGTTTTTGTCTTTTCAGGATCAGCCTTGGGCGGTGACCAGGGTTTGGCTTCCAATAAAACGAGATGCCTTTTGATGGTGTCCGTAACTGCCTGGGCCAGTTTCTGATTTCCCTCGGGAGTGTAATGGGTTCCATCCTTTCCAAGCATTTTTCCGGCATTTCCCCGAACCACGATTTCATGCAAATCATTCACGGGAACTTTCAAAGTATCCATAACTTTTAAGGCAACCGCATTGAATGCCAACACATCTTTTTCAAAACGATCAAAAGTAGCTTTCCTTTGTGCATGTCTTTCATCGATGATCGGGGTGGTTAGGGCGAAAACGATCCGAGCTTTGGTTTTTTCGCGAATTTGAATCACAATGTTTCGAAGGTTGCTTTCATACTCTTCAAAAGACACCTGATACCTCATTGTCTTTTTGTCAAACTTAAGATCGTGCAATCCACAATTTATGTGCACCAGATCTGGTTGGTGTTGAAGAACCCATGCATCAAGGTTCTTTAGAACATTCGCACTATCGCCGCCGTTCGCCTTCTGGCTGATAATTTCCACCCTGCCTTCCAACATTTTTCCCACGACAGGTGCGTAAGCCATGCGAATAGAATCGCCCATCAAAAGAACTTTGGGCAATTTCTTTTCCTGCCAGGCATGAGATTGTCCGGCAAATAGCATTAATACAAATCCAAACATGATTTTTTTCATGACAGAATTCCTTAGAGGCGGGATGGTTTCCACTATTATTTTGAATCCAAATGGAAGTGTGCTCGCCATTCTTTCATGGATCGTCTTCTTGCTTCAACATCTGCTTTTTCATCAGGGCCAAAGTCTTTTCCCGGCGCCCATTTCATCAGGGTCTTTCGGGCCATCTGCCTTACCTCGGAATTGGTATCATCCAATAACGCGATCACATCCGCATACTTTGGCATAGCGGATGATTCCTGCAAATATTTCAGGGCACCCAATTTTACCGCCGGGGTTGGATTAACCAAAAGGCCAAGGATTTCATAATCGTTCAATTGTTTCAATCTTTTGATCAACAACTCCCCGGATGGCTGATTTATTTCCCGATAGGAACAGTTGGCAAATTCTGCCAACGCTAGTAGTGATTCTTTATCGGTCCTTCTGGCCAGTTCTTTGGCCATGGCTTGAAGGCGGGATGGGCTTTCATTTCGTTTCAAGGCCTCAAGCATTTTGATTACAGGCATTTCTCTTAACCATTTTGGAACCGGCGGATTTTCCACAATGGCTTTATTCCTGGCAATGGTTACTCTTGCCCGCAAGTCCCTCAGGATTGGTCCATGGCGGGAATCTTCAATCGCAGAACTTATTTCGTCACGTGCAAAATCCAGCAGTTCGGAATCATTCGATTTCAGCAACAAACTTTTCAGCTTCTGGGAGATTAAAGCCACCGGGCAACTGTGATCTATCTTTGAGGCTTTTTGCAATCCTCTTAGTAACGCAGGTACCGATTCCAGTTTTAACGCCTGAAAGTCTGCCTTGGCTTTCTGACCTTGCTGGCCTGTTAAACGGCCGGTGTCAAACAATATGAATTTATCCACAATTGCATCCAACCGGGCTTCCTGTTCCTCGGTAAGTTTGGGAAGGCTGGGCGCAATTGGGCTTTCCTCCACAGGAGGAACTTTTTCTACCCCTTGGAGCATGCCAAAAACAAGTACGAATATTCCGATTATGCGCATTAGTGGGCCTGAACCTGATAACCATCGTAATATCCACTTTTTCTATATTTCTGCCAAGTGAATTGTAACAACAGGATTCCTTGACCCACCATGGATTTACCCAATACATTAAAAGTATCCCTCCGAGTCATGGAAGCCCGGCTGAAGGATGCACTCCACAGGCAAGAAAATCTGGCTTCCAACCAATGCATCGTGAAATCACCCAATCAGATAGGGCGCTTGGAACTGAAAGCAGGGCATCCCTGTATCTGCTTACAGCATTTCTAGGTTTGCTGATGATTTGGGACATTTGGCCATGGGTTTCAGGGAAGCTTGGGGATTGGCTTGGTCTTGCACTTCCAACCATTCAGAACGAGGTGGGTGGATTCCGGGTGGCTTTGCTGGCGGCAGTGCTAGGTGGTGCCAGAGTTTTATATGGGTCCCTGGATTCATTGCTTGCGGGAAGGTTAGGGGCCGATCTTGCCCTGGCGATTGCTTGCATTAGTGCAATCCTGATTCGAGAACCATTGGTTGCCGCAGAGGTTGTGTTCATAGGACTTCTGGGTGAATGCCTGGAAGGTTTTACCTTTGAACGAACCCAGAACGCTCTTAGGAAAATGCTGGAACTCTTTCCCCGAAGATGCTGGCGAATACGAACCGATGGCACGGAAGAACGCATTGAAGTTGCACAGATTCAAGTGGGTGATTTGATACGCGTGAAGCCCGGCGCCCGAATTCCAGCGGATGGCTTAATCCATTCCGGCTCGACCGCGGTGGATACTTCAGCCCTTACTGGTGAAAGCATCCCGGTTGAAAAATATCCTGGCGATGAAGTTCTTGCTGGCTGCTTTAACAGGCTGGGGGCGATTGACTTTAAAGTCTTAAAAGCCGGCACAGACACAGTTGCTGGCAGGGTTTTTGAACTTACGGTTCAAGCGCTGGGTCAGAAGAACCAAGCCGAGAAAAAAGCCGATGCACTTGCCCGTTGGTTCCTTCCAGTGGTGCTGTCCCTTGCTTTTATCACCTTTCTGGCGTCGATTCTTTCTCAACAGTGGGGTTGGTTTCGTCCCCAAGATTATCTGAAGCCTTCGTTTGGTACCGCCGCCAGGAACGCAATTTACCCCGCTCTTTCCATTCTGGTTGTCGCGTGCCCTTGCGCATTGATACTCGCCACTCCTGCAGCAGTGATTGCGGCAATGGGTAGGCTTGCGGGTACTGGCATCCTCATAAAGGGTGGAAGTGTGTTAGAAAAGCTTGCCAAGGTACAGGCATTTGCATTTGACAAAACTGGCACCCTTACCGAGGCCAGTCTGGAAGTGGGCGAAACTTGGATTGCCAATGGAAATGAAGAAGAAATCATTCGACTGGCCGGCAGTGCTGAATCAGCAAGCGAACATCCCTTGGGTAAGGTGTTGGTGGCTTTTGCCCGGGGAAAAGGAATAGCCCTCTCCACACCTTCGGAATTCACGGCTCTTCCTGGTTTCGGGGTAAGGGCAAACCTAGATAACCAAGCAGTTCTGGTGGGTTCATTGCGACTGATTCAGGATCAGGGAATTGCCATTGAGCCGCAGATTGTTTCAAGACTTATGGAAATGGAAAGCCGTGGCCAAACCGTTCTGGTTATAGCCTTGAACAATAAAGTTCAGTCCCTAATCGGGGTAAGGGATCGAATTCGGCCAGAAGCTTTTGGAGTCATTAACCGGCTCAGGGCCATGGGAATTCAAAAGTTTTTTATGCTGACAGGCGACCGGGAAACTGTTGCCAGACAGGTTGGTCAACAACTTGGAATCGAAAATATTCATGCTGGATTGCTGCCACAAGATAAGCAATCGGTTATTTCCGAAATAGCCCGAACAGAAAAAGTGGCAATGGTGGGCGATGGGTTGAATGATGCGCCCGCTCTTGCCCGGGCCGATGTTGGGCTGGCGATAGGAGGATCCCATGGCATCGAGGCAGCGGCCGAGGCAGGGGATGTGGTTTTAATGGGTGCCCCCCTTCGTAGTCTGCCATTATTGGTAAGCCTTTCCAGGGCCACCGAAGCTGTCATAGAGCAAAACATCCTTTACTTCGCATTTGGGGTCAACATCGCCGGAATCTTCCTGACCGGATGGATATGGCCATGGATCGTTCCACAGGCATGGGCTGAACAATCTCCACTAGCCGCTGTAATTTACCATCAAATAGGATCCTTTTTAGTTTTATTAAACTCCATGCGCCTTCTTTGGCACCCAGACGACCTGCAAGCGGTCCAACAGGGAAGCTTACAAAAGTCCTGGGATAAGCTGGCAACCTTTCTGGACAAGGCCTTGGATATCGATGAACATCTTCACAATATCGGGCATTTCTGGAAACCCATCTCATTGGCGGGGTTATTGCTTGGCTTTTTATTGTGGTTAAGCACTGGTTTTGTCCAGATATCCAGCTCGGAAAAAGGGTATGTACTCCGATTTGGGAAGCTACAAGAAGGGGAATTGGAACCTGGCTTACACTGGAGGTTCCCTTACCCCATCGATCAGGTAAAAAAGCTTTCCCTCGATCGTGTTCGAATCATTGAAATAGGGTTTCGCAATCTTCGCAAACCAGGTGCCGCACCGGAGGGAAGATCTTGGAATAGCCCGCACGAAGGTGATGGATATTATCGGGTACCGGATGAATCGGTGATGATTACAGGTGATGGAAACCTGATGGAACTTCAGGGCAGCGTTCGCTATCGAATCATTGATCCGGTTGCCTACCTTTTTCATGCCAGCGACCCGGATGCCATGATAAGGGCTCACACCGAGGCCGTTCTTAGGGAAATGGTTGCCTCAAAAAAACTTGGTTCCCTGCTAACTCTGGATCGGGGAAACTTCCAGACTCTTGCCACCACTCGCCTGGCTTCCCGAATTCAACAAATGGGAGGCGAGGGCCCGGGAATTATTTTGGATGGTCTTTCCCTGCACGATATGCATCCTCCCCAGGAAGTGGTTCGATCTTATTACGCTGTGACCCAAGCCATGGAACTTCGGGATAGAAAAATTAACGATGCCCAGGCCTCGGTGATGTTAAAGGAAGCGGATGAGAACGGGCGTGCTCTTCAAAAAGTGCGTACTGCCGAAGCGAACTCAGGTGATATTACCCGAAAAGCCTTGGCTCAAACGGAGGTGTTTCTCCGCCTTTTGCAATTTAAATCAGGCCCGGGAAACGCTGATGATTATCCATTGATCATGCAGGGCCTACTCGATTCCATCGCCAGCAAAAATCCGGTTCAAGCAGCCAATAAAACGATCGAAGAAATCCGCCTTCGCAGACAATCCTGGGTCACGCTTTCAGAGTTTCGTCGATTTTGGAACACCTTGTCTGGTTCCATGGCAGGCAGAGAAAAGGTTCTTATAGACACCGACAAGCCCATCAAAAGTAATCTTTGGATGTTTCCCCTGGATTTGATCCGTCCGAGTGCCACTTCCACACCTCCTGTCGAGCGTGGAAAAGGAAGCCGATCCTCCGGGGATTCCCCGGGGATGGATTGATTGAGGAGCATGCGATGAAGTTACTAGCCATTCTGGTCAGTGTCCTGGCACTTCTAGTGCTTTTGCCACAATGCCTTTTTACTGTGGACAGGTCTGAATATGTGTACCTGACCCAGTTTGGCAGGCATTTGGAGACATTTGATGGGGCAAATTCACAACAGGCAGGCCTTCATTTCAAGCTCCCCTGGCCGATACAATCGGTGCAAAGGTTGGACCGCCGGCTGCAATTTTTTGACCTTCCCAGTGTGGAACTCTTAACACAAGATCCCCAGCGCAACACAATTGACCGAACCCTTGCCCTGGATGCATTTATTTGCTGGAGAATTCGTGATGCCCAGGGAGTGGACTTGTTCCTAAGAACCGTGGGATCCATGGATGGCGCAAAGTCCATTCTGGCTCAACGGGTAAACTCCGAACTAGGAGCCGCCATCGGATCCATGGAATTGGATGACTTGATTAGCGTGGAACCCGGCAAAGTTGAGACTAAACGCGAGGAACTGAGAAAACGCATCCTGGTGGAGCCTTCTCGTGGTAATTCCAAGTCGCTGAAAGACCAGGCGTCTGAAAGCTACGGAATGGAGGTTGTGGACATTCGGCTGCGCAGGGCCAATCATCCGCCAGCGGTCAGGCAGGCAATCTTTGACAGAATTATCAGTGAACGCGACAAGAAAGCCGCCCAATACCAAAGCGAAGGGGAACGCAAGGCTGCTGATATAAGGACTTCCGGGGAGCGAAAAGTTCTTGAAATGCGCTCCCAGAGCGAGGCGGAAGCCATCCGTTTGAAAGGAATGGCGGAAGCCGAGGCAGACCGAATTCGCTCTTTGGCTCAAGGCCGGGACCCGCAGTTTTACTCCTTCCTGAAAAAGATGGAGGAATATCAGAAGATCCTTGGAGATGGGAAAACGACACTTCTTTTGGGTACGCACAGGGAACTTTTTGATTTGCTTTTCACGCCACCCAATTCCCAGCAGCCCAAGGGGGCAAAACCTTGAAAAAAGCCCTTGGAGTATTTCTGGCCTCAGCTCTTGCCGTTTATCTACTGACAGGCACTGCCCAAATTCGCCCCGGCGAAAAAGGTGTTATCCGCAGATTTGGGAAAGTGCTGGATCGCCTCGCCGAACCAGGATTGCATATCGGGTTGCCCTGGGGAATGGATCGAATCGACCGTGTGGCAGTTGACCGCGTTAACCAGATTACGGTTGGTTTTACCGAAGACGATGGAGGCAAGCCATTGCCTGCTGGGCAGATGCTTACAGGCGATCACAATTTAGTGAACCTGCAGGTTCATGTTTATTTCAAGGTGAATCCAGACAAGATCGTGGATTACGTTATCCATCAATCTTTTATCACTGAAATTCTTGCTAGGTATGTGGAGTCCAGCGCAGCAGACTGGGTTGCCAACCGTGGCGTGGACACAACTTTACTTACGGGAAAAGTATCCCTTGGAAGAGACCTCGTACAAGCATGCAGAAACCAACTTGCAGACAAAGAACTTGGCTTGGAAATACTAGATGCACAAGTCACCCTGTTAAGCCCGCCCGATGAAGTAAAGCCATCGTTCGATGCTGTTGCCAGGGCTCAAACCAACATGACCACCCTGCTCTACAAGGCGGAACAGGAAACTGAAGCAAAGTTAAGACAAGCCGAATCGGAACAATTTCGAATTCAACAGGAAGCTTTGGCAGTTGCCTCCTCCATGCGCCTTTTGGCCATCGGTGATGCGGAAAGATTTTTGGTGCGTCTGGCGAACTTTGAAAAGGGACTCAAGGAAAATCCCAACTATCTTCAACAAATTTGGGAAGAAGAAAGAGGCAGGCTATTTTCCAAGTTACGCGATCAAGGGAAAATCGGCCTGCTGGATCATTATCTGAACAGTCAGGGCCTGGAGTTAAATTCCATGCCGTTGGAAAACCGTGGCAAATAATCAAAACGGTATTCCAACACCCCTAGTTTTTGGATTTCCTGGAAATGCTGTCCAGAATCCCCTGAAGCGATGAAAACTCCACCTCTGCCTGGCGCATTGTCTCCTTATTTTGGGTTCGAATCGCCTGTAGCAGCAATTCCTGTCCCTTGATTCGGGTTTTCAGATACTGCATAAAATCGCCAAACCATGGTTTGAATTTTCGAGGCAAGCGGTCGCAATCCTCAAACCTTTGCAGATAAGATTTCCAAGCCGGCAGGGATTTCTGCTGCAGGTAATCCGCGAATTGCTTCTCGGTGATTTTCCCATCCCTCGTTTTCTCATAGTTCTGGGCAAATTCTTCCTGAAGCGATTTCTCGTCGATACGAAAATCCTCAAAAGTATCGTATGCCAGCATTGCGGGAACAACATGCCTGGAAACTGCAACACCAACCCCCCAAATAGTTGCCACCATAACCGCAAGAACCAATCCATTACCGGCTAACTCAGGTAAATTTCGAAATTGTCTATGAAGGATTCCCAAAACAATTCCAAAGAAAAAACCAAACCCGGCACCCCCGACATGGGCAGCCTGATCAACACCATTCAGTCCAAACATGAGCGCGATATTCAAAAAAATAAACTGAAAAGCCCAGGACTTTAATTTGCCATTAACCTCTTTGGGTACTGCCGGGGGCCGAACCACCAAATAACCCAGCAACCCACCAAACATTCCAAAAAGTGCCCCGGATGCTCCTGCGCTAACACCAAGTTCATTCCACCAAACGCTGGCAATGCTTCCACCGATACCGCTTGCAAGATAAACCAGCAGAAATGCCCAACGACCCAAAATCATTTCCAGAAAAGGGCCAATCCGAAACAACACCAGCATGTTGATTCCCAAATGAATCAAGCCAATATGCAAAAAAATGGAGGTGAATAATCTCCAAGATTCGCCTCGGAAAGTCAGGGGGCCATAATTTGCCCCCCAAACTTTCAAACTATCCACAGAGGGCTGGAAAAGGGAAACTCCAAAGGCCACCATCAACCCAAATACAAGCACATTAAGGATAACCAGAGTTTTTGACAGAAACGGCTTGTTGCCATCCTCCGAAAGCATATGGTGAAATACTTCGACTGAATTCGAGGACTGTTGCAAAGATTGCTGATCGCTAAGTTTTTCAGGCAGAATATTGCAGGCACGCGATATTTGTTCGCCATGCACATTGATAGGGCCAGCAAGTTCAAAGTGCCAGCCGTACTTCGTCATATTCTGCTGAAACTTTAATGCCGCCTTTTTGGGTTTAACCAACCGGAGATCGTGAAACAAAAAATGAATCCCACTTCTGGAAGCAAGGGATATGTTTGCAATGTTAGTCAGTGGAGTGGACCATCCAATCGGAGAAAGAATTCGGATGGTAGAAGAAGTTATTTGCAGCCTTGGCTCGCTTCGCCACCTCTGCCACGAAGTATAAAGAACCATGCCAAGAATTCCTAATAACAGCGGAAACTTGGCTTCCGACTCAGGAAGAGAAAACCCCACCGCCAAAAGCAATAAACCTGAAAAAGCCACGCCAGCCAATATTAGCCAAGGCCTTGGTTTAAGCTCCATCCGCAATGTTTCAAGTACAGGCGTTTCCATTTCAAGACCATTAAAGCCAGTAGATTGGGCTGGGTTCCCAAAGATCTGTTGGATAGGATATGACATCTGAAAGGATTTTTTAAAGCAAACTCAGGAATGTAACGGACATGTATCCGATTCTTTTTCGAATACCCGGAATAGGCCAGGAAGGTATTCCGATTTACGGATTTGGCTTGATGCTATTCATAGCATTTATAGTTTGCACCTGGCTGGCTGCGAAGCGAGCCAAAGCCAAGGGCCTTTCCCCCACTCTGATTCAAGATATGTCGGTTTGGATATTTGTATCCGGCCTGCTTGGGGCACGAGTTCTGTTTCTTTACGAACAAAAGCTTAGTCTTAGCGAATTCCTGTGGAACTTTCCGCGAATCTGGGATGGAGGAATCATCCTTTATGGTTCAGTGGCAGGTGGTGTTGCCGGGTTCACGCTTTTCTGGTGGCTATACATGCGGCCTGAAAAAATTCACCCCCTGGATATTGTGGACACGCTTGCCCCATCGGTTGCCCTTGGAATAGCCCTGGGCAGGATAGGCTGCCTTTTAAATGGTTGTTGCTTTGGCTTGGTTGTTGAACCCAGCCAGCCTACCCGCGCAATTCATTTCCCTCTAAGTGCGCCTGCAAGACACGATCTTGTGCATTCAGGTTTACAGACCGCATTGGGTTTCACCTTGACCAACTCTACTGATAAACCGGGGATAATTGTGGGGGTGGTGGAAGCAGGTTCAAATGCAGCGAAAATCGGAATCCAATCCGGCGATATTATCACCCAGGTGGATGGCAAACCTGTAAACAATGCCTTTGAATTTGCCATGATTGTAAGTGGTAATTGGCCACGGGGAAAAGAAACCATTACCTTGGATATTTCCAGACGCGGCCCCATCATATTGCACCCGGAAGGTCTGCCTTTGCACCCTGCCCAAATTTATGAAACCATCAGCATGGTTCTGCTGATGTTTTTGCTGCTAAGCTTTGAGCCTTTTCAAAGCAGGGTTGGCCAGCTCACCAGTATCCTGATGATGGCGTATGCCATGCACAGGTTTCTGAATGAGCAACTTCGAAGTGACCCCAGGCCTGTGTCTTTGGAAAGCAATGTAAGTGTTTTC
>Ga0255150_1000635_pt1 | contig 9806 bp, 21 predicted proteins | sample Atl_Yuk_RepA_8h_FD_183634 | JGI IMG/M metagenome (GOLD analysis project Ga0255150, IMG submission 183634) | Freshwater microbial communities from Altamaha River, Georgia, United States - Atl_Yuk_RepA_8h | ecosystem: Environmental > Aquatic > Freshwater > River | place: USA: Georgia | collected...
TGTTGATTACTCTACTTGCCAAGGTTAGCCTCTATTTCCTTTTCAGTTGCCCATATTAGGGCATCTTTCATCTGACGCTCTGTGATGCCTTGCTGTTTCGCTCGTCTCTTGACATCAGCGTACAACCACCGTGTATACATCTCATTGTAGACAGCCAAGCACCCAGCGCCCAGCAGTAATCCTAGTATGAAGATAATCATGGCTTCACCGTCCAATGAGGCAGAAGGGTTTCAAGCCTTTTCTTCGTGTGTTCCATCCCTGCAATGATGACGCTTTCCCTTGATTTATTTGTCATGATGGAACCGAGCGGAATGATAATCCAGACACAGATTATTTGGAATATATATTTAGACCAGAACCACCAAGCGAAAGCACCGAGTAAGACGCTTGCCGGATCAATGCGTGAAGGGTCAAAGGTAATCATCTGATTTGCCCTCCATGTGACCTATATAAATCTTCTGGTGATAGATACTTAGGTTGGATTGGCTTATCTAGCATTGCTTCAAATGCGTTATCGCCGGTGGCTTTCTTTATCTCCTCGATGTCGCTTTTGATTTGTGTGATGTCTCCTTGAAGTGCATCAAGTTTATCTGACACAGTGCAGATGTTCATGTTTATTCGACCCATGAAAAACAAAAGAAAGGTAAATCCAATCACAAGTGCAAAAATCATTATTTGTCTCCCTTAATCTCCTCAAACTCAACCCGCAAAGATAGCACTTTGTATTTGCGTTTTTGTATCAGCAGGTTGCCTTTTGCATCTACGTCGTATGTCCACTGACCTAACACCTTCTGCCCTGTTAGTACGTCAACGTCAAAGGTTGCATCAAGCTTGTTGCCATCAATGCTGCCTACATGAATCCTTGCATCGCATATAACTTCGTTATTCTGAAAGTTGCTATGTGTGCAGTAGTTATCGCTGAGACTTAGTTCATTCTTTGGGTAGTAATCTATTCCCCAAACGATGCGATTGTTCATTCTTTGATCCATCCGCTCTGTGGATCAATGGCAACCAGTGCCCAATCAGTAGCAAACAAATCACCAGGGGATAGGCTCAACTCTTCCAGCTGTGTTACCCGTCCTTTAGGTCCATGCAGTTCAAAGACGTTCCAGAGTTCGGAATACCGCAGGAATACTGAGCCTCCCCAGTCTTCCCGCCATACAGCGTTACCACCACCAGCCATCAAGGCTTCCACCACTTCTCCAAATCTCATCGTATTACCTCCCAATCATCCCTATGGTTTCCATCTTCATCAAACAGGTCTCGCATTATCATGACAAAGCTCTGCCAGCGTCTCCCGTTGTAGTGCCGAATATGTTCACCTTGTGAGTGTTCAATGTGGCATAGCGGAGACCACGCTGTTCTCCTGATGCACTTGCCACGCCTGAGATACCGTGCAGCTTCATGAAACCGCATAGATGTCCCAATCTAAAGCCAATACATCAGCAGAGCCAAAGGTGGCAACCCTGACGAATCTCCTGTTGCCAGCACCATCAACCATGTACAAGCAGATCTTGCCATCTACGAGCTGAAGGAACCATGAAGCCCCACGTCTGTGTACAAGATGTCCTGCTCGGAGTCTTTCAAGTGCTGCTGAGAATGAGCCACCTGCAAGGGTAAGCCTTCGTGCATCATCGTCTTTTTGTCGGTAGACCTCACGCTCTTTGAGCCAGCGTCCTACGGTTGTCGGGTTGTAGCCTATGGTTCGTGCAGCTGTATCGTGGCTCATACCTTGATCGCATAACTCGTCAAACCTGTCTAGTAGTTTTTGTCTCTTGGCAATGCCTGTTAGGGCTGTCTCACTTGGTCGTGGCATTGAGTGCCTCCGAGTGGTTCTCTAGTAAAACCACATATTGCAATGATCCACGTCTTGTAAAGATGCGTTTTTCATCTGCTAAAGATTTCAATGCACGTTGATAAGTAGCAATCGGAAATCCTTGATTGAGTACAAGATATTTGAATGTACTTGTTGCTACGCATCCATTATTCAATGTCAGTTCATGCATTATTGTTTTACGGCATTGCTCTAACCTAGTTTCATAAATTGAATATGGTTTAGGTGTTTCCATTGAGTGCCTCCGCTTCGCTTGCTATCCGATCAGCAAAGTCTACGTCCCTGGTTACGGCATAAGCCAGATACCAAAGTGCCTTGATGCTGTCAGCGTTTCTTGTGCCTTTGTGTGGCATCCGCTGAATGTACTTGAGGACATTACCTGTAGCAAAGTCCAGCCCCCAGTCGTCAATGACGCTGAGGGCTTGAATGCTAGATGTCCGGTAGTGTCCGGTCAACTGGCTACCGTCTGCTGAGACATGAAGCGGTCAATGTTGTATGAGACTGCCCAGATGTCTGCGAGTACATCAGCTACCTTGAGTGAGCCAACCCAGTACGGATTCTGAATACAGTAGCCCATGGAGTTGCAGTCGTAAATACCAGCGTCATCGCCATTTAGTGCGATCATGAGGTGCAGCGCACCCTTGGTCATGTGGATCTCAGAATGGTCAGAGCTGACCTGAATGTGTAGCGGGCAGTCGATAACTGCAAAGATTTCCCGCTGCGTGTCGATAACGTGTTGTGCCATGCCTTGTATAGCTTCGGCGAGTGATTGGTTAGTTTGTTTCATTGTCTTTATCTCCCAAGGTTGGAGAGGCTTTCGCCTCCCCATTCTAAGCATTCCCGTTTTTATGAGGGCTTCGCCCTGCTACGCACCATCTTCAAACGGGTCAGTAATATCTTCCGTCGGTACAGCCTTGCGTAATGGCTTAGTAGCTGCAACCTTTACAGGCTTTACGGTTTCGATGACGTTTGTCAGTTCGCCGTTCATTTTCTGACGGGTACCGACCACTACCTGCCATTGCTTGGCTTTGAGTGCTTCGATGTCTAGTTCGGCGAACTGCTGGCTTGTCATGCGTCCGACCATTGAATCAAGCAGGATAGTTAGTTTCGCTTTTTCATTTCCATAGAACGTTTTCGTGAACTGGACAAAGCGGAATGGTTGCCCGTCATCATCGCCGACTTCAGTGGTCTCGAACACCCAGCGGAAATTTGGTTCGAGAATCGATGGATCGTCAAAGCTTTTGCCTTGTGTCGCTTCTACATCAATCAGCGCACAAACGTAGATACCTGCTTCGGCTACGCTGTACTTTTTCCCTGAGCCTTCGGAAAACTTTCCGTGCTGTGCAAAAAATCCCATACATTCTCCTTGGGCTACCGCCCGTCACTTGGCACTATTGCCACACAACTATATACCCACTCGATGCATATTGTCAAACCTACTATTTTTGACCTGTACGCATGAACCATTCAGGGCACAAACTACCGTTACGAATCACATGGTCATTTGGAACAATGATAAAACCTTCATCTATCAATCCGTTGTCTGCTTTACAAAATGGATTTGATCCATGAGATTTAGACCAAGTATAGCGGAGCATAATGTTTTCATTTTCTTGCACAAGATAAGTACCTAATCCGTCATACCGATTAGGGATAACACGACCACCAGCCGCAAGCCATGCTTTGACTAGTTCAAACTCATGCTTCCATCGTTTCATGTGTTTTTTATTTTCACGTCGATACCGCTCGTAAGCTTCTTCCAATGTCTCGCACTTCATTTCCATATTGTCCTTTGTTCTTTCTTGGCGATACCTGTATCGGCGCATCAGCGCCAGATACACGGTTCGCCCTTCCGTACCCCCAGCCAGCCTTTTTCCGGCTGGGGGGTGAGAGTCTGAGAGAGGGGGGTATTCCTATAGTGTATTTATAAATACTCTTAAGGGGATACACATTTTTGAATACACTTTTTAGGTCTTGTAATAACGCTTACCTCTGCACTCAATCAGCTGTAATTCCACAGCATCATCAATGGCATCCCATACGCTATTGCGGTTCTTCCTGACCCCATCAGCAATGCCTGATTTCGGTTTACCCGGATGGTCTGCCACATACTGAACAATCCGATCTAGCAGTTCGGTTTCATCACCAGGAGTGGCTATTCGCTCAAGTTCAATACTTCCATCTTCATGGTTGCGAATTTTGTACATGAAGTTCACCCAGTCATCTTCGCCTACATGGCGATGTTTGACCGTACGCACGTCATATGTCTTTTCATCAATATCATGTAGCACTGTAAGTACTAAGTCTGCCTGTGCAGCCAAATCTGAGGCTCCACGCATAGCATCCTGATTCATAACTGTCCCCGGTGTGACCTTCTTATTGTGATGAAGGATGACAACAGCTGCGCCAGCGTCAATCAGTTCCTGAAACCTATCGTAGAGTTTTGCCACTGCGCTGTTATCATTTTCATCCATGCTGTGGATTCGGACAAATGTGTCAATGATAACGAGCTGTATAGAATGTTCCTTGATGTAGTTCACGAGTCTTTTTACGTGAGCATCTTTATCAATCTTGGTCATCTTCTTTTGGATGATGTGCAAGTTTGGCAGGTCTGTATCATGCATCTTGTAGAACCTCTGCCAGAACTTCTCAAGCAGGATTTCTTCATTGATGTACAAAACATTGACTGCTTCAGTCTGTATGAAGTTACACCAAGGTCTTCCACCAGCACAAGCAATGGCTAGATCTATACCAAGCCATGATTTACCGTGACCGGATGCAGCAGCAATATAATGCAAGCCTTGATATACAAGCAGGTTTTCAGCAATCCATCGCTGTTGTGGACAGTTCAAGCCTTCTTGTTTGAATCGCCACCAGTCCCATATCTCAAGTTCCGGTTCTTCTTTGGGTTCGAGTGCTTTGAGCTTGTCTGCCAGTAGTTCTGATGCAAGCATCTGTTGCGTTAGAAGTTCTCTTGCGCCTTCAGTCCAATCAGCCCAAGCCCTGCCAAGTTTCTCGGAAACTTCCCATGGTTCAAGTGGTGGATCGCAATGTTTCTGGTTCCAGAGTTGGGCATACTCTGCTGCCATCTCATAGTCCCACCTACGTTCTCGCATATGCCCTACAAGGGCTGTAAGAGCGTTATCACGCCCACCATAGGGACCGCCGGATTGTGGATGCATCTCCATTAGTTTTGATGGCGTGTATTCACCGCTAGGCTCTCCACGCTCTGCCCGTGGTCTACGCTTTGGAGTAGCGTCTAACTCATCGAACCATTCATCTGCCAAAGTAGTGCTCCATAATCTCCGGCAGGTCTGCTCGGACAATGTCTAATAGGAATGACCATCGTGCATCAGCTTTTGATTTTATGCAAGCCTGCTCAACCTCTAAAAAGAAAGTATCAAGACATCCGGTGTAACGTCCGGAAGCATGGCGAATCATTGGGCTTGCGTGTCCTAGCTCGCCAGCCTTGGCAGATGCCAGCAGAGCATCTAGCCGTTCATCGCCGAGCATCTCAACCAACAAGGATTGCTTGTATGTGGGTTTGATGCCGCCACCTTTGAGCATGGTCACGGCTTTGGGTTCGTCTGGATTCTTCCAGTTTAGAGTCCCAGGCACTCGCAGGATTCGGTCTAAGTTCGAGACGTTATCAGTACCGGGTAGAAGTTTGTCTGCAAAGTCTCTGATGCGGTATTCCAGCGTGGTTCGTTCCCTTGCTGACTTGCAAAGCTTCGGACTGGTTAGAATCTTGTACCCGTGCCACCCATTGCCGGTAGAAACCACAATGTCGCAGTTATCAAGTATCTCTTTACAACTGCCCGGCACTTTAGAATCTAGATCTACCCAAACTGCCCCAACTTGCTCGATGGCATCTTTGCCTAGTTTGCGTCCGGGACCTTCAGGAGCAACCCTTGGACAGACACCTACATAAACATCATAACCACGCATTGCAAGGCTGATGATGTGCTGGCTAAGTGCTTGCCCTGCTTCACCCTTCAGACACTCAGGAAGCCTGTAGGTTGTCCGGTTAGCGTGTGGCTTGTGTTTGGAGAGTGGACGGATTTCAATAAAGCCGTCAGTGTACGGTTTGAATAGATGCCGCAGGAAGGCGATAGCCTGAACGGCATCAGTGGGTGGGATACCCATGATGTTACATACCTTTCTGTTCCTACCTCGGACACCCCCGGGGATCAGCCGGGGGCTGGCAAAGCCTATTCCGAAAGGTATGGAACATAGATATTATACACCAAAAGGAAACCCGCCAAGCAGAGGATATGCAAGGCGGGCGAGTACTCCATCATATGAGCAGCCGATTAGATCGACAATGGATTATATCCCAGCGTCAAAGCCAACATGATCGGCTATTGCTTTGGCGGCATCCGACCAACTATAGGCAACCACGAAAGAATACCCGTATGGTAGCAAGGCATCTCTAAAGGAAACCTGCCCCGGTGTTAGCCTACCTTTACCAGCCTTCATCTCGATGTAGAGCCCCGGTGCTGGGCAAGGGAGGAAAATATCCCAGACTCCTGCCCTGACTCCCATGGCTTTGAACTTCGCAGCTGTACGGATGTCCCTGTGCCCACCGTTAGGACAGTGGTACAAAGTTGTCAGTTCCGGATGCTTGGACTCCATCAGACGCACCCAAGTAATCAAGGCTATTTGTTCTTTGTCTTCAAGATGCTTCAATGTTCTTCCTCAGTTCTGCAATAGCCTCTGTGAGCCTCTGTTTCACGATTACAGCGGGTAAACGGTAACGGCTGGCTATCATGTGGACTGTCTGCGGTACACGCCCATCCAAGCCAAGATGCAAAACAACCATCTGTCTGGTTTCATCATCCAGCCGAGATAAGTGATCCATGGCGCTTCCATCTTCCACGCCATCAAAATACTCATCCTCTGCGCTCTGGGTTGTACCGAAAACAGCAGATTCGTATAGCACAAGGTCAGTTCCTTGGATGCCGTGATGCATCGATACGGGCTCCAAGCCGTGAGCCGTCCTGCACATCTCGATGGTCTCTATGGTCATTCCTGAGCGTTCTGAGAGTTCCGCATCTGTCGGTGGTCTGCCTAAGTCTAGTTCGAGTAGGACATAGAATCTGCGCAACTTGTGCCACTTGACCACAGCGTGTTCGGCTATACGGATAGTTCGTAGCTGGTTTGATTGATAGCGTCTCAGCTTCTGATAGATCCACGGATGAGCGTAAGTACTAAACCTTAGCCCTCGTTCAGGCTCCCACTTTTCTATTGCACGTATGACACCCTCAACGCAGTACTGGCAAGCATCGATGAAGTGTTCTTTGTGCTTGATGACTTTGCAGACATCACGGATAAAGCCCATGTTATGGCGCACCATTGCATCTAGGCATTCTGTCTGCATGATGCCGTGCTTCCATCCAGAGTGCAGTAAAACCATCTCATCGTGAGACAACAAACGCTCCGGGTTCCTCTGTAGGGTCCGGAGCGTCTGCCTGATGGTTGTTCTACTCGGTGTCACTTAACTCCATTGGCTTTGAGTAGTGCTGGCTTGGTCTCCCACTCGTACCTCATGGCATCACGGGTAGCAGACACGAAAGCCAAGAATAGCAGAACCGATACCGCAGTGATAACACCAGCTTTGATGGCATCTTTCATGTACTTCTTTTTCGCAAGGTATGCGGCACGGTTGGATTCCAGCGCATAGGCTCTTTGCCGGATTGCTTCTGCCTGTTCTTGCTGATCCTTCCACTCAGCTAAACGGCAAGCCGTACACACTTGGTCTGCATCCACTACGTTATTCGCACAATCGTTGCATCGTCGCATCTTCTTATCTCCTAACTGTCCCTGTCTTAGTTGCCCGGTTGTTCCGGTGTCTCTGGTGCTTTACCTTTGCGGAGTGTCCTTCGTAGCATCAGCTGCTTAGATAGTTCCGCAGGATCCATATCCATCGCTTCTGCGAGCTTGAGAAGGCTGGTATCACCCGGAGCCTTTTTGCCTGTGAGATAGTCACTGATACGGGGTTGCGTAAATCCGGTACGCCGTGCCAGCTCCTGTTGTGTAAGTCCTCTAATCATGCAATCTATATACCACAAGAATATAATCACCTGTCAAGTGTTTGACAATATATATTCTTGATGTATACTTGTGGTGTACCAAACGGTACAGGAGATAAGAGATGACTATTAGAGCAGACGAATGGCTGGAAGTAGAGATGCCAGAAGAACTCATGGAAGAGTTCGAGGTGTGTGATGACCGTGGATACGGCAACGTGTGTGGTCACATCCACGAGCTGAAGCCAAACCAGACGGCAGACTACATCAGCCAGAACAAAACAAGCGAACTGGCAAAGCACTTTGAAGATGAGTATGGCGTAGACCTCAACAACCGTGAAGCCATCATCAAGCAGATCAATCGGATCAACGAAAGAATGGGACAAGAGTTCTAATGAAGACATCAGAAAGCATCACAGGCATCGCCCCTGCGCTCATCAAAGCGCAAGGGGAGATGTCAGGCATCGCCAAGGAAGGCAACAACCCTGCCTTCCGCTCCAAGTACGTTACGCTTGATAGCATCCTTGATACCATTCGACCTGTGCTCACTAAGCACGGTTTGATGTTGTCTCAGGGAATCACATCGCAGATCGTCACAGAAGACAAAGTAACGGCGATAGAGGTAGAGTCCCGCATTATCCATGCAAGCGGTGAATGGATCGCACAGAGCGTTATAGTGCCTATCACAAAGCATGATGCACACGGGTTCGGTAGTGCGCTTACTTATGGTAGGCGGTACTCGGTTTCATCCCTGCTGGCTATCTCAGCTGATGAAGATGATGATGGCAATGCAGCTACAAACACACTGCCTCGTGGACCACACGGCAATATCGTAATAGATGCACCTATCAAGCCTAAAGGTTTACAGCGTTGAGATTCGGGGGAATATATGTCAGGTTGCTGGAAGGCTACAGCATCAGGCGCAAAGCATGGGAGCCGGGCACTTATGTCCGGTTCTCCAACATCGGAGAGAAGTGCCTGGTTATGTACCGCGCAAGCGGTAATCGACATTGCTGGACTCCAGCGGTAGAAGATCTGTACGACAAAGAGATGCAGGAGTTGCGAGAAGATTGGGAGGTAATAAGATAAATGGGATTTGATGTAATCAACGGCGAGCTGTTTGATGAAGAGACAGGCGAATATGCTGGACCAGCATCCGGCTGGATAACAGGTGATGAATCACCAGAAGAACTAGCACTGCTGGTCATGCGTAAACGTATGGACATTGAGGCAAGCATCCAAGCCGAGAAAGATAAATTAGATGCCATCACCAATAACATGGTCAAGATCATCGGCAAGCATATGCAACGTCTCGAATGGCTGGAGCGTCAATACAACGACAAGCTGCAGGACTACGCACTAAGCCAGCTACCACGCAAAGCAGACGGCTCATTGAAGGTCAAGACTTGGACTTGTCCATTTGGCTCCGTGTCATTCCGTACAATCGCCGAGCGTGTCAAGGTTGTAGATGAAGAAGAAACCGTTGCATGGCTGATGGAGCATAACCCGGAAGCAATCAAGACAAAGCATACTGTGCTCGTTAGCAAACTCAGTGACTTTGCCACTGTTCATGCGCCAGGAATAGAGATAGTCCCGGCTACCGAATCAGTCACCATAAAAACTATTTGACAAACTATCCGCACTGGGTGTATAAACCTAGTGCGGATATATACCGCAGGGAGATAAGAATGGAAGTATTAGACAACGTTTACACGATGGAGCGACTCGAGGCAGTCCTCCGCAAAGACCACACAACCTTCGAGAGCATCGAGCTTGATTTTGATGCAATGTGGAGTGAGCAAGCAGGCGGATGGATCTACACTCGCAAAATTACCGTAGCCATTCACAACCTCCGCCGTACGCTCTGGTTCAAGACCTGCAAAGGCAATCTGCTTGATGTAACCTACAGCAGTGGCGGAGTAGACATCTTTATCAGTGTAGAC
>Ga0255150_1000636_pt1 | contig 9772 bp, 16 predicted proteins | sample Atl_Yuk_RepA_8h_FD_183634 | JGI IMG/M metagenome (GOLD analysis project Ga0255150, IMG submission 183634) | Freshwater microbial communities from Altamaha River, Georgia, United States - Atl_Yuk_RepA_8h | ecosystem: Environmental > Aquatic > Freshwater > River | place: USA: Georgia | collected...
GTTCGAGTCCTGCCAGAGGCACCAATTAGCGGCCCGTAACTCAGTGGAAGAGTTCCGGTCTTCGAAACCGGCAGTCGGGAGTTCGAATCTCTCCGGGCCGGCCACTATATAGGAGATTGTTATGAAACCAACCTTGTTTAAAAATAAACTCAATAACGAGCGATTTGTTTGTGACGATGTCCGTGTGACTGAAAATATCGATGGAGTCGAATATGTTATTGTTCATCGACCCAACGAGCATCGATTATTCAAGATGCGTAGAGATGTATTAGAAAAAGATACCGCGATGGTGAAAGGGAGATCACAAGACCCTGCGAAGGTCTAGTTTCACGTTCAACTCGTGATCGCGGTGCCAAAAAAGTTTTATGGACCGTGAGCAGCTGGCGCAGGCGACTGGACCTTCAATCCGGGAAGAGGGGTTCGAATCCCCTACGGTCTACCATACAATGGTGTCTTTAGTGTAGTGGTAGCAAAGCTGACTGTGAATCAGCAGGCGAGGGTTCGATTCCCCAAGACACCCCATATGCTGGTTTAGCTGATGTGGTCATAGCGGCGGTCTGAAGAGCCGTTGAAGTTGGTTCGATTCCAACAGCCAGCACCAAGTTAGAGCACTACCCGAAAGGGCGGCGATAAGAAGGAAGCACAGGCGTAGCCGTGTTTGCTTGGTCGGTAGATCGGAACGACTCACTCTTTTTACTAGTGCCTATTTTTAATGCGAGTATGGCGTAACAGGTAGCCGCAGGAGACTTAAAATCTCCCGTCTTCGGGCGTGCCAGTTCGAATCTGGCTACTCGCACCAAAAAATATTTAAAAAATAGTTGACAACAATCAACAATGACTATATAATAGACACATACGCTGTTAAACACAGCACTGTTCATTAAAAACTGATAGCATATTTTGCCCCGGTGGTGGAATGGTAGACACGTTGGTCTTAGAAGCCAATGTCGCAAGGCGTGAGAGTTCGAGTCTCTCCTGGGGCACCATTAGTTAGTAGCATAGCTCGTAGGGCTAAGATCAAGCCTAACCTTGTCCGAAGCGGAGAGCCTATGATACTAGTAACTGTCTACTATAGGTAGGCAACAATAGGTAGCAAGAAGATAGTAAACTATGCTACTAACTAATGGTGAAGAATTCAAGGGCAGTTTATTGTCCTGTAGGCGGCTTGCCGTCTACGAAGAATAAGCCGAGCGATCGGCCCAAAGCAGGAATGCCTACATACCTGCGCCAGCAATGGTTCGTGTAAACAAGCCTGCTCACATCCGTGAGGATGTCTTCGGTTATAAGACTGCCGGAGATAACAGCGAAGTTGATGTATGGGAAAGAACATTGTTCGACGTGCCGCAAGGAACACGGGGCAATGAAAAGTAACAGGTGGTGCTGACTTCCATACGAAACCAATCAACGAACTGGTATGAGAAAGGGTAGTGTTCGTGTCCGAGGGGTCGCACCTAAGGGCTAGAGCGCAATGTCAGTGGTTGGTGGGACACGTTGCGAAACGTTGTTACATTGATCGCGAAACATCACTGAGTAGCTCGCGAGGCAAAAGGTATGTGGTGAGTTGTATTCAGCAGTCCAAAAGATTGTTGAGCAACAGAGGCAGCTCATCGCGGTAGGTTGATATAGCTCATCAGGTAGAGCATCTGTATGTTAAACAGACGGCAGTTGGTTCGATTCCAACTATCTAAACAAAAATGCAAAGACTGCCTCGGTCATGTGTGAAAAGCATCTAATACTCGAGCCGCAAGGTAATCGAGTCAGACGTAACTCGCAAGGTGAAATCTGTTTGTGATAGAAGTTTCGTAGCCCGCAAGGCTTAATGGTTCGCAAGATCAACGGAAAATAAGTCGCAGAATAGCACGTGATGTCAAGACTACTGCCTGTCTATAAACGGCGATGCTGATAGTGGACGTAGATACCGCAAGGGTTTACGTGGATGTCTAGAGAAGGTTTGCTCGCAAGGCGGACTATAATGCTAGAGGCACTATTGGCTAACGTGTAATCTCAGCGTTAGCACTATTCTAAAACACATTGTAGCGGGTTCGCAAGTATGAGTCGCATTCGCAAGAGTGTCCTTGAGCTGGATATAGTGTGTTTCAGAATAGATTTACCCGGGTGTAGCTTAGTCTGGCTTAAAGCGCCTGCTTTGGGAGCAGGAGATCGTGAGTTCGAATCCCACTTCCCGGACCAATCATGGAAGATTAGCTCAGCGGTAGAGCAACGCCCTTACAAGGCGAAGGTCAAAAGTTCGATCCTTTTATCTTCCACCATTTATGGAGAGTTGGCCGAGTTGGTCGAAGGCACCTTCCTGCTAAGAAGGCATCGGGGCTAAAACTCTGATCATTGGTTCGAATCCAATACTCTCCGCCAAGTGTTAAAACAAGGATATATAAACATATGTTAAAACCCACAGCAAACTATAGAATGACTAAACAGACTAAAAGAACTTTAGCACTGTCTAGATTTGATAGTCAAGACCAAAGAAATGCTTGGAAACGATCTATGATCCAAGCAGAGCTAGCAGCCCTCATTCAACCAAAACGTGAAAGAGGCCGTAGAGAAGAAAACAAAGAATAATGGAAAAAATAATTTGGCCTTTGTTTGCCAAACCAATATTTAAACGCCCTGTAGATATTTCTGGTTTAGATCTTAGCTCAGTTAAATGGGCTAGAAATTACAACAACTGGATCAGCGAAACACAAAATGTATTGGCTGAACCAGAATTTAAAAATCTAGCAGAAGCTGTCTATGATGGCCTTTGTGAATATTTTTACGGTGTAATGCAGGCCAAAGATACTGTAGAAATTTATTTCACAGAAAGTTGGTTTAATAAAACTGAAAAAGGTCAAATGCATCACAGGCATTGGCATCCAAATTCTATCATATCTGGAATTGTTTATCTAGCATCAGAAGGAACATCCGGAGGCACTAAGTTTATTACTAGCCAATATGATACCATAGAATACGGTATACAAAATGCCAATATCTACAATTCAAGAAGTTGGACTGTAGATCCGGAAGTAGGGACAATGATTCTATTTCCTAGTAATGTGGAACATATGGTGCAAGAATATCTAGGAGACACACCTAGAATAACTCTTTCATTTAACAGTTTTGTTAGAGGAAATGTAAATACAGATCCATTAACAAGATTAAGTCTTTAATGCCCCTATAGTTAAATGGTTATAACAGTTGCCTTGTAAGCATCAATTCCTAGTTCGATTCCAGGTGGGGGCACCAAATAAATGTAGGTAGAGCTAAATAAATATAGTATGAGGCACTACCTATGAAAACTTATAAATGTTTAAACTGTGGTAAAGAACACAAATGGCGAGGTGTAAACTTTGCCAACAAATATTGTGATAATCAATGTCAAAAAGATTTTGAATATAAACAATATATCACAGAGTGGAAAGCAGGTGATCAAAGCGGTGTAAACCGTTACAGCACCAGTAAACATCTTTATAGATATATTTTAGAAAAACAATCTGGAAAATGTGCTATTTGTAACATTGATAGCTGGAACGGATTCAGTTTAATTTTAGAGTTAGATCATAAGGATGGAGATCACACAAACAACAAAGAAAAAAATCTTCGTTGTTTATGTCCAAACTGTCATAGCCAAACTCCAACGTATAAAGCCAAAAATACAGGAAAAGGTAGACAGCATAGAAAAAAAGTTGTATAATAAGTTTTGTTCAGTAGCAATACTGAACCGGCGAGGTAGAAGGTAGATGAGGATAGACATCGTTGTGGCTCCATGCCGCAATGAACTAATTCTGGCAAACAGTCTTGAAAACTGTTCGTGCTTGAGTGACCCGATATCCAAATACCTGTCAATTGCTGATCGGAAATATTCAGGCCTCTGTAGCCTGTCTATTGCACATTGTCCAGACCAACGACATCGCACAATAGGTCTTGTCAATTGTCCGGTCTATTACTTGACCTTTTACCAGACCGTTTAAATTTAAAAGAGAGAAACACATGAACATCACACTTCGCAAGGCAAACGCAGTTCAAAACAGCATCAATGATGCAATCAAACATATCAAGTTCGAAACTACAATCGAACTCAACGAATTCCAGGACCCTAATTTGGTCCTAACTGATGCAAACAATAAACTGTTTGCCGCAGACGCTCGCAGACAAAAACTTCTGCTAGCATTGTATAACATCCGTGGCCTTGTCGGAACAGCGAATGCCGCCAGCGGAATTGATGTGAATCTTGCCAAAGCAGCATTCATTGACAAAAGAATCGCGCAGCTTGAGGAAATCGCAGGCCTTAAGCCTCACACCGACATTGGTGTGATTCAAGGTAAACTTGAAAAGATCAAGAATTTGAAAGACGAAGCACGTAGTCGTATCTATGGCTACGGTGACACTGTAAGCACTACAGTGGTTAGTCAAGAGCAGATCGATCAGGCTAAGGCAGAAATCCTTAATCTGAAAAAGCAAAAACAAAAGCTCAATGATGAAATTCTTGAGCTCAACATCAAGACAGAAATTCCTCTAACCGAGGATACAGTAAAACTTCTGCAAGAAGAAGCTTTGCTGTAATGGCTATCGCAGAGTATGGAAGAGGTCTATCCGTCCGGTCTCATAAGCCGGGAATCGCAGGTTCGAATCCTGCCTCTGCAACCAAGTTATTGATAGTAGTATGAGATCCGATCAACGACCGAAAGGCGATACCGAGCGGGTGGAACTGCAAAGTTGGTGCATCGTAGGTGCATTGTTGGCTGCAATATGATCAACGGCTTTTTACAGAGTAAAGGGATTGAGCGGTGACGGATTCCATGTTGGGCTGGACTATAGAAGCAGACGCTGTAATGTCTGGGCGGCCTGAGCAACGCCTCAAACCAAGACTTCATTATTACTATCAATATTCAGATAATTAGTTTTATGCGGGAGTAGCTCAGTTGGTAGAGCACTTGCCTTCCAAGCAAGATGTCGCGAGTTCGAACCTCGTCTCCCGCTCCAAATAATATGCTACCAGTTATAGAAGAAAACGATCTAGTTAGAAAATTTAATTTTAGTTCTGTAATTACACAGTCTGACAATGACACCGCCATAGGCATTATTAAATCAATCATTGCTGACGGTAATTATTTTACTAATAGTCCAAAATTTCAAACCAAAGAAAATATATTCGCTCGTCCTGAACCAGTATGGTTAAAATATAGGATGAGCTTTTTATTTTCTGCATTCATGTATTTGGGAAGAGAAGCCAAGGTATCAAACATGATGGCTTGGAGTTTCATGACAAATCTTGAGGGTGCCGAAGATCGTGAAAAACTGTGGCATCACCACTGGCATCCACAACATCCCGATTCCAAAATGCTAAGTGGAATATTCTATTTGCATATTCCTAATGATGTAAAAGATAGAGATTATTGCGGAACAGAGATAGCGCCAAATGGTGTTCAAGGAGATGGTAAATTTTATGTTCGACCAAATGACGGACATTGGATAATCTACCCTAGTGATACTTGGCACAGGCCAGGAATAGTTCAGAGCAATCAATATAGATTTATTCTAGCAGTGGACGTTGAATATCAATGAGAATAGGTTGGACAATATATACAGATCCTAAACACGCTGAACACAGTCAGTGGAAAGACCTTGTGTATGAAACACCAGAACCGATTTGGCCAATTATCAGAGATCAAAGGAAAGATTCCGATTATCTGATGTGTCCGGCAGTGTCGGACTATTTTTCAAATATGTTTGTAATTAAGTGTCCGTATGATGTTACTATCTCATATGATCGCACAGCAGACATGTATCAAACTGATAGGCTAGGACAAGATTGGTATAACCAAACATTCTTTCCTAGATTTCCTATCGTTAGAAATAATAAGATTGTAGGATCTTGTGTTACGATGCGCATCAACTATCTGTTCGTCGCAGATCAAGATGTAGAAATAGAATCGTTAGATGTTCCGATACTTCACACAGAGTTAACTCGTAACATAAGAATGATTCCGGGAACTATGAATATCCATAAATGGATAAGACCAGTAGATTTTACATTTGAAATAATTGATTTAGATCAACCTTTACATTTAAAAAGAGGTGATCCTTTATTTGCTGTTAAATTTAAAACAGAAGAAAAAATAAATCTAGAGCATATTGAATATTCTAAAGATTTAAAACACATCACTGAAGCATGTCTAGCTTCAAAAAATTTCGTTCCGCGAAAAAGTCTCAAATACAGATATAAGATGGCCGAGCGTTGGTTATTCGGTCGCCGTTGGTTATAATTCTGGCTATCGTATAATGGAGAATACAACTCTCTTCTAAAGAGTGAATGTGGGTTCGATTCCTGCTAGCCGGGCCAAATCGCTCCTGTAGTAAAATGGTATTACACTATCTTGGTAAGATAGAATTCCAAGTTCAATTCTTGGCTGGAGCACCACTTGACAATTGAACAGAATGAATATATAATAGCAGTATGTATAAAGTAGAATGGAAAGACACAGCGGGTAGAGGCTGTGAGGAAGAAGTAAAAGATCTATCGGAAGCAATGGCTTTCGCAAAGGAATTAGGAATACTGGTTACTATAAATGGTGGCGGTATAGAACTAGTTGGAGTTTTTGGTTCTGATGGGATTGAAAACGGACGACTGCCAAATGGAGACCCTTATACTTGGTATAAAAGAAGATATGTCAAAAAATGATTTAATCGAAGTCACTGGTGTTGTAGAAGAAGTTCTACCTGGTAGTATGTTTAGAGTAAAATTAGATGGAATGAATTCTATTATTACTTGTTACACTGGCGGAAAACTCAAACAACATAAAATTAAAATTATCCTAGGTGATAAGGTTAAAGTTGAGATGAGTGCATATGATCTAACCAAGGGTCGCGTAACATATCGTTTGTAAAGGAGTTCTTATGAACCCGTGGATTCAAAACGTATCGCTCAGCGATGTTAAAAAAGGTCATCACATCGATGCAGGCATTAACAGTATGCTGATTCAGATCGTTGACCCTGCTATGGAGTTTCCTACTCCTAGCTATCCGTTCAAGGAAGTGCATCAGTTTGAGTTTCTTGATTTGGAACAAAACGATCACAGCATCGATGAAGATTGGAAGATTCAAGACGCACAGGCAGAACAACTTGTAGCTCTACTGCAACGAGCATTTGAAAATCGTATGAATGTTGTGGTTCATTGTGTAGCGGGTGTTTGCCGATCAGGTGCTGTCTGCGAAGTTGGAGTGATGATGGGTTTTCGTGATACTGAAGCTTTTCGTAGCCCCAACCTCTTAGTCAAGCACAAAATGATGCGTGTATTGGGTTGGACCTATGATGAAAACGAGCCTCACACTATCAACGGTGTGACGCTTCCCTCGGGCATTGTAATTCCTGCCAAGACTATAGACTGGACCAACGACAACGAAAAAGTCTTTACACTGGCAGCAGAACGTCGTGAGCGTAGAGAACGTGAAGGAGATATCTAATGGGTGAAGATTACGATATGACTGTAGATATGCAAGAAGCATTCCAACGATATTTTGACTACGGTTTCGAACCCGGTAGTTTTGGAATGGCTGTGCTCTGCAATGATTTGACTCATGCTGTTCTCTGTGCCGATCATTGGAATAAACAAAGATTGCCAGATACTGTTCGATGGCTAATGGACAAAGCACCGCCGGGCAGTTGGGGCAGTCCCGATGTAGTTAGAGAATGGCTATCAAAAGGTGTGGCTTTTGAGCAACACCAAAAAAGACGAGTAGTTGACATTTTGAGCACACCGTAGTATAATACATACTATGGAATATGTTATCGAAGCTCGAGGTAAAAGGACTAAGAAGTTCATAGAGGCAGTTTTGCCCTCTATGATCGATCAATTAGGACTTAAAAACAGCCGCAAGGTTTTGTTTATCAAAGTTAGCAAATCTGATCTTGCTGACGAAAATGAAGGTCAGACTTGCTACATTCCAGTGGTAGATGGTATTGTGGTTATAATCAAACCTCAGTCATTTGAACGAATGGGCGTGACACTAGCTCACGAAATGGTTCATGTCAAACAAATGGCCAAAGGTATGCTTAAAACTATCAATGGTGTGAGCTATTGGTGTGGTAAGCGTTACAGCCGCAGAACTAAGTATTTGAATATGCCTTGGGAAGTAGAGGCATTTTCAAAACAAGAATTAATTTTCCGTAGATCTATACAATGAAAGGAGAGCACTATGCCTAGCGTATTTTTAGTGAGTGATACGCACTTCGGCCACGCAGGCGTGTGCCGTTTCACTCGAGATGACGGAGTAACAAAGTTAAGGCCGTGGGACGACCCTGCCGAGATGGATGAAGCTATGATCAAGGCTTGGAACGAAAGAGTCAAGCCCACTGACAAAGTTTATCATTTAGGTGATGTTATTATTAATCGTAAGGCCATGGCAACATTAGGTCGTTTAAACGGTGACAAGGTTTTAATCCGTGGTAACCACGATATATTCCGTGACGATGAATATAGACAATACTTCCGTGAGTTACGTGCATACCACGTTATGAACGGAATGATATTAAGTCATATTCCAGTTCACGAAGCATCGTTGGGTCGTTTTGGTGTAAACATACACGGTCACTTACACGCAAATCGTGTAAAAAAGGCTCGTGGTGTAGATGCTAGAACCGGCACTGTATTATACGGTGACGAAATCGATCCACGCTACCATTGTGTTTGCGTAGAACAAACACCTGACTTTGCACCTATTTTGTTTGAAGACGTTATCAAGCGTATCGAAGCAGAAGGTGGAGAAGTAGGGTTTAGGAACGGCAACGGACCTACAATGTGACATTAACTACGCACTTAATAGGGCTCTTCGGAGCCCTATTTTTTTGGCTGGCATAAATATATTGAATAGGATATTTCCAGGAGTTATTACTATGCCCTTACAGATTCGCAGAGGCACTGAAGCTGAAAGAACAGCAATGACGCTGCCGTTAGCCGCAGGTGAATTGTTGTTTGTTACAAATACAGAACGCCTGTATGTTGGAAACGGCTCTACATTAGGTGGAGTGCCAATTACAGGTTATACCAACGAAGATGCACAAGATGCCGTTGGCTCAGCCCTTGTCGCTGGTAATGCAACGAACGGCAATATCACATTTACATATGGTTCTACACAAGATACAGCAAACAGAATTAATGCCGCAGTTAACCTATCAAACTATGTAGGAACTATCGGCGCCACAGCAGTCAATGCCAACCTTGTAGCCAACGATGCTACAGTATTAGTTAACGTATCGACCGGTGCTATTAATTTAAACGGAACAGTAAAGGGACACGTTATTCCCAATGCTACTGAAACTTATGATCTAGGTTCAGCTAGTTACAGATTCCGCGATTTATATCTAAGTGGATCTAGCATCAAGTTAGGTTCAGCTACAATTACATCATCAGGAACAGCAGTTGATTTACCAGCTGGTTCGACAATAGGCGGATCTCCAATTCCAGGTTTTGGTTCTGGACAAAACATTAATGCAAATATTGTCGGCGATGACAGCACTATTTTAGTCAACACTTCAACAAATACAATTCAAGGAACACACGTTGGTGTTCAAAGAGGTAACGTTCAAGCTTCTGACACTAGCGTGATGGTTAATGCTTCCACTAAAGCAGTAGCAGCAGAAACAGTGACCGTTGGACCATATTTAAGTATTGCTGGTTCTAGCGGTATAACAGGTTCGCCTCCTGTAGTTTCTACTACAAATATGGCAACTAATGTAATGATATTCGACGGAGTTGCATTAGACGTTCAAACAAATGCT
>Ga0255150_1000657_pt1 | contig 9508 bp, 5 predicted proteins | sample Atl_Yuk_RepA_8h_FD_183634 | JGI IMG/M metagenome (GOLD analysis project Ga0255150, IMG submission 183634) | Freshwater microbial communities from Altamaha River, Georgia, United States - Atl_Yuk_RepA_8h | ecosystem: Environmental > Aquatic > Freshwater > River | place: USA: Georgia | collected...
TGATAAAGTACTGAAGATGAGTAGATTGTAACATCTATTTGTTCAGCTATGATTGTTCCGTTTACCCTTAAAGATCCGGTAATTGATGTGTTTGAATTGATATTAAGTCCACTTGGGGAAACAGATGCTGTAACAGATCCTGTTGCGATTTGGGATAAATTTAAGCCAGTTACACCACTTGCAGATATACCATATAATCCGCTACCATCTCCAACAAAAGAACCAGTGAAAACTGAGGCCGTCATTGACCCCGATATGCTTTGTATCGAGCCGTATAATTCCATTAATTTATAGTTTTACTATAAATATTAACAGAACTGATTAGCGTGGGGATTATTTTTAGCAAATAGTACAACCAGGATCGTAATTGTAAAGAGAACAACCATAACCACAGTCATAATACTTCTCAAATCTGGTTCTAAAGAACTGATAATTTTGAAGAATTTCTGTGTTCGTTAACTCAACATTGTATATTACTACAGCTGCGACCCTAACATATGCATTTTCTATTGTTAGGTTTGAGTTCATACCGATAGTCATTCTTTGCACATTGTTGAAATTAAACCCCCCACCAATTGCGCCAGATGCTTCTTGAACCCCGTTAACATGCACAAACGCATTACTATTTTGTGTCCATTTATATGACACAATTCTATAGGGGTCATTGGCGGCTTTTATTGATGTTGTTGGATATAAACCCCCGATGCCTCCATAAGATGATCTGTACCAAAGACCATGCTTACTTTCATCACAAGACGCTAGAGTAAAATAATCACTATAATCATTATTTACACTACTACCATCGTTAAAACTAACTAATCTACTACACCCACCAAAGTTTGTATTGCTTATACTAGAAACCATTACCATAACAGTGGCTGCAGACCCAACATCATGTGAGATACTTCCAGCTCTTGTTGCATAATCATTTGACCCACTAAACTGAAATGCGGTTGCTCTATTATAAACACCGTATGTGGGGCTGTTAACTAATGTAAAATTATAACCATTTCCACTTAGGTCATACCAAATATTCCCACTTCCTGGGTATGAATTACCGTTTTGAGCATCCAGATATAACATCATCCCCCTCCTAACAATTGTAGTTGAGTTGTGTATTCCAACCTCAATGTTATCTAATATGTTTCCACCTACATCAAACGGCATAATTTTTTAATTTTTATCTACCAAACCTTACTCTTTGCGATGCAAAATTCTGTATAACTTGAGCATCTGAAAAAGCAACATTATAAACTTGAACACTCGCAATTATTCCCGCAAATCTTCCAGCCCAACTTCCACCAATAATATCTATTGGATTGTTATTACCTGATGGTGAACTACCGCCACTTAAATCTTTAATACCATTTACATACATATCCATAGTTGTGTTTGATCTATTAACCCAGGTAAGATGTTGCCATAAATTGTTATTAACTGTTGTACTTCCTATCAATCTGAACCATCCTCCACTATATGACCAATATGCAATTCTTCCGGCGTTCACGCACAATGATGAGTAAACCGGCCCACCACTAGAGTTACTTAATATTGAACCGGCGCCTAAACCATCTGCGGATGTTCCTGTTCTAACCCAAGCAGAAATTGTCCATGGCGTTGGCCCATTTCCTAAATTAAATGTTGTCATTAAACCATAGTCATCAGCACCATCAAAACTCAATTGACCACCTGTGGTTGTGCTATAAGTTGGACCATTATATAATGTTATCGTTCTACCGTTTCCGGTTAAATCAAACCAGCTACTACCACTACCTGGATATGAATTAGCGATACCTGCGTCCCAATAATATAGTAACCCACTTGTAATTAATTCTCTGTCATTAAGTAATTTTACACCTAATGAATTTAATTCGTTACTGTTTAAATTAATTGGCATTTTATATTCTATTTAATTCACTATTTGTCCATTCTTCTGTTCCAAGAATTTGCAAAAATTCAAAATTATAGTATTCTCTAGATTTACTTAATAACTGATTTACAGATTCAGGTATATCGCCCTCATATTTTACAAATGTTTTTGTGCCATCAATAGATTTTCTTAGCGTTTCTATCGAATCTTCTTTTACCTCATTAAAATTGATTTTATCTGCTTCAGAAAAATCAAATATTACATATTTTAAGTCTACCATATTAAACTTTTTTTGGTGGTGCTATTGCTGGATCAACTTCTTGTAATAAGAACTTGAAAACCTTATTTGTTTTATTATTATATATAAATAAATCTTCTTCTCCCTCAACAATTGTGTAATCACCAATACCGTTTGACATTGATAAGTCAGAGGTGAATACAGTGTTCCATCTCATTGATGAAGAACCTAAATTATAGGTACTATTTGCTTTTGGTAGCATACTTCCAAGTAAATGAAGCCCACCTTCAACCCACATATCAATTCTTCTATCAGAAGACCCTGTACCTGATGACATACCAACAAGATTCAATGAATTGGCCTGATGGTATCCCGCAGATATTTGTGCAGAATTCGTTTCTCTTCCATTATTGTTTCCTCCAAATATGATACCACTAGCACTTATTTTCATATTTGATGTTGGAGCATCAACAGTGACCGCTTGGTGAACCCTCAATTCGCCATTATCTCTTATTGTAAAAAGGTTTAAGCTGTCCGCTTGATTGTTGAATCTATATCCATGTGTTGAATTACCAACAAAATAAGAACTAGTACTACCTAATGCAATTACACCGTTAATAGTTAATGATCCGGTATCAAAAACAGAGCCGCTAGCATCTCTTTTCATGTAGAACATTCTGTACCAGGTTGTTCCATTGTTTACATAAAATTCAAAATCATGTGTTGATCCTCCAGCAGTTTGTATTGCACCATAATCTGTACCACCTTTTGCTAATCTAATGTCGTTATCTATAACTGAGCTTGCGCTATCTACCCTTAAGGCAAAACTGGTTGACCCATCATTTTTAAATGTAGCGTTATTTGATGAATTTAATGAAGATGATAGAGTCAACCCAACAAATGTTGGACTATTACCCGTACCAACGTTTTGATTAATTGTATATGCCGTTATGTTGCCTGCAGTTGTTGCACTTGTTGCTGTATTTGCAGTATCAGCATATCCGGCCCATATTTTATTCCAACTACCCCATGTGGTGTTTTCTCTTGTTCTATAAGAAATATATCTATCTGTAGAATTGTAACGTGGTATTGCCATTTGCATCGCATACTGAGAATATGCATATTCATTACCTAATCCTAATGATATACCATAAAATTGGCTAGATCCTGTTCCTGGTCCGTTTGTTGTTCCTTGAATAAAATAAGGTCCAAATACTGTTACCGAATCAAAATCAGTTGGGCTACCGTGATTTCTTCCTCTGTTATTAAAAATTTGATTTATTGTTAGACCCTCTAATCCGCTTGAATTAGACGCTAAAGTTGCTGTTGCGGCATTACCTGAAATATTTGTTTGATCACCTGTATTTGTACCGCTACTGCTACCGCTAAAGTTGGTTGCACTAAAATTACCTCTAACAGTCATATCACCATTAGTTGCAATTGTAGTTCTATTTGCGGTATTACCACTTGGAACAAATTCAATCATGGAATCACTATTCCAAAGATATAATGAACTAGAACCAACAGAATTTGCTGTTGATCTATTTTTGATTATGTAACCGTCTCCCGATGCTGTTGTTAATCTTAAATAAGAGTATTGAGCGTCTGCCTTAGTATTTGTAATCCACGCATATGTTTCTGCACTTGCTGAGTTGGTAACTAAAAGCGGATTTCCGGCGCCATTTACAGTAACTTTACTAAAGGTTGGTGATGAGGTTGTTAAAACACCTTGATCTAAATAAGTACCAAAACCTGTTGTAGAGGAAATTGATATCTGTGAAGACCCAGAAACCAGGCCAGAAGGAACACTAGAAATACTCCCAAATGTTATTTGAGCAGATCCTGAAACAGTTCCAGCAGGTAATGAAGATACTACTTGTGCAGAACTTGATAATACACTTTCAGCATTCAATCTTGTCTTGATACCAGAAGAATAATTTGTTGTTGCAGTTAAATCAATTTGTGATGAACCTGAAACTAAACCACCAGGTATATTACTTAAGCTTGGGAAAGATACCTGTGAAGAACCGGAAACGATTCCTGATGGTATTCCACTTATGCTGCCATATGTAATTTGTGAAGAACCTGATACAATTCCTGACGGAACATTACTCAATCCAGTATAAGAAACTTGTGAAGATCCTGAAACTAATCCAGACGGTACACCTGTTATACCTCCAAATGATATTTGCCCTGAACCTGAAACAACACTAATACCATTGAAAAATGCACCTGAGTGAATTGTTGTACCATTTAATACTTGAGAACTTCCAGACACTGTACCAGCAGGCAAAGCTGAAACCACTTGAGCAGAACTTGATAATACGTTTTCTGTATTTAATCTTGTTTTAATTCCACTTACATAGTTTGTTGTTGCAGTTAAATCTACTTGAACTGATCCTGAAATTATTCCACTTGGTATTCCACTTAATCCGCTATATGTGATTTGCGAACTTCCCGACACAATACCACTTGGTATTCCTGATAGTCCACTATATGTAATTTGTGATGAACCAGATACAACACCATCAGTGTTCATTTTTGATTTAACACCGTTTGTAAAATGTGTTGACCCAGTATCTAATGTTAATGTTCTTGTTGCCGCGATTGTTCCGCCACCAGATAAACCATTACCAGCAGTTATTGAAACTGCTGTGTGATCAACGTGTTGATTTGCATCATAGTTTGTTGTTGCATTATGGTTAATTTGTGATGACCCAGAAACAAGTGTTGGTTTATTTGCAACATTTGCATATTCAACAAAAGATGCCGTGTCCGCGTTTGCTTGGAAATTTGTTCCAACACCAGCAGATAAACCAGCTATATTAAAGAAGCCTCCTCTATTTGTACCACCACTTTCAAAAATTCTAAGCCTATCTCTCCAAACATCAATTGTTATTCCGCTATTAATAGTTGTATTTGTAACGGGTTTATTAAGTGAAATTTCGCCACCCTCATCACCAGCAGAATAGTTTGATACTAAATTTGTATTTGTTGTAACATTACCAGTAGAAATTAATGATCCTGTAATTTCTGTATTTGAATTAATACTTACCTTAGCTCCTGTATCACTAATATTACTATCGCCTAAGTGTTCAGCATTAACAGATTTTAAAATTCTATTTGTTGTTGGGTATGTTTCGTTACCCAAATTATTGAATGTTTGTGGGCCCATCAAAAGAATTGATGATGTGACTTGGGATTGATTCTGATGAACAAATATCCATTGATCATTTGTTGAATCAAATAACATCGAACCCGATACCTGAGGTGATGATCCGCTATCTATAACCGCAAGACCACCAAATCTAATACTTGGATTTTGTGCGTTAACGGTAATAATGTTATCAGCAATATTAACAACAGATGAACTAATGTGTTGTATAGAAGATGATCCAGCAATAATTAAATCTTGTGAAACATAAAGTGATCCAGTAATTGTTTGATTACCAATAAAAATATTACTACCCGTTGTTGCATAGCTACCTGTTTTACCTTCTAATGAAGTTAATCTAGTATCTTGCCCAGCATCTGTAGTAGCAAGCGATGAACTAAATGTTGAATAACCAGTTGTGTTAGATAAAGTTACTTGTGCTGATCCTGAAATAACACCTTCGGTATTGAGTCTATTTTTAATCGTTGTGTTAATAGAAGACGTAAAACTATTTAAACTGCTCGTGCTAGTCTCTATTGATGATAATCTAGTATTTGCACTTGAAGTAAAACTATTTAAACTTCCTGTTGATGTTTCGATTGAATTTAATCTAGTGTTTGTCGATCCGCTGTAAGAAGCAAATGAACTAGTTACACTTTCAATGCTACTGAATTTTGTATTTGCGCTTGAAGTATATGAATTTAAACTGCTTGTACTAATTTCAATTGAACTTAATCTACTATTAGCTGAAGATGTAAATGTGTTAATAGAACTTGTTGAGGTTTCAATTGAATTTAATCTACTGTTAGCAGAAGATGTAAATGTATTTAAGCTTCCTGTTGTTGATTCAATTGCACTAATTTTATTAGTTTGATTTAAATCAGTAGTTGCAAGTGACGAACTAAACGTTGTATAATTCGTTGTTTGCGTAATATCAATTTGACCGCTACCTGATATAACACCTTCACTATTAAGTCTATTTTTAATAGTTGTATTAATTGAACTAGTAAATGTATTTAAAGATCCTGTTGATGTTTCAATAGTACTCAAACGAGTATTAGTAGAAGATGTATGTGTATTTAAACTACTTGTACTTGATTCGATTGAATTTAATCTTGAAATTGCGGACGCAGTAAATGTATTTAAACTTCCTCCACTACTTTCTAAATTCCCTAAACGACTATTAAGTGATGAACTAAATGCTGTTAAGTCAATACCCTCAATTGTACCTGTAATGTCAATAGATCCAGAAACAACAATATCACTAGCAAAAACTACAGGTGTTCCACCAATTGACGATTGAATTTTATTACCATTTAGTACTTCAATTGGCCCCTTCAGCATGATTTTACCATTTGTTGGGTCTAATAAAATATCCCCATCTGCGCTTGATTTTAATTCAATATCACCATCTGCAGTTTGAAGAATAATTGAATCTGTTGTACCTTCTAAAATCTTAATAGATTGACCGGTATCTGTTGTAATAACTAATTCTTGTGCAGTACTACTTAAGACTTTTGTATTGTCAATATATAATGAGCCGGAAGAAATATAAACATCTCTCCATTGAGATGTTGGGCTACCTAAATCAAATGCGTTATCAATTGTTGGGATTATAGATCCACTTACTAATTGATCGCCTTTAAATGTGTTTGATCCAGTTATTGCAAAACCATATGCTGTTACTTGTGCTGAGCTTGAAACAATATTAGAATTACTTAAAATTTGCGAAGAACCTGAAATTACACCATCAGTATTTAATTTATTTTTAATTGTGGTATTAATCGAACTAGTAAATGTATTTAAACTACCTATGCTAGTTTCGATTGTAGATAATTTAGGTGTTGTACTTGAAGTAAAACTATTTAAACTACTTGTTGTATTCTCAATTGAAGTTAAACGTGAGTTTGTAGAAGATGTGTGTGTATTTAAGGAACTTGTTGATGTTTCAATAACAAATAATCTATTTTCTAAACTATTTGTATAAGAATTTAAACTTCCCGTAAAATTTTTAATTGAGCTGGAAAATGTTCCAAATTCAACTTCATTAACAAAAGAAGCATCTAAAGATGAACTAAATGTTTCCAACCCCCCAATTCTTGAATTGAAAGAGGAACTATCACTAATATAAGATGTGGTAAACGAATTGTAAGAACCGGTTAGGGCATTAAAGGAGGAAGTTGAAACCTTATAAGATGAGGTATAGGTATTGAATACAGTTTCGTCTAATTTTCCTGTTCCGATTGCCTGCCCGTTCAAAGAAATTGAACCAGTAATATTAACTGAGCCGGTAAGCCCATGGATATCATCCAGAGAATTACCAAATCTGGTTGACCCAGATTCATAAATTATTGAAGACGTGGTAATTGAGGTGTGAAATTCATCAACCGTTAATGTACCTCTAACCCTTAAATCCTGCTCGATGTCGGCAGAACCGGACACAATAAGCCCGTTTTTGACTTTAAATTCGTTTGCCATATTATATTAGTTTCACTGTCCACTAATGTGTTACTAATAAATACTTACTTTTTAACAAGCATAATTGTTAATTACGTATCCGTTGTTATCAATTTGTAATGTTGTACCATAATCTGCAGTTGAATTACCATAGTACAAGCTGGCACCATTAAATGGTGTAGTTAAACTGGAATTTGTGTAGAATCTGGTAACTGTTAACCAATCAGAAGAATCACCATATACTGATTGATTTTCACCAAATAAACCGGAACAATAATCCGGTGCTGAATACCCATTACTAATTAAATAATTGGTAGCTGATGGGTTCACTGCAGTACATCCTAGTGCTTTATATAATACTTCAATGGTCCATGTTCCTGAAGCGATATTAGCGTTTAATGCACCTGTATTTGATACTGTAAATGTTACCCCTGTAGTTGAGCCAATATCTATGGTTGAGGTCTCATTATAAACAGAATTTGTTCCGTTCCATACACTCATGATCATTCCGCCCCTCATATTACTTCCACTCTTAATGACATAGTCAAAATTAGCGCCATCAAACGTGCTTAAATTAAAAATTGTCGAATTGCTACTAATTGTTACACATTTAGAACCAAGTGTTGCTACACCTATTGTTGTGGTGCCATTGATTACTTGATTCCCATTAAATGTATTAGATCCAGTAGTTGCGAAGCCGTAGTTTGTGATTTGAGTACTACTGCTAACAATACCGCTACCGCTAAGATTTATATTCCCAAGACCAACTGAACCTGAAATAATATGACCACCTTTTGCTACATTTAAATAACCAGCAACCGGTGTTGAGAAGTATACTTCAATATTATCACCATCTATAGATTTAATTTCTTGTGGGAAAATTATTTTTCTATTATTACCATAAACAGTAACAATAGGATAATCTGTGCCCATATTATGAGATAGTGACCATGTTGTGGCTGCACTAAATTGTTGTGTCATTCCACCAGGACCAGTACCCAAAGAAGCTATCGCTCTGCCACTTTGTGCAGATGGAAAAGTAATCGTTGCAGTATTAGTGTCTACTGCGGTGATTTGTGAAGGAATAATTACATTATCGTTTGTGTCAAAAATTTGAAAAATAGGGTATTTTTGACCCAAGTTGTGATTAAAAGTCCAAGTTGTACTAGGGGTTGTTTGATTTAACTCTGCATACGCTCCATCACCAGCACCACCTCCACTGCCACCAGCACCAGCATTTAAAGCAAATGCGGCTGTTAATGCATATGATGCACTCAATACTGTCATGGAAGACGTTTGACTTGAGTATACAACACTTGATGTAAAATTATCTAATGCTGTTATATGTTCATTAACAGATCCACTAAATAATCCAAATGATGTTGTAAAAGAATTGAATGAACTAGTTGATGAATTAAATGAGCTTGTTAAAGAATTAAACGAGCTTGTTAATGAGTTTAATGAACCAGTGATTAAATTTATTCTACTATTTAAGGATGATGAAAAATTAGTTGTACTAAACTTTAATTCTTTTGTATAACCATTTGTATTTGTATCTACGTTTGATACTGTAATATCTACACCCCCATCACCAATAACTTCAAAAGAGTCAGATCCGGTTGCTCTAAGCATGCCAGATCCAGAAACAAAAATATCTCTAAAGTGAGAGCCAATTGAAATGAATGCGGTACCTGGGGCTGATTCGCTAACATTTAAGCCAGTATCATCATCAAATTGTAATTTAGTGAATGTTTTATTATATGTAATTCCATCAACATCTGATCCACTA
>Ga0255150_1000666_pt1 | contig 9299 bp, 7 predicted proteins | sample Atl_Yuk_RepA_8h_FD_183634 | JGI IMG/M metagenome (GOLD analysis project Ga0255150, IMG submission 183634) | Freshwater microbial communities from Altamaha River, Georgia, United States - Atl_Yuk_RepA_8h | ecosystem: Environmental > Aquatic > Freshwater > River | place: USA: Georgia | collected...
GCTCTCCATCTTCTATAAAGGACATGAGCACCTTTTCCGGTAGTGTATAAAGCAACAACAACGGCATATATGGTCTTATCGGCAAAGTTTTGCGAATCACATCCGATAAGAATTTCAATTCCTTTGTGATTTTCAAGATAATCTTTAACATAAGGGATAAGTTCAAATTCATTTTTACCATACAGCTTTTTGTACTTCATAAAATTTTGTTTTTGGGTGCCCCATAAGAGACTCGAACTCTTATGCTTCTCAGCACCAGATCCTAAGTCTGGCATGTCTACCAATTCCATCAACGGGGCAGTTGCTGTAAGAGATGGATTCGAACCACCACGGTGCGATTCAGTTAATAACATCTGCCGGCCGGCTTGGTGGTCTACCCCATATTACTAACCTGTTTCGTTCTCACCACCCTCGAGACAGGAGGGCTTGTCTGCCAATTTCAACACCTTACAATTTTACATCTTTTCTATCTAAAGATATGTTTTTACAAAATCTGATTTCTTTGTTACTCAATGTCCAAATTTCACCATCATCCATAGCACAGGTGAATAGTAAGTTATGTTCCTGAGAATAGTCAATTACCAAAAATGCGTAACCTTCCATTCCATCGGAAATACGAACAATTGGTATCATAGGATTAAGTTGTAGCATCATACCCATAAATATAAATGTGCGGAAGCTCAGGGATTCGAACCCCAGATACGCTCATCACGTATGCCGCTTTTCAAGAGCGGTGCAATCAACCTCTCTGCCAAGCTTCCTTTTTATTTCTTATTACTTCTATCATAAGGTCTACCCTTTCCGATATTTAATGACCTATAACTATCAGTTAAACTATGACAGTTAGGGCATATAAGCTCTAAGTTTTCTATTTTATTATTTAAATAGTTACCATCTTTATGCGATAATTCAACTGGAACATTTCCAGTAATTGGGTGTTTTTTATCCCAACCACATTTTTCGCATTTATCTCCTCTGGTATCTCTCAAATATTGTTTTATCCAATGTGCAGTTGAAGTCTTACCTCTCAACCCATTGTGCTTACCAGCTAACCATTCTTGTATTTTAGAATCTCTTTTGTCAGCTGCTACGCAAGTTTGAGAACAATAGTGACTTCTTCTTCTATCTTCATTACCACACCTCGGGCATTTCTTAATTGAATATTTACCTGGCATATATTTTGTTTATTATAAATATATGGGTTGAAGAAAAAAGTATCAGTTACTATTGTTTTCTACCTTTGTTGTTTAGAATACTTTTCCATCTCTGCTTTTACCATCTAAACTATTATCGGTATCAGCATGTTTTCTTCTTGCTTCTTCAGCTTCTTTATATACACGCATCCATGTCAAAAATATATCAACAGGCGCTAATGCCCAACACATCATCAAAATAGCGATAGTATCTAAACCAGGTGTGATACCCAATCCACCTGCTCTTACATCTCTATTCCACTTTCGTGAAGACATATATAAACAATACGCTAAAGTAAGCAAATAATAATACAAAAATCCACTCATAACATTTGTTTTAATTGTGAGTTACCCGAACTGGACTCGAACCAATACGAACAGAATCAAAATCTGTGATGCTAACCATTACATCATCGGGCAATAATACCCAACCAAATTAATGATTGGGTTAGTAATTGAAAAACATCTATTCTTCTTGCGGCCTAATACTAACAGGCCCACTTGAGCGGGTAAGTGGAATCGAACCACCATCTCTAACTTGGAAGGATAGCATAATAGCCATTATACGATACCCGCAATTTGGAGCGGAAGACCAGGCTCGAACTGGCCACCCCAACCTTGGCAAGGTTGTGCTCTACCGAATGAGCTACTTCCGCAATTTTACATATTTGAGTATTCCGAACCCAACTCATCTACCCAAACTTTACCACTTTTTTTAAGACCTGCTTTCTTTAGGATTTTTTCCATTTCAGATTCACTTAGTCTATTTTGATAAACCATTTCATCTAAAATATTTTTTAAATCAATTAAAGTTGCAGAACTTATATATTCTTTTTCCATATAAATTAATTTGTGGACCCGATAGGATTTGAACCTATGACCCCCTGATTATGAGTCAGGTGCTACTAACCAACTGAGCTACAAGTCCAATGTGGAGAAGAAGGGATTCGAACCCATGACCCCCTGCGTGCAAGGCAGGTGCTCTAGCCAACTGAGCTACTTCCCCAACTTTGGTTTTTCCGTCCGTGCCTCAAACGGGAATCGAACCCGTACGAGCTTTCAGCTCAACAGATTTTAAGTCTGTCTTGTCTACCAGTTCCAACATCGAGGCTTCTTTTCAAATAACTATACAAATATACGAATAATAATTTAATTATCCAAATCCTTTGCTATATTATATAACTTAACCCTTCTGATTTTAGTTCCATCATCATCAGGATTAATTAATATATCAATCTTTTTTCTCCATCTACTTGCCATCAAATCTCTGACGGTATAAATTCCATCCAACTTTCCAGCACCTTTGACTCTTACCTTTTGTCCGAACTTATACTTTCGTTTTAAGTCTCTACTAATTGCTATAACCTTTTGCTTTTTAGGATTTAAACTATCCAACTTATATCCACTTGCGGTAATTAGTGGAGTTGAATCAGTTTCACCTTTTGATACCGTATATGTTGTAACTGTAACTACATCATAAGGTATGTGTTTCTTTTCTATTATTATATCCGCAACTTCTTCCTCACTCATTTGAGAGTTAATCATATTATGCGGAATGAACATAACAATAGTTAAGAATAAAAGAATAACTTTTCTCATAACTTAGTTTTTATTTCGTAGGCTCGGGTAGAATCGAACTACCAATATCTGCTTAGAAGGCAGAAGTTATATCCATTTAACTACAAGCCCATATCGTTGTTCTAACCTGCAGGGTTATCTTCTTTTAACATCTCTTTCTCTACAACGTCAGAACTGAATCTACATTTGTAGTCCGAATGTTGCGTAGGGAGCTACCCATACATCTATGCTATTCTATATAACTTACCCCATAGTTAGGTGTGCTAAAAGAATAGAACAACTTGCGGAAAGTACGGGAATCGAACCCGTCACACTGCCGTGACAAGGCAGCATTATACCGATTAACTAACTCTCCATTAGTAACTAACTCACCTTAAATTGCACCACCACGTCATGCGTAGGTTGACAAAGTCCTCAATGAATTAGCTTCGAGCCTCGAGTCAGATTCGAACTGACGACCTACTGATTACAAATCAGTTGCTCTGGCCAACTGAGCTATCAAGGCAATTTTGATAAGAGAATGTCCCAGCTACTTCCTTCTCTTATCTAACATATACTAACAGCGAAATGTAGCTTGACTGATTGTGATATATGTTATTGTACTCTGTACGGGATTCGAACCCGTATTACATCCGTGAAAGGGATGTGACCTAACCCTTAGTCGAACAGAGCATTAATGTTATACAAATATACTAATAATATCTGATATATCCAAATCTATTTTAACAATAGGTTTTATATTTTTTTATACCACCTTTCAAACGTCTTATACAAATTATACAAGCTCCGTTTTCTCTGATTATCTTTCTTATTCGATATAACCTATTACTTCTTCTATTAACTTCAAACTTATCATTTTTCATAATGTCCAATTTAATGCGGAGAGTGAAGGATTCGAACCTTCGGTACAGATTAACTCCGTACAACGGTTTAGCAAACCGGCCCTTTCGGCCACTCAGGCAACTCTCCTATTGTGTGATTGGAGAGAATCGAACTCTCACATGAAGTGCCACAAACTTCCGCCCTACCATTAGGCTACAACCACCATGTTACGTTGCGATAGGTAGAATTGAACTACCAACCTAGTGGATATGAATCACTCGCTCTACCATTGAGCTATATCGCAATTTCGAGAGGCGAGTACAGGATTCGAACCTGTGTAAAAGCTTTTGCAGAGCTCCATATAACCACTCTAACAACTCGCCGTATTATGTAGCCCCTAAAGGATTCGAACCTTTAACCCAACGTCCGTAGCGTTGTGTGATAATCCATTTCACTAAAGAGCCATGCACCGGTGGAAGGACTCGAACCCTCACAAACAGTTTTGGAGACTGGTATGCTACCATTACACTACACCGATAATTTTGTTGGAATAAAAAGAATCGAACTTTTAACCTTCCGCGTATCAGACGGATGCTCTAACCAATTGAGCTATATTCCAATATTGTTGGGGATGCCAGATTCGAACTGACGGCCTCTTGCTCCCAAAGCAAGCGCGATACCGGGCTACGCTAATCCCCAATGTGATAGGTTTCCATCCTATCGTGTAATGTGTACATCATTACTTTAGCTTTGCATAGCTCGGAACTTTTTGTGACCCCTAATGGATTCGAACCATTGACTCCTATATTAAAAGTATAGTGCTCTAACCAACTGAGCTAAGAGGTCTGACTTTTGTCATACTTGTCACTTTCCATAATCATTGTTTTTAATTGTTAAGTGGAAATGACCAGAGTTGAACTGGTGACACACGGATTTTCAGTCCGTTGCTCTACCAACTGAGCTACACTTCCTATTGTTGGGGTAGACGGACTCGAACCGCCGAACTCGAAAGAGAGAAGATTTACAGTCTCCCGCAATTGCCGCTATGCGATACCCCAATGGCGTTCCATATTACTCACATTTGATAGCCCTATCGTACTACTCACTCAATCCTACAACAGCTTTTAACTGAGAGATTGTAGGAATGTGTATGGAACATGTTGTGGAAGTTAAAGGATTCGAACCTATGACCCTCTGCGTGTAAAGCAGATGCTCTAAACCAACTGAGCTAAACTTCCAACTTATCCAATATGTCAAAGAACATTCTTGCGCTCCCTCTAAGATTCGAACTTAGGACCAACAGATTAACAGTCTGCTGCGCTACCGCTGCGCCAAAGGAGCCAAAACAAAAAAACCCTAACCGATTTTATTCAGTTAGGGTCTTTCTAATTAGTTCTATTATGCCTATTAATGTGTACCCTAACTTACTTAATTCTAATTGAATTAAACACACTAATGCCAGCCCATGTTTTTAACATCGGTTGATAACATTCTGTATGTAAGTTAAGTGTACGCATAATTGCTTTTCTTATAATAAGTATATATAAATAATTTTTTCCGAATTATTGTTAGTTTTCATATCAGGCTTAAAACAGGGAGTGTGAGAACCACACCCCCATTCTAAGTTGTAATAAAAATTAAGATATGAAACGAACAACTTTTCAGTTGTTAGTAGAGCGGTGAAACGAATTGAACGTCTCCTTTCCACTGGAATGTGGAATGTGCTACCGTAACACTTACACCGCATAGGTGGAGAGATTTTTTTGTAAGATGGAAACCTCTCCTGCGCTTTTAACCAAGGGTATTTTATCGTGTCAACCCTGCTCCTTTTAAAATTACAATTAGTTTAGTAATTTATGGTGAGCCTTACAACGAACCAACTTGCGATTATAAAATTTAGTTATCTTCTTTTAGGTCTAGTAACTACTTTATTCTTACCAAGCTGAAGCCTTATGGAAAGAAAGACCACGAAACATGCCTAACTTACGGGTTAGGTCTTTGTTGCTCTCTCTATTGGAATCGAACCAATATACAACCATTGAGAAAGTAAAATGCTGAGAATACACATTGGGATAATTAGCTTTAGAAAGATTATTAGTTCCTTTCGTTTCCACTTCCTTTTGAGAAGTACTAATCAATGCAGGTTAGTATAGATTAACCACTCTTAAAGTTGTAACTTACTCTCTTATTACTCCCCTTCTTCAACCCTGCCGAGCTGATTCATTCTTGCGGAATTAGAAGCTTTTCATAAAAATCATAACCACCTTGCGGGCGTTTATGGCTGGGAACAACTCCCAACTATGTATGCACCTTTCGGTCACAACTGATGGACACTTATGCTTATTATTATAATTGATTTTGCAATCCATATATGCAAATAAGGTTTGGTTTGTAGATTGATTCAGGTAGCGGTCCATCACCAGCTCCCCCATCTTTTGAACGAGAGAATACTAAACTACCCGATGCGTTATCTCAACGCCATACTTCAAGTCATCTTCATCAATAGGGATTGGTGTCCCACATTGAAGGATAGTAACGGCACCACCCGTACACAGTCTTATCTTACGTCCTTTCGGATAGCTTGATGTTAAGACCACTTTGGTATTGAATCACGCAATAATAAAAAGGGATTAGCTTTCTACCTCTTACAATAATCCTATGAGTTATTCTTATTGCTGTTCCCAGCTCAACCGAAGAATCTACAATTCCCCAGTCATTCCAACTCTTCTGCTACAGTGTTACCCTCACATACAAAGCCAGAATGATATCTCACTTGCCTACTCAAGCTCAATAAGGTTACCCTTACCAAACCGCAAAATGTTTAACCAAACATTTCACTTTATCCTACTTTCGTAGTTTATTTAATGACCATAGGCGGCCATCGGTCACTATGTAACACAAGGTTACTATGTGAACTATCTTCAATATTTTAAAGAACTTTTGTTTTGTGAACAGAGTAAAGATACGAAATCTTTTTCAATCTACCAAAACTTTTTTAACAAAGTGTTGAACGATAACCGGTAACTGAAGTCCAGCGGTTTTATCTGAACCTTTAATCATTCAACTTTGTAAAGATACAATAATTTTTTCAAACTACCAAATCTTTTTTTGTTGCGGCGGCGGGATTCGAACCTGCGACCTAAAGGTTATGAGCCTTCCGAGCTACCACTGCTCTACGCCACGATGTTATTTCAATGAACGAATACAAATATACGAAGATTTTTTGAATCCGCCAAATCTTTTTTCCAAAATGTGGATAACTTTTATAAATGCCTCAGAATCAATCAGTTATACACATAGGTTTTTATAAGTATATACAAATATACAAAAAAATACTGAAATTACAAAATTTATTTTTGTTTTTTAATAAAATGTATTAATCCGTTATGCGTAATAAAGTGTTTTTTGTAACTTAAAAAATGAGAAAGCATTTTTTCATACATAATTTCAGAATCAACATTAAAGTTATTATTCCACATAGTGTTTGTAACAACTTCTTTTTTTAATATATCAAGTCCCGTCAATATGGTTGCCCAAACACCCCAACCAGCAGAACCAGGAAACATAACCCAATCATTAAATCCCGGACTTCTATATTTACATATTTCAATAATTTCTTTTACTTTTTCTGTTTTTGGTAATTCATTGTTTACATATTTCCAAAATTCAGAATCTTGTCTTTTAGTAACATAATGTATTCTAATAAGGTCAGCAAATTCATCCACCATTTTAGCAAAAAATTCATTATATTTTTGAACATTAGTAGGATAAAAAGTTTCTTCTAAAAAAACTCCTAAATGAATTCTACTGAAAACATCTATTTGAACTATTGTAGCATGAATTGATGTTGCTTCTAATGGTTCTAAAAAATGAGATGATAATCCCATACAAATAACATTCTTAACCCACACATCTTCCATTCTACCAGGGTCGAATTCTAATACTCTCAATGGATTTATTTTTCTACCTGTAACTTCTTCCATTTCTTTAAGTGCTTGTTCATCACTTACAAACTTAGATGAGTAAACATAACCACACCCATATCTTTCTTGTGTAGGTATTTGCCACATCCAACCATTTGGCATTGCCCAAGCTAATGTTTCAGGTCTTATTGTTTCCCCTTCTTCGTATGGGTGAATGTATGGCATTGCTCTATCACATGGTAAAAATTCTGAATAACTTTTCCACTTACCACCAACTGCATTTATAAGTTTTCTATTAAATCCCGTACAATCAAACCACAAATCCGCATCTATTGTTTGTCCATTATCTAATGTTATTTTTGATAAATTTCCTGTTTCTGGATTTATAATAGTTTCTAATACTTCTGCGCTTATGTGAGTTACCCCATTTTCGATTGCCACATCTCTAAAATATTCACCAACTTTATGTGCGTCAAAATGGTATGCAAATCCACCCCCATCATCAATATTATGTGTAGATGAACTATAAAATGGAACAATACTTTCTTCCCATAAAATACCTATTGGAGAAGCATGATGTGAACTACCATGCGCTGAAGCTAAAAGATAATCAATATCAACTGTTTGATTAGCTGTTGAAGTTGGTTGTAATGGTTCTAAAAAGTTTTCCCCATCCCCATTCCAATCTTTTACATTAATACCTAATTTAATAGTAGCGTTTGTTCTTTTTAAAAATTCAATTTGAGAAATTCCTTTTAATTTTTTTAGTTTATCTTTTAATAAACCAACCATAGCACCAGTAGAACCTTCACCAGCTCCAATGATAGGAATTTTTGGACTCTCAATTACTGTGATTTCGTAAGGTTTGAATTCGTCAGCTCTTACGTTTTTAGTTGCAAGAAAAAGGGATGTAATCCATCCGGCAGTACCACCACCTACTATAACAATTTTCATAATTTAAATTTAGAAATCAACACTTCCAGAAATAAAATATTCTTTTACTTCGGTTTTATATTCATTAAATTGATTTTCATCAGTTTCAACTGTCACCCATCCACCAGGTCTTACTATTCCAAGTTGAGAATTCATTGAATCTAACATAGATTGTGCAATCATTTCCGTTCCAAATGAGTAAACTATACCTTTATTTTCAGGATGGTTTGTTACACTGGTAACTTCATTTTTATCAACATCTATTTTAAAGATGGTAAATGTGTTTTTAAAATACTTTATCATAATAATAAATAGTTAATAACATAAAAATTGTACTTCAAAGTACTCACCAGAATATATTGGATTCCAATAACATTCTCCATATGGTTCCTGATTTGCGTAGTAGCTATGGTCTATAAAATATCCTCTATAATTTGAATATACTCTTTTATAACACCAACACCAATAATAACCCCAACTTATATTAGTATCAAACCAAGCATAACATTGGTCATTCTTTTGGGCACCTGTCATATAAACATATTCGCTACTCCAAGACCACCATTCACCAATCCATGTACCATCATGCCACAGCCTTCTCACCCTAGTATCCGCATCACATGCACTTTCGATTAAATAACTATAAATGTTAGCACAGGAATAACTTTGGTCATAACCCCACCAATCACTCCAAGCATAACCACTATTACTATTTCTTCCAGGTGCACCAGGTCTTTTACCACTACATCCATTTATACCAGCATAGTATCCATTACGAGCGTGCCAAATTGACATTTCGTAATAATACCAACCTCTAAGTTCGTAATTTATATCCGAAGCAGCTATTTGT
>Ga0255150_1000667_pt1 | contig 9287 bp, 3 predicted proteins | sample Atl_Yuk_RepA_8h_FD_183634 | JGI IMG/M metagenome (GOLD analysis project Ga0255150, IMG submission 183634) | Freshwater microbial communities from Altamaha River, Georgia, United States - Atl_Yuk_RepA_8h | ecosystem: Environmental > Aquatic > Freshwater > River | place: USA: Georgia | collected...
CATTTGTCCAGGTAATATTAAAATCTGCTCTTACAATTGCATCCCAAGTTTGAGTTTTATTAGTATTAGAATTTCTTGTAAGGTTAGTATTCATTGTTCTGGTTAACGTGCTTGCTCCAACTGATGCTCCAGATGGATTTCCTGGACCAGTAGCCTGTGCTGTCCATTTTGCATATAAAGTTACATTTGCAGAGCCCATAGTAAATGTTGCACTACCAGATGCTGCATAATCCGTTCCAGTTCCAGAACTATTTGTATTCCATCCAGCAAAATCATATCCAGTTCTAGTTAATGATCCAGAGTTTGATTTAACAGTAACGGTTGATCCTTGAGTATAAGAGCTAGAGTCTGTTGGTACAGATCCACCAGTATTAGAGTTTCCATTATATGTAACAGTATATGTTGGTGCAGCATTTGATGTTCCATCTCTAGTTGCGGATCCGCTATTATATCCAGTTCTAGATGCTGTTACAGTTACTGTTCTTGTTGTGCTTGCTGATAAACCTGTCACCGTTACTCTATATGGACTAGTTGTTCCAACTGCAGAAACTGTTCCACCAGTTCCACTTAGTGATGTTGACCACGTATAATTTGAATCATAGTTTTGAACATCAAAATAAAATCCATCTGATGTTCCTGTTGAAGCAGAAAGACTTGGAGTTAAAGCATCTCCTGGTGCTGATAAAACATAACTATCTGGATAAGAATAATAATAATATGTTGTTCCATTATTTCCAACAACAGTATCTCTTACTGCAAAATAATAAGCTGGGCTTGTTCCGTCATTAGACGCAAGGGCATATGGGTTTGCTGTTCTATAGCTTGTAGAGCTTTGTCCACTTGCACCAGAAAGATTTGATGTGTTTGTACTGTATAAAAGAACTGATGTTACAGTAGATGCATTACTGTATGTGCCAGATGTCCAATAAACTGAATTTGGATATTTAATAGTTCCAACGCCAGAAAAATAATTACCAGATGATGATCCAGCTTTAGGTGTTGAATTTTGAACAACCCCAGCAGCTTGTGTTGCTGTATAGGTTGTAGGTATTTGAAATGTAGATCCAGATTGACCATATCTATTTTTAGGAGTTACTGTAATATAGTATGTTGTTCCAGCAGAAAGTCCAGATGGAGACCATTGAAATGTAGTTACATCTATTGATGTTGGAGTAATATTTCCACTACTAAATAAAGATCCAGAATGAGAGCCAGTTCTTATTACATAGTCCATATTGTTAAAATCTTTATATGCATAAAACTGTAAATTGAGTTGAGAAGTGCCATTAGCTGAAGGATTACTAAATGATTGAACATATGGTGGATCATATTGATTTGTACTTGTAACATTTGTTGTATATGAATCATCAGCTGTTGGAGTTGCAGCACTACCACCAGTAAAACCAGAAGTATAAACTAAAGCTCCAAATGGAACTTCATCAAAACTATACAGTGTGGCTGGTGTTGATCCATCAAAGTAATATCTTACTTGTGTTCCACTAGTTATTGTTCCAGTCCATGATGCATTTATTAAGTTGCCATTATAATACATACCAGGATTATATGCTTTAGTTAATGCAGATCCAACATAAATATATTTTACATCTGCATATTGTGCACCAGCATAAAATTTTACTTGATATTTTAATCTTTCAGTTTCAATTCCACTTGTTGTTTTATATTTATATCCACTAAATTCGTATGTCCAAGTATCTCCTGTTGAGTGGTATAGCAAATAACTAGTTGCAGATGTAGAATTATATGTAGGTCCTTGCATTAAGTCAGCAGGAAATATTCCTAAAACTCTATTAGTTCCAGTAAGTGTAATATTATATGAATATTGTGGATTATCAAAAGAAATATAACCATTTGTTGATATATGTAAAGAATTTCCAAAATTGAATGTATAAGTTGCAAGTCCCGTAACATATACTGAATTTACTGTTGATGTTTTAGTTGATACCTCTGCATTCGTAGCAGAGTTAGTAACAGTTAATGTAAAATTATAATATCCCTGAGCTGGTATTGTAATATCATAATTACTTACACTATTCAATACAAAAACTTGTGATCCCGTGGCTTGTCCAGACCAAGATAATGTTATTGTTCTGTTTGGATCGTCTGCAGAAATATCATAATTTACTGTTACCTTTGCGCTTCCACCAGTTACACTGAAGGAGTTAATAACTGGAGCTTTATATTTAACTGTTTGTATATTTGATGATAAGCTTCCTGTAGTTATATAAGTTGTTGCGGAATCAGATTGTAGTGCATTAACAATTCCAGCTGGACTTGTACTTTCACCATATGAGTTTGTTGCCCATACTAAAGCAAGTATGTCTGTTGTTGTGCTTCCAGATGGCTTATATGGAGAGGCATTAAATGATGGTTGTGTGCCAGCTTGATACTGTTGATGAGTAAAAGTTCCAGATGCATCATAATCTGAATAGGCCACGTAATAATATCCATATGGAGATGGTAATCGCCTAAACCATTGATATCTATACGAAGTTGGACTTCCGCTCCATGTTCCAACATCAGTAATCTTAAAATTATAATTTTCTGGATCTCTAGTAATTGTTACTGAGCCTGTTCCAGCTGGAGGAGATTCTCCAACATTTACAGTTGTATATGTTCTTATATCATTTAAAGTTCCTGGATAATAATGCCTTGTATATGAGCTTGATGTGACAAGCCTTACCAGTATTCGCTTTCCAACATCTGATTGCTGAATTGTATATGTATCAGAGCCTTCTAGCCAAGTATTATTTTGGATATCATTTAGTGTTGACCCATTTGTATTTATTCCTCCAACTGCAGTTGTATAACTCTTTGTATTTAAATAAATTGGGCCACGAACTCTTGTTGTTGAATCAAAAACTGGATTATATATATCATCTATTTTAAACCACTCTATATAACTTTGATTTAAATCTGGTGAATTATACCAACTATAATCAAATTTAAAATTAATTTGCTTTACTGAGCCAACATTTGCAATTTGTCTGTCTGGCATATTCCATGTAGTAATTGCATGACTTTGTTTAATAATTTTTAAAGGAGTATTTGATGCCAATGCTAATGTTTGACCGCCAGTTGTTTTTTTAGTAACAGTAAACCATAGATAATTTTCATCTAAATATCCAAGTCTATTATAAGTATTTGCTACTTTATCGCCATATGTTATAAATGTATCTGGTCCAGTGTTGGCAGTTCCTGTAGCATCAGCATAATATGAAAATGTATTACTATCATTAGTAGTATTTACCATCATATATCTGTATGTATATGCATTTGTATCGTTTGACCACTTTCCATCCCAGCCCCAAAGATACGTTTTATTTCCGCCTTCTGGGCCAGTATTAGTATCACCAGAAACACCAGATCCCCATACAGAAGAGTCTGGCCCCATTATTACTGGGCTTGTAGCATTAGGGTATCCCGTAAGTGGATCATTTGTAGTTCCATCACTATACCCCTTATATCTTACTTTAGGCGTAGTGTTGTTTACTGGAGCATTTGAGGTAGAATCAAAAACCTTCTCCCAAACACCATAAACTTTTACGTATGCCTTTTGAACGTTTGTCCAAGTTCCAGCAACCTTAACAAAAATTCTGTTTACTTTTGACCAAACATATGACGAGGTTTTTATGTAAGTTTTACCAGCCATAAAATTACCTACGTTCCTGTACTAAATATAACATCGCCATCTCGACCAACATATGAAAAATAAGTTCCAGTTGTAATTGTTGATTCTGATGATGCAGATTTAAAAAATGCTCTAGAAGGTACTATTGTACCATCAGATTTAACTGTAAGAGTTCTTCCAGTTTGTTTTGCTAAATCTGTTGGATAAGATCCAAAACCTCCGTCTACCCATGCTTTTGATCCAGAGTAATTTAAATGTGGTGCTGTTGAGTTTGCAAGACCTGGTATTTTTAGTCCGCCCTTTTTTGATGCTTTTAATAAAATTCCGCCGCCGCTAAGTGTAATTTCTGACTCGTCAGATCCATTCTTTATAGACATCTGAGCTATTCCATTTCCTTGAGTAGACAAGGTTAGCATTGGTTGAATGCCAGAAGCACTACTTTTTTTAATTTGAATTGTATTTTCTTTACTTGTAGATGTTGTTGTACCAGACCAATCTGTATAATATGCATCATACAAAGAGTCAAATGATCCATCTCCATAATCAATATATTGGTATACGTTATATGTAGTAATTGAAGAATTAGAATCAATTTCAAATGTATCTGTAGCCCCTTGAGCAAAAACTATTTTTTTATTTGTTGAATCAATTACCATTGGATATGCTCCAGAAGATGTTATTGAGCTTCCTTTAATATTCCATCCACCTAATATGGCTGATGAATCTGATAGTGAAACTACTGATTCTCCATTATTAACAACCTGGAATCCAGCAGATGTCATAGCAACCCTATTTCCAGTTATATCTCCAATATATAGAGCACCACTACCTATATTTACGTTTCCTATGCGTCCAGTATCTGCTTTTATTTCACCAGTTATATCTGCTCCAGATGCAATTAATTTTCCAGTATTTGCCGCAACACTAAATCCAGAACCTATTTGCATAGTTCCGTTTGTAATAGTTATATCATTTGCAAGTACGGCTCCAGCTGGAGTAACATAAAATTTAGCATTTGATGCGCCACCACTTGATGGAGATCCAGCCCAAAATGCATACGTTCCAGAAGATGACATACCAGTATATGTTCCAGTACTACCTCTTTCAAATTTTGCTGTATCAATTGTCCATCCAGCAATTTGTCCGTAGTTTGCATAGATTCCGCCATCAGAAGTATTTAATTGTAAAGTGGTTGAACCCTTTTTAATTTGTAAGCCAGAAGCACTTAATAAAAATCCGTCTCCGACAAGGTTACCAGATCCATTTAATGCTCCACTCCAAATAGATCCACCAGATGCCATTTGAATATTTCCACCGATTTGTGTACCACCAGCTACGCCCAAATTTCCGTCTATACTTAATGTGCTTCCATTCCAAGACACATAATTACTTGACGCTCCACCAATTTTAAATAAAGCTGATTGAGATGAATCTATATACCAATAGTTATTTGTATTAAATACTAATCCACGTTTTCCGCTTGCAACTCCATATCCAAATTTAAACGTTCCAGTATCTGTTCCAGAAACTCCAGCCTCAAAGTATCCAGTTGTAGAAACATTTGTTCCAATAAACGGTGTTCCAGATATCAATACATTTTCTGCTATTTGTGTATATGTTCCAGTTGTATTATTAAACTCATCGTATGAAGCAACTGCAATTTCATATGTTGCACCAACAGCAAGTCCACCAAGTCTAAACGATGTACCAGATCCAGGTGAGTTTACATATGAGTATTCTGAAGCAGGATTTGTAACTGGTCTAAATTTAATTCTATATCCACGAAGTGTTGTATCCGAAACAGAAGGCCAGCTTATGTTTAAAAATCCATTAAAACCAACTGTTCCTGAAGAATCTACACCTGGAGTTGCAGAAACTGATGATGGTGCTAATGGCGCTTGAATATCAGCAGAAATAGAATTAATTGGCGTTACAGCAATAGCTGAAGAAGAGTTAGATGCACCACCATATAAATCATAAAATATTACTTTTACATATACTTGATCATATACTGTCTTTTTAACAATTGCTGGGCTTTGACCACCATATACCTGGTTTGCTTCTGACGGTGTAAATGATGACGAGCTTCCCTCATAAACTTTTGCAAATTGACCAACAGTCCAAGTTACAGTGTACCCATTTGTAATTGCTGTAACTACTGGTGCTGGTGTAACTCCAGCAAGTGCGTTTACTCTTGTACCTACTGTAAATGCTGTTCCAGAATTTAAATTATCTACCTTATCGGCTGCCTGAAATACTCCATTAAATGATGAGTAGTATTGTCCAAAAGTAAGGAATAATTCACTTGACGTAATTACAATAGTTTGTGATGTTGATGTTCCTGATGGGAATTTATAAAAATATCCAAAATCTGTACCATTTTGTAATTTAATAATAAATCTTTTAGAGTCTGCATCTACAGTTGCAGATATAACTATATTATCTCCAGACCAAACTGCTGAATTAACTACAACTTCTCCTGGAGGAACTGCATCTATTGCTTGTGATACTGGGTCTGTTGGTGTAACCTCAGCAACATTGCTAAGTGGGCTATAAATTACTTCTCCATTAGAATATCCAACATGTCTAATTCTTACATATCTTTTTGCAAGGTCGGTGCCAGTTGATTTAGATATTGAGTTAGCTTGGCTTGTGCCCATATTTGTTACAGCCGAATTTGTTAGCTGTGCAACAGTAAAATTATTTAATGTTTTTGACTCATAAATTTCTGTATACATATAATTTGGATATGTAGCATTTGTAACCGATGGCCATGAAACTCTATAGCCAAATGCCTCAGCGACTGCAGTTAATACTGGAGCAGTTTCATACTTGATTTGAAGTCCAGTATTTTGAAACTGAATAAATGGAGACAGTAAGCTAACAATTCTTTCTCCATCAGCACCTTTTAGAATATATCTAAATGCTAATCTTTCAGTAGCCCCTGGTGCTCTATCTTTTAATGGAACAATCTTATAAGACTGTGATTGATTAACTGAATATGAACCGCTTTCATTCCAAGCACCCATTAATCGACCACCAATCTATACTCTATATCTAACAAAGATCCGAACTCTTTTTGAATAGGAGTTGCGAGGACTGCTCTGCTTATAATTCCATTTTCTTCTACAAATGTATCATTATCATTAACTCTTAGGCCGTCAAAATCTACAGAAGTATTTGTTGAAGAGTTTGCTTTAACCCTTAATCCAAAATTTTCTATATTAAGTGTTGGTGACCCAGTAGTATTATTTTGTGTAATTATAGATGAAAAAGGAATTTGCACAACTCTATGTCCTACTGTATTTGCGCCTTCTATTCTATAAGTATAATAATTGTTGTCTGAAGAATATAGAACTAATTCTATATAGTCTAAATTGGTGTCATTTTCATAAAACGCTATTGACAATGAATCATCATTTGAGTATCCAGTCATATCTGCAGGTAAACTAGATGACTTAGCTAGTACGCTTGCTCCAGAATTTGCTGTTACTTTAAAAGATGTTTTATTAATTTTTGATACAGCAGAGTCATCTATATATGTGCCATTTGACCAAATTACATCATTATTAAAAAATGTAATAAACTTACTATCATACGCATTCATAGCAGAGCTTCCTGGGAAAAGACCAATTTCTGTTATTGTTGCTGATAATTGAATTGGCAACTCAGCTTTCATAATAATTGTATTATTTGCATAATCAATATATGATGTATATACCTTGTACTTATTTATTTCAAATTCTAGTTTTGTGTCTGAAACATTTGCTGCTGTAGATCCAATTCCAATACCAATATACCTACTTCTATCTGGAAGTTTATTAGCAATATAGTTAAGCATGTGTCTCTTACCTACGTTTGTAATCATATAGCTGCAATCACCTCATTCTCTGACAATATTTCAATACCAACAACAGTATCAATAAGATCAAGTGGTATCATGATTTTAAATTCAAGATTTACCTTACTAGTTTGACCAGTATCATTATATAGTGTTCCATATTTTTTAGATGAATCTGGCTTTTCGTATGCGTTTCCATATTTAATAAATATATCTTCTATTCCTGGTCCTGGAATAGTTGATATATCTCCTGGCTCATCATCATCTGGATCACCTTCACCCTTCCAGTCTGAATCATTAACTCCCTGTATAAAACCAGCTACGGCATCTCTTGGAAGCGTTTTTATATACTTTGGGTTTGCTACAAGGGCAGCAAAACTCGTAGGATCTACCTCGATTAGTGGTTTATCCTGTACGTCGTGACTAGTGTTCTTTTTGTCTTGTTTTGCCATTATGCCTCCATTATACCAATTTAAGCCGAATAAATCGAACGTACCTTTATGCTGGTCTCTAAGCCTCCGCTAAAATCTTGAGATATAGCTTTTACTACAAACTTTTCAGTTCCTACTAAATTTCTATCTGGATATTTAATAGTAACAATATCTCCAACTTGCAACACTGGATTTCCAAATATTGACATTTCTATATCAACAATTGATTTAGACCATTGTTTTGATAAAAAGTCTCCTAGGTTTTTTGCTGCAGATTCAGTCTGAATCCAGTTGGTTTCAAATGTTGTAAATTCAGTTACTCCATCAATATTCTTTTCTGTTTCATATATATTTTCTCCAGCATTTGCAATAGCTATTCCCCATACTGGAAATTCTTTTCCATCTCCGTCAGCAAGTGCTATAGTTGAGCTGGATGTATTAAATACATAAACTTCTCCAGAAAAATGACCTAATCTTTCAGAAACAACTTTTGCTAGTGGATTAGATGGTTCCGCAAATACTGGGAAAGCCTGACTATATGTCGGTGATGCTTTATAAATTTCTCTAATTACTGGACCAAATTCGTCTAAATAAATGTTTGAATTTTGTGTATTATCAAACTTAAAATCTTTAAAAAATGCTGATGCTGTAATTTTTCCACTGGATCTTGCACCAGTTAAATCAGCCTCAAATGTTGTAAGGTTGCCAGAATATATATAGTCAAAATATGCAGTTGATGCTCCGCCACATACAAGTCCTATTTCTCCGCTTGGTGCTAATGGAAATGCTGCGTCTGTAACTTTTAGTTCAGAACCATTTACATATATTAATAAATCATTAGATTCTTGATTTTTTCTTAATACAACATCAATTCCAAAAAATGCCTGTTCGAATACGTTTGACATAACAGATTGTGTATTAACAACTAACCCATTAACAATTTTATAAAACGTAACCTCTACTTTTGATTTTGTTTCTTGTGCTGCACGTGTTGAATTAACTAAAATTAAATATCCGCTATATGTTGTACTATTCCAATTAATAGCAAATCCAGCTGTTTGCTGAAGCCCAGCACCAGAAGATGTTGTGTCGAGTTTAAATCCAGCAGCTGTTCCATATTGAACTATAGGGTTGTTTGCAGTTGAATGTGGCATTATTCTTCTGAGCATATACAAATCATTTTGATCTCCACCAGGACTTATTGCTATTGAAGAAATATTAGCTTCTGTGTAATTAATCTTACACATATCATATTTATTTGATGTTGCTAATGAACCAGCAGTATTAAGCTTAAATGTATATCCAGTAAATAATGAAAATAGTGTTGATTTACTTGGAGAATCATTACTGACTTGAGTAGTTCCAA
>Ga0255150_1000672_pt1 | contig 9203 bp, 22 predicted proteins | sample Atl_Yuk_RepA_8h_FD_183634 | JGI IMG/M metagenome (GOLD analysis project Ga0255150, IMG submission 183634) | Freshwater microbial communities from Altamaha River, Georgia, United States - Atl_Yuk_RepA_8h | ecosystem: Environmental > Aquatic > Freshwater > River | place: USA: Georgia | collected...
GTAGTCACTATTCTGGCGATCACGCTCATCCAGATACTCGCCCAGCACATCGCTAAATTTATTTTTGTTCATTCTTCAACTCTAATTTGCTTGTTCAATTTCTTGATCTCTGCTTTTAGCCTACGATTCTCATACTCTGCCCACCCGAGTTTGTCCTGTAGCTTCTTCATCGTTTCAGTAAAAGCGCGATCAGCAGGTGTGAGATTTTCTTCGGGTGTAATAATAAACAGACCATTCTCCCAATCAAAACCCTTGAACGCCGATATTACAGGAACCGTAGGACGAGCTCCAACAGTAGTATAGGGTAACTTGACAGCAATTACAACATTATGGTCTTCGTAGTCTCTAGCTGTTTCTACGGCTCTATCCACCAGTTGTTTGAATTCACGTAGTTTCATTCCTCTACTCCAAAAAGCTTCATATAGGCTTCAATCTCATCCCAATACAATTCAACGGCAACATCTCGTGTAACAGAATAAAATTCCATAATGAATTGTATTGCTTGTTCCATTATTCAACTCCGAAATTATCTTTTAGGCCCTGACTATTGTCATAACACTTGAAAGCACAAAGTTCATAGTTTGATTGAAACAGAGGATCAACTTCTGATGCTGAAAGCCCATATAGTCTCTCTGCTTCGTTCTCAAGATACTGGCAGCATTCCTTAACAATCAACTCGGCGAATTTTTCTAAGTCAATCTTAATACTGCTATAGTAATCACCATTCTTTAAAGCATCGTAAGGATCACATAGACTGTCATAAATGCCACTAGAAACGGCTAATTCTTCAATACGTTTGTTCATTTTTTATTATCTCCATTTTCACATCGGTTATGTTATAGTCAGCCGGAATAATTCCATTGTCTACTGCTTGTTCGAGCAACTTAAATCTGTCCTCTGTATTAGCCACTCCTACATAAGTGTTGCCTACTGTTATTTTCCATACATATCCGTTCATCGTTTAATCTCCTAAATATTGTTTAATAAAACTAAAAACCACCATAAACATGGTAAAGTAAGCGGCCGCACCTACCATTAGCAGATAAGCCAAGGCCCACCAACCTGCCCGCTCACCTTCGTTCATTCTTCAACTCCGAAATGTAGTCTAATCGCTAACCCACAAGTCCTACTTCCTCGATGAATGTAATTCTCATCAGCAACAAAGGCACATTCTTCTACAATCAACTCGGCGAACTTTTGATTATAAATTTCCCTACCCTCAGTAAAAGAATAAAGACGATTATGGACTCGTTCCAGATGTGCTAATTCATCCTCAGCAAGTCGTTCAGCCTTTTCAGCAAGTAGTTTAATTCGTTCGTTCATTCTTCTAATCCTAATTCTTTTGCCAGCCCCAAACAAAACCAGTGACAAAACCTATCACATAACAGGACAGCAGTGCCAAACCAATCTCGTTCATTCTTCAACTCCGAAATGTTCCTTCAATCCTTGAATATTATCATAACACTTTTCGGCACAAATTTCAAAGTTTGATTGAAAGTTTGGATTAGATTCTTGTGCGGATAGAGCATACAATCTTTCAGCCTCCGCTTCTAAATACTTTCCACATTCCCTAACAATCAACTCAGCAAACTTTTCATAGTCAAATGAACTGTTGTATGGTCTGTCGCCAACGCATTGTTCGGCAAGTTCTCGGATTCGTTCGCTCATGTGTTCTTGCTCCGGCTGCGTCAGCCTCTCACGCAGGGCGGTGATGGTCTTGTGTGCCTCTCCACGGACTTCACTGTCTCTCAAAGTACTTGGCGTTCGCGTGAAATGCCCAGTCACACTCTCCAGCGCCTCCAGCGCCTGCTGCATTAGATCTCTGTCAGTCATGTGTTCTCCTTAATTCTGTTTTCAAACAAACGCAACACCATTTCACGGAACAGCAATTCTTCTTGGCTGTGCCGATAGGCGTTAAACAAATGTCTGTCATCCATATCTTTGATGGCTATTTCACGCCCGTCTTTTGTTGTCCATACATCTGTGCGAAAGGTGTGTCTTGCTTCTTTTATTTCCCATGCGTGTTCTGCAGCGTGTTCTGCAAGTTGAATTTTTGCCTCATAATCATCGTATGAATCGCTCATGCGTTCTTCTCCTTGATTTCAGATAAAGATTGTTCCTTACCTAACATGGTGGTCACTAAAGGACCGGCCCACTCAGCTAGAGTTGATTGAGTCGATGTGCCGACTGGGAATTCAGTGACTTCTTGTTTGTACCATCGCACCCTTTCGCCAAAAAATCCTTGACGTTTGGCCCACCCATAACGGGTCAGCAACACAGGTTTTAAATACGCAGGGTGTAAAATGACACGGGACTCTTGAACTTGGTAGTGGCTGCTTAAGTCTTCTTCTGCCTCAGTCATGTTCGATCACTTCGTCTTCAAAGGTCATTTGTAATCCTCTAGAAAATTGTAAAAGTTTATAGTACGATCTACACTGTTTGCCCAACGATCAAAATCATTGAGAGGGCAGCTAATGTCTACAAAGAAATCGGGAAATGCCCAGTAACGAAAACGGTACAAGCGATTACCTCGCTTGGCCATAGAACCCATCTTGAAGAAGTCTCTGTCAACTTTAAACCCTTTACGTTTCAGTAAAGTCTTAAATTGACTAGGAGACATTCCCCATAACTGATCTCGATCTGGTTTTTTAAAGATATACTTGAATTTCATGGTCTATATTCCAATTTGATACATTTCCAACCCTGGCGCTTACACCACCAAACGTTGTAGAGAGCCTTGATTATACTCTCACCTCTGTAAATCTCCAACCAGTAAAAGTGGTCACTGCCTACTGCTGATTCCCATACTTTAACTTCGTATGTGTTACCCATCGCTTAATCCTCAAGACCAAAATATTCTTGTAATGTCTCACTGGCACCTACGACCTTATATTCAATTCCACCTACACATATGTCTGTAGTATAATCTTCCAACAGATCCATACATTCTCTGATAATTAGATCGGCGAACTTTTCTCTACCTTTTTCACACTCAAACAAAAGACTGATGATTTCTGCTGGAGTGGCTACTCGCCATTCGCCATCTTCTCGGCGAAGAATTTCACGATCATTGTAATCCCACATGCCATCTATTACAGGTAGTTCAGCCTGTTCAGCAAGGTCTTTAATTCGTTCGTTCATCGTCTGCTCCTTGTTGTTTCAGTGTAAGTGTATAGTAGCACAAATCTCAATGCGTGTCAACCAAACTGCCTGATCTCTGCTCGCCAATAGATCTCGGGCGTACCTGAGTTCCGTGTCCGAGCATAGGCCTCAGCATCTTGACGGTTGATGAAGATTCTTGTCTCATCTGGACAGAGTCGTTGTCCCCAACCACGCTCATACTCTGTTACAGCGACTTCGAACAAGGGGCCTTGAATCATTGGACCTTTCATTACTTGCATCTCTTGCTCCTTTTGTTTACTGTAACCATAGTATAGCATCGTTTCAAAGACCTGTCAACCTGTAGGGGTATTGCTCCACGCACGCTCTTGGCACTCCCGCCAAGTCTTCTCAACCCACTCCGTCATCTGTTCAGGTGTAATAGGCTTGTTCATAGTCTGCTCCTTAGGCTATATCCAACTCTTGTGTCGGATAAGTGATCCTACCGTCGAATTTGAGCTGATTACGCTCGAACTCGGTGAGGTAGTCGTCCTCAACCACTGACCATGAGATGATATGCTCGCTATAGTAGGGGTGATCGGCTTCGATGTCGCCACGGATCTGTTCGACCACATCGCGTACGAAGTTGAATTGACGGAAGTTTTTAATGACATAATCACTGCCTCCTTTTGCCTTCCAATGGGGTTGATGTAGCGAACCATAGTTCTCGTAAACTTGAGTGGTGATCAACAATTTTGCCATTTCTCGTTCCTCTGTGACTATGACAGTATAATAACAGATTAGGTGTTTATTGTCAACTACTCAATTTAGCCAACATGATGTATTTTCGCAACGACTCTATTCTGCTGTTGCATTTTTGCAACAATTCGTCTAGATTACGACTGGATTTAGTCTGTCTTGCCTGAACTTCAGCACGACTTATCTCGGTAATCAATCGATCTAACGACTTAAGCATGGTCTCTAGATCTAATATTGTTTTCCATTGACTTATCGGAACAGTGTTGGGATAACGCTCATCATAATGAATCACTGACGTAATCTCGTCCGACAACTGTTTTCGAATACCCTGTTCCCAATCCAACGATGATGAAAGTTTGATAGACATAATAAAAAGGGAGTTATTACACTCCCTTATAATAACACAAAGTTGATTTATTAGAAACTATGTGTTATTCCGAATCCAAGACTATGAACATCAGTTTTCATGTCATTCTTGAACACGGCGCTTACGATTGTACGCTTGCTTAGAGCATAGTCAGCACCAACGTTGAATGCCTGAGCTCCTTGACTTGTTTCACCATAACTTGTCTTGGCAGTAATCTTGGCATTGACAGGGAAAGCAGCACCAACTGTTTTAGCAGTGGTTGCATGAGATCCATCTTCACTACGACTCCAAATGCCACTGACACGAACAAACTTAGCATCAGCAGTTCCACTGACTACACTTGTGTTATTGTCGCCATGACGATAATGAGCAGCGGCAGCAGAGAGTTTTCCAAAGTTAGCAAATGCTGCTATACTTTGTGCTCCATCCTGAGCAATTTCACGATCATAGTTTACAGTTAGATTTGTAACTGGAGAGAACGATACAAATGTAGCATTACTCATACGAAGACCACGAAGATTATGATGATCTCCTGCTACACTACCATATGCTGTAGCAAATGGATCGTGAATGGTTACGGCAAGAAACTGTCCATGAACGTTACGTCCAAAATCAATAGATCCGCCTTTAGCAGCTAAACCAATAGTAGACTGACGATCTCCCAAACGTGTAGCAGCACCTGTCACAGGATCATTAGCGGCAATGTTGGTTTCAATCTGAATACGAGCAGTAAGATCTCCAATACGCTCTTGACTGGTAACACCAATACGGCTAAGATTATTTGCTACTGTTGCACTTTGACCACTAGTCTTATCAGCATACTGACTGATAGTGCCATAGAGTTGTGTTTGTGCTTGAGCCGCCACTGAAGATACGGCAATAAGTGATGCTAATAAAAGTTTTTTCATTTAATTTCCTTTTGAAAATAAAAAGACAGATATAAAATCTGTCACAATGTTATTTACTTATAGTGAATATATACTATAAGTAATCATTGTTCTTGTGTGATAACTACTTAGTTTCTTCGTCATCTATATGTAGTTTATCCTGATCGAAGCGTCTTTCTTGAATAGTAGCCTCATTAAACACATGTCTGGGATTAGAACATATTACACATCGAGGATTTCCACAATTTGTAACGTGATGCTTAACATATTTATGAGGTTCAGTAATGGGTATCTTGTGAGCTTGTGCTATCTTAATCTGTTTATTTACAGCAGTCTCATCTCTATGTCGTCTAAGACTACTCTTGATCTTATCTTCTTGATTGCTCATGAATATGTCCTCCCTAATATTTATTATAATATATCAAGGAGGGTTGAAAAGTCAATAGCAAGAGTATCCTAATTACTCATAACTCGTGATACACTATTCATTACTGAGGCTATTCTGCCAATGTCTCTCAACTGTTCTACTGTGTAACCCATAGCCTTCAAGCCTTTGTAATGAGCAGAAATACAAAACTCACATTTCCCTACAATACTAGCAGCCAAACTATATGATTCAAATCTAGCCTTGGTTGTTCCACCATGACTGGAGATTGCATTCATTCTGAGTTGGGCTGGTAATCCTTTCAGTGCGGGATCCTCAGTCATTTCCACATAGGGGTACCATGTATTGTTCATTGCCATCAAGATGGCCGCTGTAATAGCCGCGGTACTTTCTGTAGTGTCTGAGATTTGACTTTGGATCCAAGTCCATAGTTTTGTATTACCAGTAGCAAAGGTAGCCGCAAGTGCTACACATTCTGCTTCTATTGGATCTAGTGTGCTACGCTTGATGACCGAGTCTATGTTAAGACGAGTGTCTTTGGCGTAGTCAGGAATCGCTTCCTTAAGTTGGTCTACCCATTGCATTGATATATTCCTTTAATAACGGTTCTTCATAAATCATTTGGCCGGCAACTACTACAAGTACACCTGCACCTACCCAAATAGTTCTAGGCCAGCGTTCCATAATTTTAGCAACTACAGTACTGCCAAACAGGATGATAGGTACACTTACTAATAGTCCAAATATGATCAACCACCAGTTGCCATCAGCAGCACCTGCAATGGCTAGAGCATTGTCCAAGCCCATGACAGCATCTGCCCAAACAATAGTAGCCATGGCTCCCCAAAAGGTATTTGCTGCTGTGACTTCATGCTCGGTTTCCTCTGTGTTGCGTACCAAAGTCCAAGCAATATACAACAAGGCCAAGCCACCTATTAGTCTTAGGCCTGGGATCATGAGCAAATAGGTCAATGCAGCCACGCAGGCAAATCTAACGCCGACTGCACCAACTGTACCCCATATCATGGCTCGCTTACGCAGGTCTGGTGGCAGGCGACGACTGGCCATGGCAATCACAATAGCGTTCTCGCCGCCTAATACGACATCAATTAAGATAATGGCACCTAGTGCCCATGCTAATTCTAGCATGTTACAGGGTCTCGCCGCCTATACTACGATTACAAGCACAGAGTTCGCCAGTCTGGCAGGCATCTAATACACGCAAGGTTTCTTCTGGGCTACGACCAACATTAAGATTATTGACCGTGACATGCTGAATAACGTTATCAGGATCAATAATAAAAGTGGCCCGTAGAGCAGCGCCTGCCGGTGCATAAAATACTCCTAGTTGTTCAATCAAACTTACATGACCACGTTCTTCACCGGGACCATGCCTTGCTGTGTCCGCGAATTGAATGTGTGTAATCTTTTGTAGATCGGCATGTGATTTTTGCCATGCTACTTTACAAAACTCATTGTCTGTAGATCCGGTGAGCAATACAGCATCACGATCTTCAAAGTCTTTGGCTAGTTTATCATAGGCTACAATTTCTGTAGGGCAAACAAATGTAAAATCTTTTGGATAATACACTACCACCTTCCACTTACCTGGGAATGACTCATCTGTAATTGTAAAGAAAGCATCTTCAGGTTGTCCTGGCTTTACACCAGTAATTGCAAATTTTGTAACTTTATCACCTACTGTTTTCATTATCTTCTCCTTTCTGTGTGTGTTAATGAAAATACATAATATATTTACTATTGAAAATAGTTGTTATTTACTATTTTCCTATGAATTATTTTAATAACAGTTATAGATTTAGTCTATAACTTTAAATTTAATATTAGGCTTTGAGTTCACCTCGTTCAATAAGCTTTTGCTTATTGTATCTGTGACCCTCTTGAACTAGCTCTTTGTTTTCACCCTGATAAAGTACAGCATAGTTATTGTCTATCAGCCATTGACTTAAACTCATACCATCTTCCATAATGAATACGCCGAGAATACGTCCAAACTTATCATCATTACTGTCGGCTCTCATGGTTTGAATACGCTGCCAACTACCAACAGGCAACTTTTCGGCTACTTTTTTCTTTGATATCAACCCACGTTCTTTTTCTTCAGCAATCGATGTTCTACTTTCTGGTGTATCAATTCCAGCCATTCTTACTCGTTGATTAGCTAAAATGATATTAAACCCTAAATCTAAATCAATTTCAACCGTATCACCATCCACAACCTTGTTTATTCTACAACGATAAATGTACATAAATATCTCCCTTGTAAGATATTTATAAAAAGATAGGGACCGAAGTCCCTATAGGTGAGTTTGGTAACAAGGTCTTTCCTACCCCGTCAGGTTCAAGCGGCTAGCTTGACTTCCTGATAAAAATAGTCGTCATTTGCGTCTATTTGTTTTGCTAGAATTACGTTCTTCGCCTATCGTGTTGTCCAGTCATCTATCATACGCCAATCGATCCCAGGTCTGGCCCATCAGAAGTATACTGCACTAGCCAGTTGAATACAGCCGACCAGTCTTCCTTATCAGTGAAGTGCAATATACTTCTGGTGGACCAGAGGGGATTTGAACCCCTGTCTTGCTCGTTCTTCAACTTCCTTCATACAACAATAATCTACAATATACATTAATACATTCAACTTGTCTATTATTTTGGATAAATCGAGCGGAGTATATTCCGCTCGTCTAGACAATTGTTATTATCACATTACGTACTTACAGTGACACTGAATACAAATGTGTTATTTGGATCTGCTGGCGGATTGAACACGATTTGAATAAATCCACTAACGCCAGCTCTTAGAGCGGTAATTCTAAGAAACGCCGTATTACTTCTAAAAGAAACATATCCACTGTTGGTGCCAACCCAATAATCTGTACCATTATTTGTTCCAGTTATTTCAAAATCAACATCTTTGGTCATTCCTGTTAGAGTTCTAATATTATACTCAACAAGAGTTCCATCAGCTACCGATATTCCATAGCCTGGAAGTATGGTAATACCCGTATTAGTCGTGGGAGTGTTGACTGCTGAAAGAGTTCTAGTTCCTACAACTGGGGAGCTATTAGTAGACAAATAATTAGCGTCGCTAAGACTAATAAATGTACCGGTTGTTGGTTGAGTAATTCCGCTGGATCCACCGCCCGATCCACCGCCACCACCGCCCGAGGGAGCCGTCGTACTAGTATCATTAATAGTAACTGAAGTATTACCACGTCCACCACTTAAAATAAATCTCATGGTTTCAGTACCCTCAGTTAGTGTATCATTTCTAAGAGTTACTCCATATGTGGCTACATTATTATTAATAGTAAGATTGCCACTTAGTAATCCAGTGCTAAGATCAGCACTCTGAATGCCTTGAATACTGAATGGTATTTGTGTACCATTTGGTACGTTGGTTGTAGTAACAGAAAATATAACTGTATCACCTTCGTTAGCAGTAGCGGATGATGAAGTAACCGTATAAGTTGCTGTAGTATTAGGCGTAGGTGTAGGTGTGGGTGGAGGTGTGGGCGTTGGTATTACTATCGGTCCAAAATCAAATCCACTACCAGTGTTAATCCCCCAATTTGGAACACTATTTGCATTAACTACGCTTGGAGCAGGAATACTGGAACTAACCGCCTGTGGAACAAACTCGCTATCTGGAGCACTTACAAAGATAGATATATACTCGTCATTT
>Ga0255150_1000674_pt1 | contig 9198 bp, 10 predicted proteins | sample Atl_Yuk_RepA_8h_FD_183634 | JGI IMG/M metagenome (GOLD analysis project Ga0255150, IMG submission 183634) | Freshwater microbial communities from Altamaha River, Georgia, United States - Atl_Yuk_RepA_8h | ecosystem: Environmental > Aquatic > Freshwater > River | place: USA: Georgia | collected...
GGCCTCTGCCGCTTGTTGCGCCAAGTTGCTGACTTGCTCAGACCCAGATTGAACGTGCTGTTTAAGCCTTTTGTTCTCTTCTATCATGGCCATGGCCAGACGCTCCAACTCGGCTTTTTCCCGAGCAAGGGCTTCTTTGGCACGGCGCTCGTCATGACGAGCGTGGGTGAGTTCTTTCAGGCGTTTTTTGACGCCTTCTGTATATGTATCCAGTTCTTCGTCAGTGGGATCATTGACCTCGCGCTCCAAAGGCTTGCGGCCTCGATCACGCTCAGGGGTATCGTCAACGATGTCAATCTCGACTTCGTCGTCTTGAACCTTGATCTCGATGTCTTGATCTTGGTTCTTATTTTCTGCCCCGTCTATTTCGTCGGGAAACTTAAAGTCTGCCATGGTTGCTCCTTTCAAACGCGTGTGATGCCACGCGGGTCTTGCACGACTGCATCCACCTGATCGTCATTGATCAGACGGAACTCCTTGCCAAAAATCTTGAAGCGGGTACCAGAGTACGTTCGCACCAAGACAAAGTCGCCCTCTTCGCACCAAGCGCCCGTGGGGAACTTGGCCTTATCTTTGTAGGCATCGGGGCCAACTTTCAGAACGAACAGCACGGTGGTCGCGTGTTCTTCCTGTTTCATGAAGGACGTGGGCTTGACCAAGTCCAAGTCGGTGCCATCGAGTTTCTCGGAAACATCGGGGACAACGCAGAGCAGTTTCCAACCAGTTGGGTCGGGCAGACTCGTCGCCTTCTCTTCAGGCGTTGCGTTCTGTTCCGGCTCTTCTTTGGGCTGGATCGTGGGTGGCAGGCTGATGCCCGGGGGCAGAATGATTTCACTCATCTGATTTCTCTACTTTCTCGGCAAGGTCGATTAAATGACGCTCTGCGATGGCTAGACCTTGAATGACACCACAGAGTTTTTGGTATTCGTCAAAAGAGCGACACGCTCCACCCGCCAGATCATCGGCGTAGTTGTTCATGTCGGTGCGTATTTTTTCGCGCAATACGCGTGCGAAGTCTTGGATCATTTAGTTGGTTTCTCCTTTGGTTGTTTCATGGCCATTTTCTGGGCATGTTCTTGCGCTTTTTGCCGCATTTTGACTGCGTGCTCCTGCATAGACATGGCCAACTTGGCGCGTTGCGCGGCCATATCTTGTTGTTGCCGCATGGCGTTGGCTTGCAAGTCCTGTTTCTGACGTGCGGCGTTGGCTTGCAGTTCTTGTTGCATCTTCATTGCGGCCATCTGGGGGTCTTCGCCCTGTTTTGCCGCCAGTTCTTGGGCTTTCAACTGCAACTCTTGCTGTTTGATCGCCAAGTCGCCCTGCACTTTCTGTGCTTTGATCTGCAAGTCCTGCATCTGCATCTGAACAACGGGGTCTTGGGCCTGTTGAGCGGCTTGTTGCTGTGCGGCCACGGCTTGATTCTGCTGAAGAACCTGCTGTGCGGCCTGCGCCATCATGCTGGAGAGTTGCAACTCAATCTGCGGCGGCAGTTTCTCGTCCTCTGGGGGCAGAGGCATGCCCATCTGATCCTCAATCTGGCGACGATACTGGAAGCCCACGTGCTCTGCGATGTGTGCCGCCATAGCCGCCATGATTTTCTGCGCCTGCGGATTCTGCCCAATCAGTTGTGCAACTGTGGGGTCCTGCATGGCAGACATGTGTACCTTAATATGGGCGGCGTGGTCTTGGTAGAAGAACGCTTTGACTGGTTCGCCCTTAAAGACGCACGAGTTCTCGGACACCGGATCGCGTGGTTTCTGATCTTCAGGCAAAGGCACCAACTCAGCGGCGTTCTTGATGCCCAAAACTTCAAGCATGCCCCTATGCAATTTGGGCAAGTCGTAAATCTGCGGTGCCATCTGAGCCATCTGAACAACGGCTTGGTACTGCACCACGCGCTGACTCATGGTGGCCGCATTGGGATCACTGACAGGAATGATCTCGACGTGGCTGTAGTCCGACTTCTTCGCCTTGCGGGGTGCATCGACCGGATCGTAGTCATAGTCATCGTCCGTGTAGTCACGGATCAGCCCCGCCAAGAGTTTGAGTTCTTGCTTGAACGAAAAGTGCAGACGGGCGGAGACAGCCGTCATCACTTTCAACTGCCGCTCCAACAGAGCCAGCGTGGTGCCCACCGGCGCTTGAGCCGACATATCAGAGACCTGCAAGTCAGCCGTTGCCGCAAAGCGACGGCCTTCCTCCACGATCTGATTCATCAACTGAGCCAGCACTTGGCTTGGCTCTTTGTAGGGCAGGGGCAGTATGTTGTCTCTCAGTGCCCCCGAGCCAATGTCTACGTCCCTGAACTCTCCCGGGGCAATCGGCGTGTCATCACCTTTAATGCGAAGGCCGCGCGTTTTAAGTCCTCCGGGGAGGTTAGATAGAGTTCCTGCGTCCACCAGTTGACGCATAATGCTGGTCGCGCTCTTGGCGTATCCACCAATGAGGTGGAAGAGTCCGAAGCCGTAGGCTCCAAAGCCGGGGATGTACTGGTAGTGGACGAAGTGCTGTCGCTTGAGGTGGAGTGTGTCGTCTTCTTTCCAATTCCGTCGGATTGCCAAGACATCGTTCGATCCTTTCAGTATCGTCATCACGTACGGCAACGTGATGCCAACCGGCTCCCCATCTTCCCCGGCTTCTGTATATTCGTCGCTTTTGATCACCAAGTCAACGTGGCTTTCATACAACGTGTAGCGGTCGTCATCGTTGGCGCTGAACCCGGTCTCCTTGTCCTTGGCCTGCTGGATGTCGGTCTTGGATTTGTCCGGCCCGGGCAACTCGATGTCGCGATAGAACCCCGCCTGCTGTAACTTGATAATCTCGCTTTTTGTCTTTCTCAAGACGTGAGTCACGCGGTAGCAGGTGTCCAAGTCTGTCGCACCGTAGGGCAGGATGATGTCCTCAGCCGGTATGAACATACTGACCTGACGTCCCAAGTTGGGATCGTAGTAGACCTTTTTGAACGCCGAGCCAGTGGCGGGGAGACTCCACAGCATGCGTTCATGCTCAGGGCGAAACTCGCGCATCACCTCTGTCAACTCGTAGTTCATGTCGTCTTGAACACGAGTGGCGGCTTCTTCTTTGTCTGGCGTCTGCTTGCCCAGAATTTTTGTTTTCACAGGCCCTTGAGCAGGGAATGTCTCGGTGATGGACTCGGACTGGAACTTGACAACAGCCTCCGTGATCATGGGGTGGAACACGCCACACGCCCCGTCCCAAGGCTCAGTGCGCTCTTCGTACTGCAAGCCCAGCAGTTTTAAGCCCGCCACGTAGGACTTCTCCCACTCACGGCGCGATCCCAGATCGGTCTCAATGTCAGAGGCCAACTCACTGGCAAGGGTGTTTAACTCACCCTCGTCCATGTCCTCGGCCAAGTTGCGATCAAACCCCTCTTCGTCCTCCCCCGGGGTGATGGTCAACTCCATGCCATCAATACCAATCGTCACCTGCTCCGGATCAACAATCTCGATCTCAATCGGTTCTTCGTCCTGTGCAAGTTCTTCGATGCCAGTGGGGGCTGAGTAGAGTCCCTTGTCGATGTTCGTGGCCATTTAAATCATCCTTGTGATTCGTGCGCCCTCTGGTTTAATCAGTTCGGGGATCGCAACAGTTTCATCTTCATGGTCATAGAGGTGCGGAAGCACCAGACGCATGCGCATTTTGTGCAACTTGGTTTTGCTCAGTACCTGCCGGTACCACCCTGTCTCCAAGTCGTATTGTCCATCTTCTGGCAAATTTGCCAAGTCGTATTGCTGGTCTTCAATCTGCTCTCGGGTAGCGTAGGTCACGCCCCAACGAACATCTTCGTGGCTTGCAAACTGAGGCTTGACACGCCACACCAACTGCCCGGCGGGCAGTTTAGAGAACGCATCGTAGAAGTGGTTGGCCAGTCGCGCCTCGGCCTCTTTGGCATCCCCACCCTCGATGGCGCAGGCATAGGTCTCATAGAAGTAGCGTTGCTTTGGATCGGTCGGTTCTGCCGTGTCTTCAATCGTGAGGTTCGGGTACAACGGATGCGGTTTTTCAATCTTTCGTGCCGCCGTTGGCACGCCCATCACCATATCAAACAGCGGCCCCACAGGCCCTGTCTGGCACTGAAACATCTGCTCCAGCGCGGCAGTTAGCGTCTCGGCGTTCCATGCTTTGACAGGATCGGGAATCGCAGTACCGGCCTCAACGGCGGGTAAATAGGGGGTGGCAAGCGCCGCCAGTGCGGCTGTGATGAATGTGCGTCGTTGCATTTACTTTCTCCTTTTTTTGTTAGTAGTACGCATGCGTTCTGCGTTTGAAGAACCTCGGCTCGTCAGGCTCATCTGAATCAAGCCTAATAAAACCGCCCTGCCGAAACCGCATCAGCGCCTGTGAGGTCGTATCCACGAAGTCATCGTTCTCGCCGTTGGGGAAAGACGCCACTTCCTCGATCACCTCCCGCGCCCAGCGGGTGTCTGGTGCCCAGACCATGCCAGAGGCAAAAAGGTCGGCCACCGCGTTCAATCTTACTATCTTGTCGTTGCCACGGCTAGGGTTGGTCTCCTGAACCGGGATGCCCATGTTGCGCAACTCCTGAATCAGCGGCGCTCCAGCCGCCTTCTTTTCAACGACGAACGCATCAGGTTGCCACTCCTTGTAGTGTTTCAGAGCCACGGACTTGAGTTCCGGAAACTGCATCCTGTCCTTGAACGCATCCAGCAATATCACCTGCGCCTGATCGCGCTCTTCCTCGTTGTAGAACACGCCCCACGTGGTGCAGGCCGAATAGTCGGCGCTGGTCTTGGCCTCGAACGCCGTATCCCAAGACTGGATGATGTACTCACAGCGGGGTGGCTCGTCAAGGGGCCATGTCCGCCAAGCGGAGCGAGAGATGATGGCGGCATTATTTGAGACGGGATTCTGCATGTACTGGGCGTTCCAGTACTGGGGGTCGATGGCGGCTTTCTTGGACTTCAGGGCTTCGAGCGGCCACTGTTCTGGCCAGAGGCTCTTCTCGTTCTCTTCGCCCTCGTTCAGGATGGCTGGGAGTTCCACCACCTCCCACGGGTCGGACTCCGGGTTCTTGGTCTGGTAATCTAACAGTCTTCCTGTTAGATCCAACTTCCCCCACCGGGTCATGATGATAATGATGGCGCCCCCCGGCATCAGACGTTGCAAGGGGCCGGTCTGGAACCAACTCCACGCCGTATCGAACGCCAAGCGTGAGTTGGCCTTTACATCTTGTTCAGAGTGGGGGTCGTCAATGACAAACAAGTCAGCACCCCGGCCAGCCAGAGCACCGCCCACACCAGCCGCGTAATACTGGCCACCAGCACTGGTCGACCACTTGCCAGCCGCCTTTTGATCGTCGGCCACTTTTGTGTTTGGAAAGAGTGATACATATTCTTCATCGTCAAGCAAGTTCCTGACACGCCGACCAAAGTCCTCCGACAGACCTGCGGTGTGGGTGCCCATGATGATTTTCTTATTAGGGAAATTACCTAGGAAATAGGCGGGGAATAGGTAGGACGAGAATTCTGACTTGCCCATACGAGGGGCGATGTTGATGATCAGGCGTTTGAGTTCGCCGTTGATCACGCGTGTGAACAACTTGGCCAGTTTCCTGTGGTGCGGCCCCACCTTGAAGCCGGGGTAGACCGCCTTGGCAAACTCGATCATGTCGGTTCTGGCGGCGTTTTTCTTTTTATTTTCTTCTGCTTTTTCCAGCAACTCCAACGCCTCCACCTTCTCTGCGGAGGTCATCCGCGAGAGGTTTTGAAACAGGGCCTTGGCCTGTTCAGGCGTCAGCGGTGGGTTGGTTGTCATCTGGGGTGTGGTTTTTTATTTCGATGTCGGTTGGCTCTGCGTCCTCGATGTCCATGAACTTGGCCAACTTCTCTTTGAGTTTGCGGTCGATCTCGTCCTCGGTCAGATCGGTCTTCTTGACCTCAATCTTGTCCGTGAACAGCCCAACCTCCGTCACCTTGCCAAGCAAGGCCAGCGCTTTGAGCCGGATGTTTGCGTTTGTGTGCTCACACTCTTCCAAGAGTTTGGCCACCGTGTACCCACGCAACTGCTTGGCCTGCTGTACAAATTCCCAGTCGTATGCGGTCAGCATCCCCACCAGATGGCGCACAGCCGCTGGGGTCTCGATCTGGGCAAGGCGGTGGTGGGCATCCTCGTCTTGGGTGACGACGGCGTTGAAGGCTTGGCGTGCCGCCTTCTGTTCAATCTCGGATATTGCCGCCTCGGCGGTGGGGGAACCCAAAGACTCAAGGAAGTCGGCGGTGGAGACTTGTGCGTCAATGACTTGCGCCACACTGTGTTTTTCAACAGGTGTTGGCCCCTCGCCTGCTGGGGCGATCTCGGGGTCAAAATTTAACAAGTGATCAAGCATGTGCGGATTTGGGGTTGCACCCCTTGCTTACCGGATGGGCGTACTGTACACTCGAATTTGCAAGTAGGCAAGCAGTTGCCAATTTGCTTTCTCCTGTAGGGATGGAGGTACTCCCCCTCTTTAGCCCCCGGCAGAAATGCTGGGGGCTTTTTTCTTTGCTGGTGTGTCTAACGTTGGACATAGGTTCTCTGGAATTTTTATAGAAATTTTTGCGTGGGGTCAAAATTTTGGATAGGGGGTGGGTTTGTTGTATTAAGTATTACAAAAGTGCTGGGAGCGGGTGGGAAACAGTGTTCACGTCACGACGGGGTCTGCTTTGCCAAACAGGGTGGTGGGGGTGTAGTGGGGTTCGGCTAGGCAAACGGCAACGCTCACGCCTAGGGCTGAAACAGGGATTCGCATAATTGAGTTTGTCGGTGGGGCGGTTCTCACCGATATGTTCATCAATCAACAGGAGAAACTTCCATGAACACAAACGCTCTCATCAACAAAGCCGTGACCGACTACGCCGAGTTCCTTCGTGCTGGCGCATCGTATGGCGCATCCATGCAAGCCCTAGCGAAAGCACTCGGTGGGACACCCTGTCCCACGGCATTGGAACGCCTAGCGGCGGTTCACGCCGAGAAATACAAGTGCGACTACACATGGGATGGCAAGGGTCGCGCCGTGTTCTTCAATGGCGCCGAGTCAACCCGCGAGACGCGCAACGATGCCGCACGCAAGTCGTGGCAACGCAATGTGATGGTCTGGTTCACGCCCGAGAAACCCAAGGCCGAGCAAAGCCACGCCCGAGTGAGCAAAGCACATCGTGATTTGGCGATGGATTTTCTGTCGCACTTCGAGGGCAAAGACCTTGCCGCTCAAATCCGCAACGCCAAGGCACTGCTCAATGCCCTGTAATTTGGTGGGACACCATGTCCCACGCAGTTTTTCTCAAGCGGCACAGGCGTGGGGTCTGGCCGCTGTTTCATCCCATGTCTAACGAAAGGAAAACGACATGAACATTTCATCCCAATCCGTCACCGCAGGGTGGCAATCCGCCATTGATGGGCAAACCTTCGGGCCAACCTTTCACAGAACCCCAGACCTCTGGGCGTGGCAAATGCAGACCCTGCAACCGCAGACTCTGACCCGTGAGCAAGTTGCGTCTCTCGGCGCAGTCTTGGAATACGCAATCAACCACTCATGCAACGGCGAGAACCCGCCCATCTTCCAACTCGCCTGCGAGTTGTTCCACAACCTTAACCTCGGAGAATGAATCATGAAACACCGCAAGCAAAAGCACGCCAACATCCACCAAGGCAAACTCATCTTCAACCCCTTCCCCGAGGAGTTGCGTGTTCTTAGAGAACAGATACGAGCCGATGTGCGAGAGGCGAACCGCAAGAAGATCATCGCCCACAAGGCCCTTGAGGCCGAGGCATGGGAGGAAATTAAACGAACCTGTGTGGGACACAGTGTCCCACGGCACGGAAGGTAATCTTTACATGTTAAATTTACACTGGCAAAATCTTTACACGCGTTTTGAATTTTGTGGTCAGCGCAAACCCAGTGTTTATGCGGGTCTACACAATTTCTGGCAACACATCTATCTATATAAATCTATTTAATAGTAGTAACCTACTTTTATATGTCCATGTATTCTCGCCCTGCGTAAGACCTATTAAACAGTCTTACCGATATGTGTCTGTTTCCAACCGATAGATTTTTTGCCACACTCTCGGCAAACCCAGTATTCATGCGGGTTTCGTCAGACACATTTTCAAAAATCCGTGTTAAGATTTTGCCAGTGATTTTCCACTGTAATGCTAAGGAGTTACCATGAAAGCACAAATCCGCCCATCGTGGCTACGCATGAGTCTGCCCAAACTCGAACGCCACCTCCACGACACCCTCTATGACCGCACCATGGTTGACGAGGCGATTGAGCAGGTGCGCCGTGCCAAGGCACAGGCAAGAGCCGCAAAGATAAAAGGCACAGTCACGCATCAGATGTGGGACGAGGTCTTGAAACCCGCACGAACCGAACTCGGGGTTATCCGCACCCTCATATCCCAGAACAAGAAACTGGACACCCCACAGGCGGACATGAAAATCTCTGCCCTGAAACTCTACGCCGCCGTGGTGTTGGAGACAGTGGAGAAACTCAAGAAGGTGCAAAAAGGCGCAGACCTCACGCCTCAGAAGTTGGCCGCAGAACTACGCAAGGCAGGGAAACTGCACACCGATGGGGACGGCACACACTGGACGGACTACATCAAGCGCACCGACAGGCGCAGGGTCGAGTTGGCGTTTGACCAGTGCGAACAGCCCAAACGAGGGCGCATCAAGACACCCTTTGCCCGCATCGTGGACAGCGAGACACATTACAGGGACAAGCACGCCATGGGCATACGCATCACCCGAGAGATTCAAACCCTCGAACAGCAGGTGGACATGGAGACATACCCCGAGGACAGGCAGAAGATTGAGGAACAGATTGACGCCCTGTATCGGGCGCACTATGAACTCGAACGCCTGCCCCGAACCGCACCTATCCCCAGCACATGGCATGGGCTGTTGAAATGAATGAAAAGAATGTATTGGCATGGCTTCGCCGCTCACCATGCCGATGCTGGGCAGATAGAAAATCTATCTCGCCTAACCAAACCAACGAGCGGCACCTGAAACTAGGAGAAAGCAAATGAAAACATGGATTGTGCAAGACAACGCATCGGGTGAAGTCACCCGCATCAGCGCACCCGACCTGCTCAACGCATTGAGCGAGGTGCTCGGCAACCTGTGCATTGATGTGGACGAGGAAGAGGAGTTCAAACAGAACCACCCCGATA
>Ga0255150_1000676_pt1 | contig 9195 bp, 13 predicted proteins | sample Atl_Yuk_RepA_8h_FD_183634 | JGI IMG/M metagenome (GOLD analysis project Ga0255150, IMG submission 183634) | Freshwater microbial communities from Altamaha River, Georgia, United States - Atl_Yuk_RepA_8h | ecosystem: Environmental > Aquatic > Freshwater > River | place: USA: Georgia | collected...
ACAGTATTGAAAGAAGATATCGATTGGTAACTAAGCCCGAGGTTTTACATGCAGAGTCAAATGCTTTAATGAAATTAGCAAAATCTACTGACAGTGGGCAGGGAGCCGATCTGTTTATGACTCATAGTCCTTGTATGGATTGTGCCAAGATGATTTATCAGGCGGGGATTCGTAGAGTATATTTTGCTAATCACTATCGAAGTGACACTGGAACAGAATTTTTACGATCTAGCGGTGTTGAGGTGACAAAGATTGTCAAGTCCGTTTAAAATAGAAGCAGTCGAGAATGGATATTCTCTGACTTGGCCCTCAATGAGAGGTGTCTATCAGTCACAGAAAAAGATAACCTTGATTCATATGATTTTCAGCGTCTGCAAGATTGATTACTTTAAACTTATTTGTTGGAACTCTATAGATAGTTCAGAAACAGTTAGAATAAATAAAGACTATGAGAATGATCCCACGCTTCAAGATTCTATTCGTGGTATTATAGAGGGTGTGATTTTTGACTCAAATGATGATGCTTTAGTATGTCAACAAGAACTTGAAAAACGCTACATTTTTAAGATGCTAAAATTATGAAAAATTGGTTGATTTTTAAATTGAACTCAGATGTTACTGCCAAGATGATTATGGATGAGCCTTTATTATCTAAGGTTCGTCAACATATGATTAGTCCCAGTCATTTATATCTTAATGTAGAATCAATTAGCAAACAGGATCTGAGTGTTATTTCACTTAAGTATAGTGACTTTATTGTCCCTGTATTGGTCAAGGATCGCTTGCCCATAGCAGGTGAAGATTACAAAACTGAATGCCCGGATCATCTCTCTAACTTGCTACCTAAAAAAGAAGAGTAGTTATGTTTTATGAGTTTTATGCAGCAGTAATGAGTGCTAAATGCCCTGAGAGAAACGTTTATCTTGGATGGAGCCCACAAATGAAATGGTGTACTGATAATATCAAAAGACCATGGTCTTATGATGGCGAGGGAGTATTTACATTTAAGCATGATGAGGATAGAACTGTTTTTCTTTTGAGATGGTCATGAGACTTTGGGACATGGCGAAATATGCTACACTATTAGCCTTACAATGGGTCTAAGTTATTACAAGATTTTAAGATATGATAACTTTGCATTCATATACTTTATCACGACATAATGATATCAATCCGCTCACGATTTATCAATGGTGTATAGATAAATTTGGCGATCCAAAATCTGTCGATTATTCTTGGCAATGGAATGGATATTCAACATTCTACTTTATACACGAGCGAGATCTTTTTGAATTCGTGATGAAATGGACCTAGATGTCCAAAGTACTTGATTAGTTTTTATAGTTAGAGCATACTACTTGCTATGAGATTTCTTTGGTCAGATCTAAACGGTATCATAGTGGACTACGGTTGGTATGCTGACAGAGTATTAGAAATTGACTCTTGGAGTATTGAAACATTCGGCTATCAACCCAGAGAAGGAATGTATTTGACATTTAAGAAAGATTCTCATAAAATGTGGTTTATATTGAAATGGCTATAAGAAAAAATGAATGAAATAATAGAAGTTGAATATCAAGATTATCCAAGACCAAAATCAATGATTCCCGTTCATACTGCTATGATAGAAGGTGCCAATATTTTGAAGATTCTCAAATGGTTACGAATTCATGGGAAAAAAGGATCGGATTGGGATTTCATGGGAACTACTCGTAAGATATCGATATATATCTATTGTCCCAAACTGGTAGTTATCTATATGCTTAAATGGTCTTAGCTATAAAACTTATCAGTATTATGAAACTTGATCCAATCAGACTTTGCTTCACCCTCTAGTTTGAATCGTTGAAAGTCACTTTTTGAAATTGTTCTAGATAATCTCTCAAGGCATATCTGAGCCTCGATCACTTTAAAATCACGAGCAACCCAATACCAAATAAAAGCGTCTTTAAGATTGCCACGACGTTCATGATGCTCAGCTAGAGTCATCATGCTTTTTGTTTTCTTTGATTCAGCAGAATGAGTGAGTAAATCTATCGCTTCTGTCAATTCTGATTCGCTGCTATGATCATCACCTAAGATCATTAGCCCGTAATGTTCAGCGGCATCGGGATTAGTTTTACTAGCGTGATGCCAATATTTAAGAGCAACGCCACGATAATCTCCCATGTTGCCACTTTCTAGTAATTTAGCAATTTTAATGGCACGTTCGCTGGGACAGTTTTTAGTATATTCTGTTAGTACTACTACTGTTAAATCACGAAGTTCTTGAGGTACGAGATTCTTCTCAGCCATATCAATAATCTCGTCGATGCTTGATTGGCATTTTTTAGTAATGCGCCATAATAGAATACGAACAGCGGGATTATAACGTCGATCTCGTTTATAGTGTTGAGCCTCTTGTACAGTTTTGTTTTGAGCAGGAGTATCGTTCATAACGCTCTTGATTAACTGTTCTCTGCTATACTTAGGAGCACTTATAGGATTTGAGTTGGGATTCAGTTCGCTACCCTGTATTCCGTCAACGGCCCATATTTCAATTGGTCTAGTAATGTTCTTAAACTGCTGTTTACCTCGCGACTTGAATTCACAGTTAACCTTACCGTTGACTAGACCGTAAGTAGCATCACTGATACATATTCCGCCGTAGTCAGCACAACTTTCAATTCTGGCAGCAATATTAACAGTGTCGCCCAAGAGATTAGTTCCATAGATAAAGACTTCACCACTATGAATCCCTATTCTCCATCTAAGATGAGAGCCACTGATCATTCGCTCTTGCATGCTTTTAGCGAACTTAACTGCTTGGGTTGGACTAGCGAACTCAGCCAATACACTGTCTCCGCCTGTATTAAAGATTCTACCTTCATGCTCAATAAGCATAGAATCAATAATGTCACGACAACGTTCTAATTTTTGAAGAGTGCCTATTTCATCGCTACCCATCAATTTACTATATCCTATTACATCGCTACATAGTATTGTTGTAAATTTCTTATCCATACTACTATTTATTATTACATAGTATACCGTTCGTGGAGAATTTAGTCAGATCGCTAAATGCGGGATCACCCATAATAAAGTATGGCATGTACCATCCTGTGATAAAAGTATGAGCATACATGTCCATACAATGTTCAGTCAAGTTCCAATAATTTTCAACGAGTTGCTTCTGTAGTTCTAGTAGATAAATCATCGTTATGTCCTCTATCAGTGATGGCTCCTGATCGAGAATCACGAATACATCCTCGATCAGGGAAGTAAATTCCATCACATGGAGAAGGGGATACTGGACGAGGAGCAGTGGTACATCCTGCTAAAACAGCAAGAATTATACCTATTACTACTTGCTTTGTGCTCGCCATACTCCATCCCATGTTTCAGGTAGATTTTGTAATCGTAAATCTTCGATTCTTTCTAACCATAACTGATAGTACTTATCTAAATTACCATTAAACTCACCTTTGAGTGTGGTATTGATAAGTTCTATACAACGATCCCATTTTTGTTTTCTATAATAGTCAAGCATGAGATTATGTATTTCTCTAGATTGTTGCCATTGCTTGACATCTTGTGGATTTTCAAAAACGGTATAGATAACTACCCCATCATTCTTGCCCTTTACTGCTATTGAATCAAGTTCTATCTCAAAGAACATTCCTTCTAATCTAGAGGCTGTTATGGGACCTATGATAATATTCACGCCATAATTCTTGCTTTGACCTTCTAAGCGTGAGGCAAGATTGACAGCATCACCCAAGCATGTATAGTCGAATCGTTGGTCGCTGCCCATATTACCGACAACCACAGTGCCAGTGTTAATACCAATGCCCATTCCAAACGGAGGAACACCCTCTTTACCGATTTCATCATTAAACTCCTTCAAACTTTCCATCATTAACAGAGCCGATTGAACTGCCTCTTTACAATGTTTAGTTTCGTCTAATGGGGCATTCCAAAATGCCATTTGAGCGTCTCCAATGTACTTGTCTAGTGTCCCATTGTTCTCTAAAATATTACGAGTCATGGCAGTCATATATCGATTCATGATCTTGGTCAGACCCTGAACATCTTTACCATAGTGTTCTGAAATTGAAGTGAACCCACGAACGTCAGTAAACATGATCGATAACTCTTTTTCTTCTCCTCCTAGCTTTAATAAACTAGGATCTTTGATCAATTTTGCTACAAGATCAGGACTGAGATAGCTTTGAAATTGTTTACGAATCTGTTGTTTCTGTAAGAATTCGCTAATAAACTTAACGCTGTAAGCGTGAAGTGCTACCACAAGAATACCAAAAACAGGGATAGTAGCATCAATAAGCATCCTATACTTGCTATAGCCCACAATACTAAGTCCCACAATACAACCGCTAAGAATAATATAAAATCCGATACCGACATAGACCCACCTTGTCATAAAAATAATCAATAACCCAGCTATCAACAGACCTATAATCTCGGCACCTTCAGCCCAGTCTGGTCTAATGATGGTGTTATTATCTATTATGGTTCCCATCACTGCTGCTTGAACATGATGCGGGAAAACTTCTCCTTTACTCGTTGGAACAGGATTAGCCAAACCTGGTGCTGTTAATCCAACAACCACAATACCGCCCTCAAAAGATTTTGGTAAATTAGTCAGACTATGTTCATGTGTTCGAACACTCCAATCAATCCAAATTCTACTTAAAGAATCTGTAGAGAATTTACCAAGACTTGGAATTCTTATAGCCTCAACTCCTGTGTCTCCGATCTTTGCCTGTATTCGATCTTTTTTCATAGCTCTTAGTGCTTCAATCGCTAATGAGGGCTGAACTGTGGAGTTTGCTGATATTAATAATGGCATTCTACGAACCACGCCATCAATTTCAGGAAAAGTGTTAACAATGCCCACGCCTGCTGCTGTTCGTGTGATCGAGTTTACTGAATTTATCATTCCAGGATATTGAACCAGTTTATTCTCAGGATCTTTACCAACTATCTGAACCTTAGAACTAATCTGGTCATTTTTTGACTCTGTATATCCCAAGGCTGGAAGTACCACTGGGTAAGTTTTCATGAGATTAGCTAACTCATTATCAGACTTAAATCGATCTTGATCTGGCATCATGACATTAAACACGACCAATCCTGCATCATGTTCATAGAGATTTTTAATAATGCTAGCATAATCTCGTCTGGGAAATGGCCATTGTCCCATGACATTCAGTGAGGCCTCATCAATGTTAACAGTATGTACTGGTACCGGATGAGTTTCTTGACCAATAATAAGCTGATCAAAATATCGTAGACGAACGCTTTCTACAAAGCTATAATCAAAAAAACGAACGGCTAATACGATACCCAGAGTTATTAATGCTAGCCAGGGATTTAATAATTTTTTCACCATTGAGCTATCTCCATGACGAAGTATCCCGAGGATAATAGTATTAATAATAGCCCAATAAGCCTTCTAAATTGTAGATCATAGTATATTAACTCTATGTCTTGAGGCCCTAATGATTTTCTTAACTCATTAGTTATTTCAGAACTTCCACTAATCCAAAGAATTACTCCGTATACAAATAATATAATAATTATCAAAGTCATTATATTATTTAGCGAGACAGATTGTTTGGCATGTCCTAATATTCTACGGACTATATGCGTCCTGTTAATACCGGACGTTCCTCATACTCTTTAAGAAAATCTATTAGATTTTAGTCTAAGCGTTCACCACAATGTGGGCATCGCCTAGTGTCTTTACGATGTTGTTTGAGCACACCTTCCCACTCTTTGATTTCTTTAATTATACCTTTTAGAGTTCTACGACAGCGGATGGGTTTGTCTTTGTCTAACTCATCCTTAAGTCTTTTTCTTAATTGATTAACTCGTTGTTCGAATACACCTAAAAATCCACCCGCTGCGTCACCCATTGATTACTCCTAGTGTTTGATTTGTGACCAAACACGACTGCGAATATCGGATTGAAGTTTTTCTGGTAAATGTACATAATCAAGATCGGCACTTAATTTAGCACCGTTCTTGAATGCCCAATCAAAAAACTTTATGACTTCTTGACTGGCTTTTTTATCAGCAGGTTCTTTATACATTATAATAAAACTTGCTGTAGTCACAGGCCAAGTATCTTTGCCGCCCTGATTTACAATACTCAAGCCCATTCCTGGAACTGAGAACCAATCTGCTCCCGCTGCGGCTGCTGCGAAAGTTGCGTCATCAGGGCTAACAAAGTTACCAGCCCGGTTCTGTAACAACATATAATTCATATTGTTTTTCTTTACATAGGCATATTCAACATATCCAATACTGCCTTTCACTCTATTTACATTGGCAGCAACACCTTCATTGCCTTTTCCACCTACTGAACTACTAGCAGGCCATTTCACTGCTGATCCTCGTCCAACTCTTTTATCCCACTCTGGGCTGATGCTAGCCAAATAGTCAGTCCAATTAAAAGTAGTACCAGATCCATCAGCTCTATGAACCACTGTAATGTTGGTATTGGGTAGGGATTTCCCAGGATTAAGTTTAGCAAGTTTATCATCGTTCCACTTTGTTATATTTCCCATAAACACTTCGGCAAGCACAGGTCCTGTGATGCGAAGTTCACCTGGTTTGAACCCTTCAAGATTGATAACAGGCACTGTACCACCGATGATAGCAGGGAATTGAACTTGTCCGAGTTTATCAAGGTCTTCTCCTTTTACCGGAGCATCACTGGCTCCGAATGAAACAGTCTTATTATTGATTTGACGGATACCACCACTGCTTCCGATACTTTGATAGTTTAAGGTATTGCCCGTGGCCTTGTTATATGCTTCGGCCCATTTGGCATAGATAGGATAGGGGAATGTAGCCCCGGCTCCGGTGATTTCCGCTGCTGTGACTACTGCTGAAAATGCAGCTGCTGCAATTAAGACAAATATTTTTTTCATTGAAGATCTCCTTGTGTGTCAAAATATTTATTATTATATTAGCATATAATTATTACAGAATTATTACAATAGCGGAAGTTTCCAATAATAAATAAATCATGGAAAACATCATGGACTATATGAAACGTTCTAAATTAGAACGTCAGGAGCACTTAGATCTTGATGATTATTGTATTGAACGTGGTGGTGGATCAACCTTGTGTAAAGGTTTATTAGCTCATCTGCTAGAAACAACCATACCTAGCGGTCATATGATACTAGTATGTCACGCTTGTAATAATGGTAAATGTAGCAATCCCAAGCATTTATATTGGGGCACGCCCAGTGAAAACAGAATGGATCGTGTTAGATATGAAAATAGAACGCTGTGTGAGATCATGGAAGATCATCATAGACGAAGAAAACCCAATCCTACCTGAATTGGGAATTCTTCAGAGATCACTATTATTCTTTTTTACTTGCTTCTTTTTCTTTAGCAGCATGTTCTTGAGCGGCTTTAGCACCTGCCATAGCAGCTTCTTTACCAGTACCTGCTAGCATGATACCAGACAACGTGCCACACAAAAATGTTGCTACTGGTATAATCAGTTCAAAAAACTTACTGTCAATTGGACTAATAGAATTCAAGGGCTGAGTTACAAACATAATGCTGTAAAGCACTGTAAATACAATGCCAATAAGAGTAAGCGCCAAGCAAACGCCAATGATAAACTTTAGTCTGACCATAAGTTCATTTTCTGTATATCTTTCTCCTGGCTTACTACGAGTATCATCTTTCTTTTCTGGTAATAATTTATCCATGATAGCCACTACTTGCACTCCTTTTCTTTAAAAATATGTTCGGGACAGTCTTTTGTAATATCACATTGTGGTTTCTTACAACGAGGAGTCTCCCAATTATTTGGATCCTGACAAGGATATCTATATCTATCCTGACATCCACTTAACGTGAATATTAAACTTACGAATGTTAATGCTATAATCGTGTATTTCATTCTATACTCCTAGTATTCCTATTTAGGGTGTTCCCTGAGTAAGAGTTACTGAACATCCACTAGGAACTACGCAGTATTGAGATAAGTTGTATATCTGAGGAACTGTTCCCTGCTGTGTTAGATTTACCATGCTTGGACCACCACTGTTAAATAAATTTATTCTAGCGTTATGTGACGCTGTTCCCTGTTGATTGACCGTAAGTTGATGATTGTTTCCAACCATCATAATGTCTAAGAACTTAGCTCCGGTTCCCTGCTGTTGAATATTGGCAGAGTTATAATTTCCGCTAATATCAACAAATAGTTTATGATAGATAGAACTAGACCCATCTGATTGACTAGCATAAACTTGATTATTACTGCCAGTGATTGAAGCAGATAGATAGTGTCCGCTGCCTGACAACCCTGTGTTATTTTGTATGGCGGTTACTTGATTTAGATCGCCAATCACATCTATCAATGCAACATGATTACCACTTTCTGCTAGATCAGTGCTAACTGTTGGCCAAGTTCCTGACCATCCTTGTAACAGTGTTAATGTATTTGAGTTTCCTGCTATAGAAAGTCCGATCATGTTATTTTCGCTAACAGTATTGCCATTTCCCTGTCTTATGCGAACAGTGTTGTTATTGCCTGTTATCAAGGCATCTCCCAAACCCGACATGCCAACAACTGAATTTTTTCTGCTTTCTTGAATGATATCAACATTAGAATTTGATCCTGAGCTTGTTATTAAAATTCTGTTATCAGTGGTCATACCAAAAGTTGATTGACGAACTCTTATGGTGTTTATTTCAGTAGTTTGGTCGTTACTTATACTGCTCGATGATGAATCGTACCACATTGGATGTGTGCCCGGATATAATCCAATCCATGGGCTAGTAAGAAAAGTGAATGACCCATCTCCCTCGGGATCCCATGTTAGTCCATAGTACCAATTGCTGCCTCCACGATTATCAGCGTAAAAGTATATTGGATAAATTTGTCCTTCGGTTAATGTTATAGATCCTTGAGCAGACCAAATACCATTATTGAATACAGTGGTATTATTAATCATCAGATGAGCCCAATCATCAACTCCTGTAGAAAATGTTATTGTTCGTTGTGCTCCGGTATTTCCTGGCCAACGAATATACCCAGTATAAATAACACTCCATACATCATGTTCAGAAGCATTATACCAAATTGTACTAGCTTGTCCACCGTGACTGGGAACTCCACGGTTATATACAGTGTAATTTAATAAAAACTGAGCATGAGAT
>Ga0255150_1000689_pt1 | contig 9065 bp, 6 predicted proteins | sample Atl_Yuk_RepA_8h_FD_183634 | JGI IMG/M metagenome (GOLD analysis project Ga0255150, IMG submission 183634) | Freshwater microbial communities from Altamaha River, Georgia, United States - Atl_Yuk_RepA_8h | ecosystem: Environmental > Aquatic > Freshwater > River | place: USA: Georgia | collected...
CGCTGATCGCACCCGCCGGTACACCGCGTTCTTCGGCCACCAACTCATAGAGCAACAGCAGAATTGCCGCCGTCGAGTTGATGGTCATCGACGTCGTCACCTTGTCGAGCGGCAGGTCGGCCAGCAGCGTGCGCATGTCGTCGATTGAGTCGATGGCAACGCCCACCTTGCCCACTTCACCTGCCGCACGCGGATGGTCGCTGTCGTAACCCATCTGCGTCGGCAGGTCAAATGCACACGAAAGACCTGTCTGGCCGGCCTCGAGCAAGAACTTGAACCGTGCGTTGGTGTCGGCAGCGGTGCCGAAACCGGCGTATTGACGCATCGTCCAGAGGCGATCGCGATGCATCGTCGGATAGATACCGCGCGTGTACGGGGCGGCCCCCGGGGCACCCAATTGGCTCGTCGGATCAAAGCCCGCCAACGAACCTTGGTCGTACAACGGCTGCACCTCGATACCCGAGTCGGTGCGCTTGTCGGTCATGCGTTCTTCAGACTACGAGCCACACCACCCGCGGTCAGTTGCGTAGCCTTGAGCACATGGCCATCGCTGAACATGACGCCGCCACGAAGTCGATCGACGGCATTCCACTAACACCAAAAGACCTCGTCGATATCGGGCCGCAGCCGACCCGCAGCATCGAAGAGGAGCGCACCGAACGCAAACAGAAACTCGCCGGCGCGCTGCGCATCTTCGGGCGACTCGGTTTCGGTGAAGGCGTGGCGGGTCACATCACGGTGCGCGACCCCGAGTATCCCGACCATTTTTGGGTGAACCCTTTTGCGCGCAGTTTCCGCCTGATGCGCGTTTCAGACCTAATTCTCGTCAATCACGACGGTGACGTCGTCTACGGCAACCACCCGGTGAACCGTGCGGCATTCTGCATTCACGCTGCAATCCACCAGGCACGACCAGATGTGATCTCAGCAGCACACGCACACACCGTGTACGGCAAAGCGTGGGCGTCGCTCGGCCGCAAGCTCGACCCCATCACGCAAGACAGTTGCTACTTCTACGAAGACCACACCGTGATCGTTGAGCAAGGCGGCGCTGTGGTGATGGAGCCTGCGGCAGGTCGAGAGATTGCCGAAAAGTTTCCGACCGGCAAGGCGGCGATCCACCAGAATCATGGTCTCTTCACGGTGGGAGCCACGGTTGATGCTGCAGCATATTGGTTCTTGTCAATGGAGCGCACGTGCATGGCCCAAATCATGGCCGAAAGTGTCGGTACGCCGAAACTGATTCCGCACGAGATGGCTACCTACACGCGTGAACTGACCGCGCACCCCGTAGCGGGCTGGTTGAACTTCCAGCCTCTGTGGCAAGAGATCTGTCGCACCGACCCGGATTTGTTCGACTGAACGAGGTTCCCGCCAAGCGCTCGCCGCTCGACGTCGCGCCACCAGAGGCGCTCTTCGTCTTGTCGGGCATCAGTCAGTACATCGGCGCGGTCATCGCAGTACGACTCTTTGAGCAACTCGCGCCTGGTCCGTCGGCTTGGTTTCGCGTGATTGGTGCTTCGCTCTGGTTGCTCGCATTCTCGGCCGGCGAACTGCGACGCAACGGCAGATTCACACGCGAACAGCTTCGTGGCGCAGCACTCTTTGGCGTCTCGACGGCCTTCATGAACTACACCTTCTATCTCGCGATCGATCGCCTCGACCTCGGCAAGGGTGTGGCGATCGAGTTCATCGGCCCAATCACCGTTGCCGCACTGACCACACGCACCAAACGCAACGCCGGTGCTCTCGCCCTCGCCGCTCTCGGCGTGGTCGTGCTTTCGGGCATCGAGATCGACAACGAGCCACTCGGTCTGCTCTTCATCTTTCTTGCTGCGGCATGCTGGGCCGCTTACATCGTGGTCGGTGCGCGCGTCGCGCAGTACAACCGCGGCGTCGCGGGTCTCGGTGTCGGTCTGGCAATCGGCGCAGTGGCGCTCGCACCTTTTGGCGTGTGGCAGAGCGGCCCCGCGTGGACTACGCCGTCGCTCATCGCGCTGTGCTTCATCGTCGGATTTTTTTCCAACGCCGTCGCTTACGGCATCGACCAGTTCACGTTGCGACGAATACCCGTGCGACGATTCTCAGTGCTGCTCGCCTTGTTGCCAGTGACCGCTACGGTCTTCGGATTCCTCTTTCTCGACCAGACACCATCGCGCACCGATCTGCTCGGCATTGCGCTCGTGTTGGCGGGCGTGGTGATGCAGCAGCGCGACACGTTGCCGCGCGAGTCGGCATAGCGCGACACGGCGCCGCGCGATACTCCGTAGACTGCAGGGCTAGCGGGCGAAGGAGACTTCGACTTCACCATGCGTTCCCCCCTAGTACGACGCCTTCTCGGCGTGTTCGTCGTCGCCCTGACGACTCTCACCTCGTCGCCGTTCGCCGCCACCGCGCAGGCGTCTGAGGGCCAACTGCCCGCCAGTTACCTCGTCTACGGCCGCGGCTTTGGTCATGGTCGTGGGCTCAGCCAATACGGCTCGTTCGGTTGGGCCACAACGTATGGCTGGTCGTGGCAGCAGATCCTCGACTTCTATTACGGCGGGGCGACGGGCAATGTGGTGGCGTCAATCGACAATCCCAACGACACCATCCGCGTGTGGCTGAGCGCCATGGATGACCGCCAAACCGGGGTTGTCGCCGACGTACAGAACGCGGTATTCGTCGAAGATCCGATTCCGGGTCGTACCTGGACTTCGCTCGTTGCCCGTGAAGTGAGCGAAAAGGTATACCGCGTCTGGGGTTCGACCACGCGGCGGTGCACGCTGCCAAGTCAAGACCCAGCCACAGTCGGTTTTGAATTGATCGGCGACGTCGCCGATGCTGCCTCGTTCACCACGCAAGTGGGTCAAGACCCTGCTGCCGCCCCAACTCAAACCATCGGCTTGTGCGAACCGAAGTCAGACCGCGCGCATCGTGTGCGCTACTACCGCGGCATAATTCGCGCTGTCAACAATTCACGCAATCAGAATCGAACGATCAACGTCACAACGATGGAGTCGTATCTGCGTGGCGTGGTGCCACGCGAGTCTCCCGCGTCGTGGGGTGACTCGAACGGTGGTGCCGGCATGAACGCACTGCGCGCCCAAGCCGTTGCCGCCCGCAGTTACGCATCGACCGAAAACCGCTACGCCGGCCTCGCGCACACGTGCGACACGATGGATTGTCAGGTCTACGGCGGCGCCGCCTTGCGTGAGGGCGTCTCTGAACAGCCCTACAGTCTCGAGGATCCGCGTACAGATCTCGCAATCGCCGAAACTGCTGGTGTCGTGATTCGTGGCCGCAACGGCGCAGTCGTGCGCACCGAGTTTTCTTCGAGTAACGGTGGTCGCACTGCCGGCGGTATCTTCACCCCACAAGCAGACCCAGGCGATCTCGCTGCGAACTCCGCGCTCACGGTGTGGACACGCAGCATCAGTGCAGCGGCGCTACAGGCGAAGTATCCGCAGATTGGCACGCTCACCTCGATCGTCACCGAACACGACGGTCTTGGCGGCGATTGGAACGGTTACACCACCCAGGTCACCCTCAACGGCACGTTGTCATCAGTGAAGATGTCGGGCTGGTCGTTTCGCACCGCCTTCGGTCTTCCCGCGCCGTGGTACGGCGTGCAGGCCGTGTATCCGGCGGAGTTCGAAGCCGCACCAGTGGGTCGCATTTTGTTGATTGGTGACTCGGTCGGAGCCAGCATCAACGCAGAGTTTGCCGCGATCGTTGCACCTGCGTATCCGAACGTCGACTTTCAGGCGGTGCCCAATCGTTGCCTCGTTGGTCCGTCGTGCGTACAGCCGACCGTCGGCCTTCCCGATGCCCCAGCAGTAATCAACAGCCTCACCTCTGAGCAGATGCCGACAGTGGCGGTCTTGCAACTTGGCTACAACGACGACCCTGCGACATTCGCCCAAGACATTGACCAAGTAGTCACTGCGCTCAATGCGCGTGCGGTGCAACGCATCGTGTTTGTCAACCTGTCAACACGGCGAGCCTCGGTTGACTACGGAGCGTCGAACGCCGCACTCACCGCGGCTACGCAGCGCTACCCCAACGTGTCGGTGCTCGACTGGAATAGCCACAGCAGCGGCCCCGACAAGACACGTTGGTTCAGCGACACGGTGCACTTGACGACGACAGGTCGCGCCGAGTTCGCGCTCTTCTTGCGCAACCAACTCGACGAGCTGCGCCGCGCAGGTCTCATTTCCGTTGGCAGCGGAGCGATCATCCCCATGTCGGTGCCGATGGTCGTCGGCGAACGGGGCGAGCCGGTGAAGGCCCTGCAAGCCGCCCTCAACACGGCTCTCGAGTTGAAAAAGAAGAACAGGATTGCCGTTGATGGCGCCTATGGCAAAGGAACGGCCAAGGCAGTAGAGGCGTTCGAAGCACGAGTTGGCCTACCGGTAGACGGCATCGCCGATGAACAGGTGGTGGCTGCACTTGGTCTCGACCACACGACCTTCACGCTTGCCCGCGGCGCACGCAACACTTCGGTGGTGTCGATTCAAAAGGCGCTCGCCAACGTCTTGCAAATCAAGATTCGCGCCGACGGAGTATTCGGCAGCGGCACCGACAAGCAGGTGAAGCGATTTCAGAAGTCGGTGGCACTGAAGCCGACTGGCGCAGTCGATCGCACGACGTGGATGGCGCTACTCAGCGCCTCTGCCCAGCGCTGACCCCGTCGAAGCGTCGCTGCCACGCATCATCGCTGACGAGACTCGGGTAGGCCGCGCGATAGTCGCGCTTGAGCGTGGCGTAGTCGCGGCGCAGCTGCCGCAATACATCGAACACGTCGCGCCACACCGCAAAGAATCGCTGCCGGTCGCGCTCGCAGACGAACCCCTCTGGCAGGCGGTCGTGGCGATAGAGAATCCGTTCGTGACGCACGGCGATGCCCACGGCTCTCGAATCAATCGGCGCGGTGCGCAGTCTCTTGCTGCGCACTGCGGCCGGCAAGAAGAAACCGCCGAGCAACGGCAACGCCAACACGAAGCCGACGAGCCGAATGGCCTTTGGTCGAGGCCGTGTGATGGCGACTGCCGCATGTTCTGGTGGTAGTGGGGCGGGCTTTTCTTCGCTCACCTGGCGTAGCTCGTCGTGCAACGCCGGGTGATCGACTTCAGCGAGGGCGCGTGGCCCTGCGAGATAGGCACGCATGCCCCGCACCATGTATTCGGCGCTGGCATATCGAAACCCAAAGAGGCTGCGAAAACTCAATGCCAAGAAACGCTGCCCGAGGTGCCACCAGCGGTGGCGGTCAAAGACCAGCGTGTCAATCGTCGCGAAGTTGCGCATCTCATAGAACAAACTCGACGGATTGTTCTTCAGATGGAAGTCGGCGTGCCACACCACGATGCCGTTCAGCGTCACGGTGTGACGACCAGTGTGCATCAATCCGAAAGCCACGTCATCGCCGCGCACGAAGATGGGCAGCGGATTATCGGGCGTGATGTCGATGGGGAATGCGGTGTACCACCATGCCGAATACGCAAAGCGTCGCTCGCGAGCGTCGCGTACTGCCAACCGCCGCTCACGCAGGTCGTCTTCTTGTCCGAGTGCCCGCAGCGGATACAGCGAACGCCAGAGATACTTGCTGCCAGCCTCAAATTGCATCCACTGGCGTTCTTCGCTCAGCATCGCGCCGTGCACGCAGAGTTTCTTGTCGCGCGCAAATCCAAAGAGTGCCACCGTTCGCACCAACGACTCTGTTTCGAGCGAGATGTCGTCGTCCATAAACAACACGTGGGTCGCCCACTTTGCAGCGCGCAGGTGCATGAGACCGCGAGCAAACCCGCCCGCACCACCTAGGTTGCGGTTGCGCACCACCGTGAGGTCATCCCCCGCTGCGGTGCCAAGATCGAGGTTGCTGGCGTTGTCAACGACAAGCACCCGCACGCGGCCGCGCAAGACATCGCTCGCGCGCACCAAGTCGAGCACGCGGTGCACCGTCGGCACCACATATTGCTGCCGGTTGAATGTGGTAATCGACAAGTTCAGTCGCACGTCGTGCGCCGGCGCCGCAGATGTCAACCACTCGACTCGACGTACGGTGCACTCCCCGTCGGCGATGATGCGCACGTACAGGACTCCCCACGTCGTATCGGCGAGCGAACCAAGTGCCAGCTCGATGCTCTCACCAGTGAGCACCGCTGTGGCCACAACCTGTTCTCGGCCGCGCGTAACCGCCACCACCTCTGCGCGACCGGCACCCGACGCGACGACGCGCACCACTATGTGGTCAACCGTCGTCAGTCGTCGCCAGCGACCAGCATGAAACACACCGAACGACGTATCGAACGTCAACTGCCCACCCTGCCGCAGGGTGGCGATCTCATCACCGAGGGTTACGTCACCTATACGTCGCGCATACAACAACGGTTCGGCGAACCCGGCAGCCGGCAGCATCGAGCGCTGCAGCAACGTCTTCATGCGTGTCGACCGTTCATCCGAGTGGATCGGTGAGAAAAGCCGGCGGACATGCGCCATCGGCGAACGCCTGCTTGGCTGCATCTGCCACCGTCAGCGCCTCGTTGATGGTGACGTCCATGTCGAGATAACGGTAGGTGCCGAGTCGCCCGAGAAAGGTGACCCCACGCTCGTCGCGCGCCAGTTGCACATAGTCGACGAGTTGTGCCTTTTCCTTTACGAGACGAATCGGGTAATACGGCACATCATCGTCGCCACACAAACGGCTGTATTCGCGATAGATGACCGACGTATCGTGCGATTCCCACGGCGCAAAGTGCTTGTGTTCGGTGATGCGCGTATATGGCACCTCGGCGTCGCAGTAGTTGACGACCGGGCAGCCCTGATAGTCACCATCGACGACTTCAGGCGTGAAATCAAGAGTGCGATAACCAAGTCGACCGTACTGGTGGTCGAAGTAGGCGTCGATTGGCCCGCTCCAGAACACGTGGTCGTAGCTACGGAGTTCAGCGCGAGAGATTCGCGTTGAGAGTGACACGCTGATGTTGGGGTGATCGAGTATCGCCTCGACGATGGCGGTGTAGCCATGTTCAGGTATTCCCTGATATGGGTGGCTGAAGTACGAGTCGTCATCGGTGAAACGCAGTGGCAAGCGCGCCAAGATGCTCGCCGGCAATTCCTTCGGATCAACGCCCCACTGCTTGCGGGTGTACCCGGCAAAGAACGCCTCATACAACTCGCGCCCCACCAGTCGCAGCGCCTGGTCTTCGAACGAGGTTGGATTGGTGATCGTCGCATCAGCCTTGGTCGCCACGAACGCTTCGGCCTCAGCGGGCGTAAAGGTAGTGCCAAAGAACGAATTAATGAGGCCGAGGTTCATCGGCATCTGAAAGGCCTTCTCCCCGACCATCGCTCTCACCCGGTGGCGATACGGCTTGAAGGTGGCGAAACGACGCACATAGTTCCACACGCGTACATATTGTGTGTGGAAGATGTGTGGTCCGTACACATGCACCATGACACCACTCTCGTGGCGACGCGTATGGCAGTTGCCCGCCACATGGTCGCGCGATTCAAACACTTCGATGCTGTGGCCAGCTTCGGCCAACTCGCGGGCCACGACGGCGCCAGAGAATCCAGCGCCGACGACGGCGACACTCAACGGCACAACGTGATTCTACGAGTGCAGCCGTTCGTGGCGAGGCAGCAGCGGCGCAACGTCAGCGTGGTCGGCGCGTCAGTGCAACCACGGCGCACAAGCGCCTTCGAGGTCGCGCACCTGAATGCGATCGCGATTCGCATACGTCACTGCGTTGCTCGGGTCGATGCGCAGATTGAACGTGCGAAACGACATTTCGGTCGTGTCGATTGACAAGATACGACCGATCAGCGAATCACCGAGGTCGAGCAGCAACTTGATGGCCTCGAGTGCCTGAATCGAACCGACGATGCCGGGCAGCACACCGAGCACACCGGCCTCGGCGCAACTCGGCGCCATCTCGGCCGGCGGCGGCTCGGGCACCATGTCGCGATAGGTCGGCCCACGCAGCGGGTGGAACACGCTCACCATGCCCTCGAAGCGGAAGATCGAACCGTGCACCACCGGAATGCCGAGTTTCACGCTCGCATCGTTCAAGAGATAGCGCGACGGGAAGTTGTCGGCTCCGTCGACGATCACGTCGTAGCCCGAGATGATGTCGATGATGTTGCTGGCGGCCAGCCTCGTGTCATAGGTGACGACATTGACGTCGGGGTTCAACATCGTGAGGGTCTTCTTTGCTGAGTCGACCTTGCGGTCACCAATTCGATCGATGTTGTGCAGAATCTGGCGCTGCAGGTTGCTCTCGTCAACTTCGTCCATATCGACGATGCCGAGCGTGCCGACGCCTGCCGCAGCGAGGTAGAGCGCGGCAGGCGAACCGAGGCCACCGGCCCCGAGCAGCAACACTTTGCTGGCGAGCAGTTTGGCTTGACCGGCGACTCCAACTTCGGGCAATAACAAGTGGCGCTGATAGCGATTTCGCTGCTCGCCGCTCAAGGTGACGGGTGTGGCCCACGCCCGACCTTCGTCTTTCCACTTGCCGAAACCACCGGCCATGCTCGACACATTCGTGTAGCCGAGTTCTTGCAGCGTCTTGGCGGCAAACGCGCTGCGCACGCCACCCGCGCAATACACGACGACCTGCGAGCGTTTGTCGGTGATGCGCGTTTCGACTTGAGCTTCAAGGTGCCCACGCGGAATGTGGATTACATTGCCCAGCGCACCCTGGTCGTATTCATCAGGCTCACGCACGTCGAGCACAATGGCTCCAGCCGCAATCTGCTGCTCGGCGGTCGCCGTGTCGATTTCGGTGATCTGCGCCTTCGCGGCACCGAGCAGGTCGCGAAACGTCGTCATGCTCGAAATGCTATCTGATAGGTCGGGTTTTCGAGACGGCAGTTTGCGTGCGGATTGCGCTCACGATGCGGGATACATGCCGCACAACCTCGGCAACACCGTGTTGATGTCGCCGAGCACGATTTCATCAGCCATCGAGTCGAGTTCCGTCTGCTCGCCGTTGACGATTACCACGCGCGCACCAGCACGCTTGGCTCGCGGCACGCAATATGCGGCTGGGTAGACCGACAACGTAGAACCGACGGCAAGC
>Ga0255150_1000694_pt1 | contig 8998 bp, 13 predicted proteins | sample Atl_Yuk_RepA_8h_FD_183634 | JGI IMG/M metagenome (GOLD analysis project Ga0255150, IMG submission 183634) | Freshwater microbial communities from Altamaha River, Georgia, United States - Atl_Yuk_RepA_8h | ecosystem: Environmental > Aquatic > Freshwater > River | place: USA: Georgia | collected...
GGTGCCGGACGGCCTTGGCCTTGACGGGCTCCGGGCCGTTGATGATGCGGTAGAGTTCGGGACCGCAGAAGGTGACGACGGCGAGCCAGCAGATCAGGCCGATGGCGAAGAGGGAGGCGAGGGCTTTCATGTGCGTTGGCTTAGGGGTGGGCTTAGGCGATGAACCACTCGGCGATTTCGGCGTCGGTCATGTCGGCGACCATCGTCTTGAACTCGGGGTTGGCCTTGGCTTGGGCGACGGCCTTGTCGCGGTTGAGGTCGTTCACGCCCTTGAAGCAGGACACGAAACCCTTCTGCGTGGTGGTCTTGAGGTAGTGGGCCTTCTTGATGGCCTCGCGGCGAACCTTTGCGACGATGCGAGCGGTGTCCTTCTTGATCATCTCACGCTCGACGATGATGTCCACCAGTTCGTCGAAGGAGAAATGCTTGCCGGCCATGAACTCCCAGCCCTTCACGTCGCCCGGGCAGATGGTGTTGGAAAACTGGTCGGCGATGTCGCGAGCGGCGGGGGAGACGTAGCGCACGAAGGTCGAGCCTCCGTGTCCTTCGTTGCTGGCTTCACCGATCACCTTGCCGTCGAGGAGGACGGTCGCGGTGAAACAGGTGGTCTCCTCGCTCATCCACTTCACAGTCTTGAAAGACTTGAGGGTGATACGGGCGAGGCGGACGGCGGTGTGGGTGTCGTTGTTCATGGGTTGTGCGGTTGTGCCAGAACATCCTCAGGGACGAACTACATTCGGTCAAACAATTAAACAGAAATCTTTGACGGGGGCTTTTAGGGGGTCAAAAGCCAGCCTAGGGTCGCCCATAGGACACCCCATTAAAGGCCTCTCCTTGCCCTTCCTAGGCCTTTTGACGGCGGGAACGGAGGAAGACCGCCACCCCCACCCCTAAGCACCCCACGGCCAAGGCCCACCCTAGGTCGCGCACGGACTTCAGGGCGATGGTCGCCGTGCTCATGTTGCGCTCAAGGTCGGCCGAGTCGGACTTCAGGCCGGCGTCGGTCACGATCATCACCAGGGCATCGGTAGACTGCAACTGGTCTAGGACGAAGCCGGCGATGTAGGCCGAAGAGAAAGCAGAGACTCCCGCGAAGCCCGTGATCAGGGCGACCGCAAGCAGGAGGTTATCGCTTCCGCTTGCCTGCTGCTTTGCTGGTTTTGCCTTTGCCATTGGGTTTGACCTTAGCGGCGACGGCCGCGACTTCCTTCTCCCCGCGCGCCTTGATGTATCGCATCAGGTAATCGAGGCATTCGGGGGCCGCGTAGCCTGCCGCGCCGACGACGGCCATCCGCAGGCCCGGGCTGGAGATGTGTTCCTGGATGCCGTAGCCGACCATCGCGGCGGTGATCGCGGCGGCGAGCACACGGCGCACGACCCAGCCGAAGGACACGGGCTCCGTCGAAAGCAGGAGACGGGCGGTCATGGCTAGGCCGCCTAGGACCGAGGCGACGACGCCGTCCTTCAGCTCCTTCGGGATGGTTTCCGGGTCGATGGGCGAGGCGCTCACGGGTTGATGATGGTTCGGCGGTAGCCCATGCGCCAAAGGGATTCGGCGATGCGTGTCGCTCCGGCTTCGACCGCGTCTTCGTCGAGGAACGGATAGGTGTCGTGGATGAGCTCGTGGACGACCGTGTCGATGAGCTCATGCTCAGGCTGGCGGGGGTCGATGTGGATGTCGCCGTAGCCTTTCCAGCAGTAGCCGAAGGGTGTCTTGCAGTTCGGATTATGCGACGGCTTGACCTTGCCCAGGATGCGGAAGGTGAAGTGGGGCTCCGCGTATTTGACCGCGGGAGGGTCAGACTTGGGGCGGGGCTTGCTCATCGTCGTGCGTAGATTGGGAGGGCTTATTCACCGCATCTCGAACCTTGTCGGCCAGCCACCAGAGGCACAGCCCTGAGGCGATCGCCGCCGTGCCGATGGCGACCCACATGAAGGCAGGGGAGTCGTAGATGAACGGGACCGAGCCAGCCAGAGCAGCGCAAGCCAGGAGCGGGACGCCAAGGCGAGGACCGAGGAAGGCCGTGGTCAACGCCCCGCACGCGAACAGGCCGGCGCCGAGGAGGGTCCAGACGTTCTTGCTGGCCTCCTGCTTCACGTGCTCGACCTCCTTCTGGAGTTCGACGATCCGGGCGTCCTTCAGCTGAGAGACGCGGAGGGCTTCGGCCTGCTGGGCTTCGAGCTTCTCCCAAGCCTTGTTGACGGCGGTGGCGAGTTGGCGACCAAAGGCCATCTGCTTCTGGTAGTCCACGGGGTCGGCCTTGGCGGCACGGGCCACGGCGAAGGCAACGTCGGCCTCCGGGGGCTGGGGCAGATAGGACTGTGCGAGGCGGGACTCGGCGACCACGACCTTCGGCTTGTCGGCGTTGCGCTCGATGGCGACGAGGGCAGAGGCGACGCGGTGGTCGGTCTTGTCAAGGTCTTTGCCTAGGGTCGCGACGACGTCCGGCTTGGTCGGGGCGTCCGGCTGCTTAGGCAGCGGCTCGTCCACGGGCTTAGACTTGCACCCAGCCAGGGCCACAAGGGCGATGACCAGGAGCAGGCGCATAGACTTATCGACCCTTCAGGATGTCGAGCAGGCTCTTCCCCTTGGCTTCCAGTTCGGATGCCTTGGCGGCGTGCTTTCGGAAGACGAGGGCGCCGGCGACGAAGCCGACGAGAAGGGCGAGGAGGTGGGTGATCATACGGTGAGACAGTTGTAGCTGGTGCTGGTGTTGCTGTCGTAAATGCTGACGACGGTGCATTGAACCCATGCTCCATCCTTTCGGACGTAGTAGTTTCCGTCGGACGGGGCGTCGATGTAGGCGGTCGTCTGATAGGAAGAGTCCGGGAACTGAATGCCGCCGGAATTGATAAAGATTGAAGGGTTAACAGTAGCACCCGTGTAAATCGCGAAACCGGGATAACTAGGGTCGGTAGACATTACGACACGGAAGGAGCCAACGTATGTCTCAATCTTGTCGTGGAAGAAGTAACTATCGTTAGCGCCGCTATTTGCCGTAATCGCACTAGTGACTGCTCCACCAGTAAACGGAGCTGCGGCCGTCGTCTGCGTCGTGCCGTCGCCGAACATGATGCCGTTCGTGTCCACCTTCAGCGCGGCGGTCGCATCCGGGGCGACACCCACGCCGACCTTGCCGAACTGGTCCACGACGAACTTGGTCGAGTCGGGGGTCGTGCTGTCCTCGACCTCGATGGCGTTGCCCGTTCCTTTCTGCGTGATGCGAAGGCCGGCGGTCGTTGCCGTCGTGTCGATGATCTGCGGAGACGAGAAGGAGTTCGTCGAGGTCGTGACCGCGCAAACTCGCCAGGCTCCCGTGCCGTCGCGGAAGTTCAGGTTGACGCCGCCCGTGGCGATCCAAAGGTCGCCTGCCGTGGTAGAGGCCGCGCTGGTCCCGCCGATGCCGACGTTCAGTCCAGCCACTCCAGCGACGGGCGAGAAGTTGACCTTGCCCGTGAAGGTAGCCCCGGAGAGGTTCGCCTTGCCGGCGGCCGACGCGATGGTGAAATAGGTGGACGCTGCTGCGCTCGTCGTTAGGTACGACGACATTCCCGACAAGGTCTGATAGGTGCTCGCGGCCGTCGAGCTGAGGAGGTAGGGGGCGAGGGCCGTCGAGACTTGCGAGGCGGTCTGGAAGCCGGACGGGTTGCTCGCGTCATACTTGGCCGCCAAAGCGTTGACCAAGTCTGTCTGCGCGGAGAGGCTGCCGGTTATCCCGCCCCAGGCCACGCCCGAGGAGTCCGTGCCGTTGACCCAGAGGGATTGGGCGGAGTCGTACTTCAGAACCTGGCCGTTGGCGACCGAGGTGATCTTTACGTTATGCAGCTCTTCCAGCTCTAGGCCGTTCTGGACGGCGACCAGGATGACGCCGAGGGTCGGATGGGAGCGGACGACGACACCGACGTAGACCATGTGCTGCGGGGCCGAGGGCTTCGTGGTGGTCCACGTTCCGGCGGTCGTCGGGGAGAGGTAGAGTTGTACGCCTTCGGTCAGCGCCGAGGTGTCGATGTTCTCGAGTTCGCCGCGGACGATGACGTAGCCCGTGCCGTTGTTCGCGATGCTGGTCTTCGTGAACCCCATGGTCTGGGCGGAGTTCGCGTCATTGTTCGCCTGAGCGAGCGTGATCAGGGGGCGGTTGCCAGTGGCGCCGGAGATGTAGACGATGGAGCCGGCAGGGATGGTCGAGCCGGACTGGTTGCGGACTTCCACCTCGAGGTTCCGGGCGTTGGCCGTGCCGCCGAGGAGGCCGGCCTGGACGAAGGCGGTCGTCGCGATGGAGGTGTCGTTGTCGCCGAAAGGGGCGGTCACGGCGCGAGCGTCGCCCGTGAAGACGGGGCTCGCGAGGTCGGCCTTCAGATTGAGGGCGGCCTGTAGGTCGAGCTGATTGGCGAGGACGCCGCCGATCTGGCCCCAAAGGACGGAGCCGGCTTGGTTCACCCAGGTCGTGTTGTAGTCCACGCCGTCAACCTTGGCCAGAACCTGACCAGCCGTTCCACCCGTCGGGACGCCGGGGCCCGGGACGCCGACGCTGCCCGTGAGGGTTCCGGCGACCGTTCCGCTCAACGCGCCGTTGACCGTTCCGAAGGTGTTCTCCGTGGACGTGATGGTTCCGTAGGGCATAAATTATTCCGTGACAGATTCGATGACCTGGACCCGGAAGATTTCCGTGCGCGATACCGTGGACGGCGTGCCGGGAAAGACGAACTTGATGTCCCATCGGCCGAGGCCGAGCGACCAGTCCGCGGTCGAGCCTGCGTAGCTGACGACGAAGGACAGACCGTCAAGGGCTTTGGCGATGTCGAGTTCGTAGACGTGGCCGCATTTGTCCTCGAAGGAAGAGGTCAATGTCGTGGCCGTGAGGTTGGCAGGGCCGGTCGCCCCAGGCGTCCAAGTGAACGTGGCGGCGAAGGTGTTGCCTTGGGAAATCGTGACGGTGTCGGCCATAAGCAGGTCTAAAACTGCGGGGTCGGGCATCCCGTCAAAGACCTTGGCTTTCAGGGCAACGGCTCAAACCATTCGACGCTGGTGATCGGGGACGTGCCGTTAAGCCCGGCCGGCTGTCCGATCGTGAAAGCATCCGCAATCATGGTGAAAGAGCTGGTGCTAGTAGTGACCGTCTTCCCGACAAGCTCTGCTGGATACGGGTCTACGAGAGAGTTGAATGCGAAGAAGTCTTCGCTAGGTGCAGTGCCTTCCAAGAAGAAGAGTTCAGGATTACCCGCGAATGTACGCCGACGGATCAGGCCGTTGCCTTCTATCGTTTTGAACCAGCCGCTCCCAGATGGGTAGGTGGTGTTGTGATCTCCGAAGATAACAGACCCACCCCTTGCGACGACGCCGCGCAAGGGCGCCCATGTGGAATGCACGGCTGAATCTCCGATGAACTCTCCCATTAGATTCGGGCGTAATAGTACCGCGCGGTATTGGTCCCGAGCTTAAGGCGGTCACCCCATAGGGAGTTTGAGACGTACTGGAAAACCGTCCAGACAGTCGGGGAGCTTGCGTTGTCCGTATCAATCTTAGCCAGCAGGACGTAGCCCTCGGTGTCGGTGTCGCTCAGTTCGACGTCGGACGAGATGACCTTAGGGTATGTCGCGTTCGAGATGCTGGGGTCCGGGAAGGCATAGGGAGCCGCGGCCTCAGGGCCGGAACGCAGATACACCCAAGACTCTTTCGTTGTTGTGTTGAAAGACAGGACGCCAGTCGGAGGCGTCGGGACGCCTTCCGTCGTATGGTCGAGGAGCATCTCAGTGGAAGACACCACGTCATCCATTTCTGGGACCAAGTTGTTCAACGTCCCGCTGACGACCTGATAGCGCAAGCCCCCGGAGACAACGCCCAGGACGATGACATAGAACGGCGTTCGAGTCCTTACCGTATCGTCCGGGAAAGGGTTGGACGAGTCTATGCTGATACCGTAACCGCTGGAGGTGAAGCCGTAGCCGGCGCCAGGTTGGAGGTTCATACGCTGGCGTAGACTTCAGCCGGGTAGCCTTCGCGGTTGAAGCGGATTTCGTAGTTGATCTTGACGATCTTGGGCGTGCCGCCGGAAAGCACGCAGTAATCCTCGAAGGAGGCCTGCGAAAGGAGGATGGTGTTGCGGACGGTTCCCTTGACGTTGGCCGTCCAGGTCGTGCCGATGTGGTCAGGCAGCAGCTTGATGCCTCCGAAGGTATTGTTCGCGGACGTCTTGCCGACGGCGTTCTTGATGGTCGTGACGTCGCCCAGGTTCTTCGTGTAGATGACGCCGGAGAACGAAGTGATCGGGGACAGGTAATGGGTTTTGCCGTAATAGTATTGCTTCGACGCCGTGGTGGAATCCTTGAAACCGACGAAGCCGCCGGCGTTTAGGGCCGATCCCTTAAAGTGAGCGCCGAAGTCGCCGCCTACCCATTCTCCCTGCGTGATGCTGGATGCGGTGAAGGTGTTTCCTGTTCCAGCGATGGCCGTCGTGAATCCTGTGGCAGGACCGAAGAAATTGGGATGGGTCGTGATGTGCTCGGATGTCAGGCCGTGCGAGGCCGTCACGTTCGGGTTCGTGATGCTGCCGACGGCGCTGTCGATGCCGACGTATTCCGCGTCGATCGTGTCGAACTCCAAAGCCCCGCGGCTGAGGTTGAACTTGTGCACGAAGAAGTCGGCGTAATCAGGATGCACCTGACCAGTGAACACCGCAGTTCCTCCGACCGACTTGTCCACGATGTAGGTGGCGCGCGCGGTCATCAGGCCGTAGCCGTCGTTCGTGAACGAGCCTCCTGGCTGGACGAACTTCCCGGTCAGGGCGTTACCAAATTTTACGATAGCCATTTGTTATTTTGTCTTAGTGACGGTTGCGCTGCGGTTGGTTGAGGAGTTGGCAGGGGTGGACGGAGTCGCGCCTGAGGCCGTGATGTCCAGGACGCTGGCCGTATAGCCTAGGCGCTGGGCTAGGATTTGCAGGCAAGTGAGTTGCTCACGGGCGATGCCCTGCTGTTCCTTCAGCTCGTTGACGATGGGGTTGGAGCCGACGCCGATCACGTTGCCGGATACGTTGGACAGTCCGCCAGGTCCGCCCTTGGTGTCGGCGGCCTTGTCCTTCTCCGATTTTCCGGCCCCGCCAATGGCGGCGAGCAAGGCCTTCGCGGCTTCGCTTTTCTTGGCGTCCGAAGATGCGACAGAGGTGGGGCGTGTGGAGCCGTCAGCGCCCACGGCCACTAGGGCTCCACCCATAGGGGTCAACCTCATCGCAGAGCTGGCCGCACCTGAGGCCGTCCCGCCAGGGGTTACGGCGTCGGCCATTTCAAAGCCGAACGTGGCCGCGGCCTCCGCGATCTTGGCGACGAACTTGGAGTAGGTGTCGTAGGCCTTGAAGATGTAGGCCACGAAGACCTTCATCTTGGCGGTCAACGCATCCATGCCGTCGTTGTAGTCGCCGATCATCTTGAGCGTCTTAGCGTCCACGATGGGGGCGTTGGCGATGTCCTTGCTCAGTTTCTGGTAATCGGCCAGGAGGGGCATGATGTCGTTGCCGATCTTGTCCCCGAAGAACGCCGTCGAAATGAGCAGACGTTCGGAGTCGTCGGCGCTTCCGGCCATCGCCTGCGAGATGGCGAGGAAGACGGAAGACGCGTCGCCTGACTTCAGCTGCTCGAGAGAGATGCCAAGGGCCTTGAACATCTCGACCTTCTTGCCAGTGCCGGCGGCCGCTTCGGCCATGTCCACGCGCAGCTGACGGGTCGCCTTGGCCAGCGCGGAGACGGACACGCCGGACTGCTGGGCGGCATAGGCCAGCGCTTGGAACTGCTCGGCCGAGAGGCCGCTTCGGTCAACCTGGTCGGCGACCTCGCCTAGTTCCTTGAAAGTATTCGTGACGAAGCCGAGCGCCTTGTCGAACAGGACGGTGGCCGCGAACCATCCCGCGATCTTCTTGCCGATGTCGCTGCCGGCCTTCTTGAAGGACTCGCCCAGGGAGTCCACGGACTTCTTCGCCCGACCCGTGACCTGGTCAACGTCGGACTTTCCCTTCAGTTCATACTCAAGTTTTTGCGACATCGGTCTCGGGGTTCTTTACCTCTGCGGAGGCGGCAACCTTTTCGAGCCGCTCCTGCTCCTCCATGAAGGCCTCCTCTTCAGTGGTCAGAATCTTCGACTCCGACCCGTTAGCCGCCGACCAAGCAGCGTTCAGCCAGATGGCCTGACACTCGGGCATCTCCCACGCGCGCTTCTCCTCGATGCCGTTCTTGATCAGAGAGGCGATGACGGCCAACGGCCACGGGATGCCGATGTCTTCGGCCGTGCCTCGCTTGTGCTCAGGAGTATCCCAGTAACGGGGCCAGCAGTCCAGCAAGCAGTACGCGGTGAAGCGTTCGCATTCGTCCATGAACTTGCCCGGGCGTTCCTTCAGCTTCTCGACAAGACGTACCTCCGCGGCCGTCAGTTCGCCCAGGGGTTCCTCGGCGCAGATCTTAACGGCGGCAAGGAGGTCAAGGGGCGTAGGGACCGAAGCCCCCGTGATCAGGGGCGACTCGATGGCCATGAGCCTGACGCGGTACTTCAGGCAAAAGGGATAAACAGGACGACCAAGGATTTGCACCTTGGCCGCCGGGTCCGTCCAGGCGCGTAGGAATCTTCCGTCCACGCCCTTGATGCTACCCCTCTCGGGGTGGTGTCAATTAATAGGTGATGCCTTCGTAATCGACCGCTTCGATGGACACGGAGCAGAAACCCTTGTTCTGGGATTTCTCGTCTACCTTCGTCACCACTCCCGAGAAGGTCGTCGAGGCGGTGCCGCCGCCGTAAGCGGAGGAGGTATTGGTCGTGAAGCTGATGGTCGTGCCGAGCACGGGGACAGTTCCAGTCTTGCAGATTCCGTCCAACGACAGGGTCGTCTTGCGATCGTCCAACCGATGGGTGACTGTGACGCCGCCCTCGTTCTGAACGGTGTCTTCGTTGTTGAAGCCGGACGAAACGGAGAAGGACTGGACGAAGAGATTCGCCACGGTTCCAGAGCCGATGCCG
>Ga0255150_1000697_pt1 | contig 8967 bp, 10 predicted proteins | sample Atl_Yuk_RepA_8h_FD_183634 | JGI IMG/M metagenome (GOLD analysis project Ga0255150, IMG submission 183634) | Freshwater microbial communities from Altamaha River, Georgia, United States - Atl_Yuk_RepA_8h | ecosystem: Environmental > Aquatic > Freshwater > River | place: USA: Georgia | collected...
ATAATATTCATATGATTTATTTTATATAATATATGAATATTTTTAGAAAAAACCTAATTTTTTTAATTTATTTTGTATAATAAAATATTTTCTTTTTTATCTATACAAATTGCACTGATATTTTCTATCCAGTCTCCCGAATTAAGATAGTGTTTTCCATTTATCATTCTATCTTCTGGTTGATGTATGTGCCCACATATTACCCCATCACATCTTTTTTTAGATGCCATAGATAATGCGGTTGTTTCAAAATCGTTAATATAATTTGTAGCAGCTTTAACGCCTCCTTTAATTTTTTGAGATATTGATTGGTATGGTAGATTTTTCCATTTACGATAGTTGTTATACCACCTATTTAACCAAAGTGCAAAATCATATCCTACTGCGCCTATTTTTGCTAACCACTTATATTTTGTTATAAACACATCAATAACATCTCCGTGAAATATATAATATTTTTTATTAGTTAATTCTAAAATATAATCCTCTCTAATTTCAATTCCACCAAAATGAGAACCAATAAACTCTTGAATAAATTCATCGTGATTTCCCCTTATCCAAATTATTTGAGTTTTATTGGATAATTTTAATAATTTACTGATTACTTTAGTGTGTTGTTTTTTCCATTTTGAACCTCTATTGATTGCCCAACCATCTATAATATCACCATTCAAAATTAATAATTCTGTTGGATGTGTTTCTAAAAATTCTATGAATTCTTCTGCTTTGGAATCCTTAGTTCCCAAATGTAAATCCGATACTATAATAGCTTTGTATTTTATAAAGTGCATAATTTAATAAGAATTATCATTAAAATAGTTGTTCCTAATACTATTTCTGTAAATTTTATTTTCTTTTTCATATCCAATAGTTATGATGCTGTTTGAAAAATTCAGAATTGTTTCTATTAAAGTAGCATTTAATGCTCAACCAAAACATATAAAAAAATCCTTTATTTTTAAATCTTCTTGCGGATGTCCATACACCTTTTGTTTTGTGTATAATCATTTTATCCACCTTTTGTGAAACCCAATAATCTTCTGCAAATAAATGTGTTTCATCGTACCCACCTGCTTTCCAATATGCTTCGGTTTTCCACAATTGAAACCCACCGATAGCAAATGGAGTTCCTAACCAATTACTCATTCGTTGTTGAATATCAAATAAACGGAATATCCAATTAAATCCTTTTTCAGTTTGAAATGGAACGGTAACTAAATCTGTATTATAAGATAAACATTCTGCTAATAAAAATTTGTTTTGTAAAAATATATCTGCATCTAAAAATAAAATATATGGGGTTGTCACCAATTTACTTCCTTCCAATCTTGCCTTTGCGGGAAATCCACCTTCAATTAGTTCAATATCCAATGAATATCGGTAGTCTCTTTTCGTATATTCAATAAAATCTAAACTATCTCCTTCATCAGAAGTATCTGCAATAATAACTTTAAGTCCTGCACTTCCAACTTGCTTTGCAATAAATGAAATACACTCATAAATGTTATCTTTTTCGTTTTTACAAGGAATCACTATTGTTAATAATTCTTTCATAATAATAAATAAAAAAACCCCCACATTAAGTGAGGGTTTCAATGTTAATAAATTGTTATCCTAATTCCTCTTCCGTTTCAGCATCCAATTTGTTCTTATCGTGCTCTGCTTTTCTGTTGATGTATTTATCAACTGAAGCGATACCGAAAGAACCTAAAGTGATTACCAAAAATCCGTTGAAGATATATTCATTAATCAAAAGTTCTTTACCCATAGCGCCTGTTACCAAATCTACGAATAATGCAATCACCATCATTGCGAATGATAAGAAACCAACTACCGATTTTTCGTTGATGTCATTGTTGTCTTTAAATAATTCTTTAATAAATCCCATAATTTTAGTTTTTAATTGTTATTGATTATGTAACTTATTTAATCCGAAAGTGGTTTTTTAATTAATGTTAAGTCCCATTCAACTTGCTTTCTATGAAAATAGTCTCTACTATAAAAAGATTCGTTTATTGGGTTTATTTTTATTGATATATTATCAAAACTATAATAAAATGCGTTAGGCCTAACTATATCTGCTTTAATAATTTTATTTACGATAGGTTCTATGTTTAAATCAAACATATATTTTCCTAAAGAGTAATGAATATCTCCACCAAAATTTGATGAATCCATTAACAACTTCTTTAAAATATCATAAGAACCAAACATAAAATAATCAGATGCGAAAAAAATAGGTTTACCATCTATATCATCATACTTTTTATAATCACCATATAATAGTACACCATTTTCTTTATAAATCGATTTCAATGTTTCCAATGAAAACTCATTATAATCATCACTTAATGAAAAATATAAATCAGGTCTTAATACTAAAATAAAATCGTATTCTTTTTTACTATCTTCTAGTAATTTAACACAATTTTTCCAATGATTATATATTTTAGCACTACTTCCCCAATTGTTATGTAACTCTATGTAATCATCAGGATTTCTAATATCAATAATTGCTTTAGGATAGTGTTTGAGAATCATTTCATGCGTTACATCAAATTCTCTAAATATTCCTAATTTTTTATTGTTTTGCTTTGATTTACTCCAAGTTGAAAAATAAAAATCACAATCTAATGAATCTAATATTTTCCAACTATCAACTACATTATCAAATTCTCTGTATTCACCATAAACCAATATAGCAACTTTCATTATCCTACCATTTCAGCGGCTTCATCTTTGATTTTACCACATTTTAAACATTCCAAATCACCATCGTTATCGGAATCTCCCCAAATGTGTTCACATTGTCTATGTGCGAAATACATATCAATTTTACCATCACCATCAAAGTCAATACCATCCATAGTACCATCACCATCTTCATCCACTTCAATACCAGTTCTAGGTTGTGGTTTTGGTTTTGTATCAACTGCGTCAGTTTCAACCTTATTATCGGTATATGAAACATCAGTTGGTTTGTTTGCTTCAATCAAATTGATTTCATGTGCGTTCTTTGCAGCTTGTACAAATGCGTCTGGAATTAATGGAGTGTTATTTGGAGGAGTTACAGGCATATCAGCGGTGTTACTCATTGATGTTCCATCTTCTTCATCCATTTTCTGAACTAACATCTTATCCTTATCAGTATCGCTGAACCAGTAGTCGATGATTTTACCGTAGCTACCGATGAATGCACCCAACAACAATAATAGAAGTTCTTTCCATTCAGCTGCCATTTTAGTACCTATACCAATTGCCGCAAACATACCGGCCATAATAAACATAAACCCACCTAATACTAACGCAGTGATATACCATCTACGTTTCATCATTGAGTTTAATAGGTCTCTAAAACCTGTTGGTTGTTCTGCCATTTCTATGTTATTTTATAGGTTACCACTTAGGTGCTTCTTCTTTGAACTCATCACCTTCTTTCTTTTTAGGCTTTGCAGCTGGTGCAGCTACTGGTTTTTCTACTACTCTTTCTTTGATAATAGTATTAGTTCCACCTGCTGCTTGAGATTGTTGGTTTGAGTTTGTAATATTGATTACAGGAGCTGCCGCCGGAGCAGGAGCTGGCTCATCACCACCTGTGATTTGGGTTACACCCCAAGTTCCTAAACCCATAACTGCTGTTGTAGCAACACCGATAATGGTCTTTTTTAATCCTGACCAAGTACCATCATTTGATTGTTCTAATTCTTCTGACATGATTGATTTAATTTATAATTTGTTAAAGTCTGTTATTCCTAATTCTTTACCATTTGAATCGTATAATCCGATTCTATAAGCTGATGATGGTAATGCTGAAGTATATACTTTTAATATATTATCTCCTGCTTTTACAGTCATTGCTTCTTTTGATACTACTCTATTTGAGATATCAAATATTTTAATTGTAACAGTTCCAGCGGTTTCCAACTTAACGTTCATAGCCACCTCTGATGTTACAAAAGCTGATTCTAATTTAATACCAACAGCAGATTTGATAGTTAGTGCTTCAGATGCTTTTGGTAGTTCTGGCAAAATATCATCATGCTTTGTACATGCTACTAATAGCATTCCACACATAATTACTAATAATGATTTTTTCATTTTAATTTAGATTGATTGTTGTTTTTTTAATCTCTACTTTATTTACATTTTCCAAAACCAAATATAAATATCGATTTTGAATTGATTTCGTATATATCTTTAGTTTATTTTCTCCAACTTTACCTATTATTCTTTCCTTACTTATTGTTTGATTAGTTGCTTTGTCTACTAACTTTAGTATATAGGTACTATCGGATGTCAATTTGAACATAATTTCTTGCCCATCGGTAATAGATGATTCCGATACCGAAAACACATCCACTACTGGCTTTGGTTGAGGCATAGGTTCTATTTCCATTTTAGTACAAGATATTATAAATCCTATACAACACAATATTATAATTTTACTCCACTTCATTATAGTACTTTTACATTTATTTTATTTAATGATGTGTTAAGCGTTTCCACACTCTTTACAGAAATTAAACCTAATATGTTTGTTATAGTAGTTTTTGGTTTAAATACTACTTTATATCCCACATTTGATATTGAACCACCCGATGTACTCAATGAACCCAAACTAATAAACGAACCATTATTTCTACCAAAGTTTGTAGATTGAGTATTGTTAAATTCAACTTTAGAAAATTCTATTTTTGAATTATCAAAATAAACATCAAATTGAGTTGCTCCTATTTGATTGCCATTTGGATTTAATAAAATAGTTGCAACAATATTATCATCGATTTTTTCCATCATAATATCAGCCTCTACATCGCCTACTGAATTCGATGATACAGCCATAGATTTGATTTGTGATACATCAGATATATTAGCCGATGGTATATATCCGGTCGGCTGTGAAGAATGTGAAAGATTCACATCTCCTTTCCAGGTTACATCTAAATTATAGGCATTTAGTATTCCGTTTGTAAACGTAAATGGATAATCATTTCCAACGGGTAATGTGAATGTGTTCCAATTTTGCTTTGTAATATTATCAAAGTTTGTAGATGATATAATTTTTATAGCATCACTAATAGTGGGTGTTGTTGACCATAAAGATGTTGTGCCTTGTAAATGTGTCAGTAATAGATAACAATCCCTCTCATCAAACAAATTATCACCATTAACATCCGCATTATCAAATTGAATACCTGATGAAAAATATTTACTTTCATCGCCTAATATTCCTCTGTCTGCAAATTCCCTAAATGCCAAATAGACATCTGATACCGTAACAATACTTCCTAATAAACTTGCATTTTGTGTTGTGGTTAAATTACCGAATTCTAACTTGTGAAATTTATTCATTCTATTTTGGCCAAATGTAAATTCAGCACTTAATCCCCAAAAGAAACTAGCTCGTCTTATATTAGCAGCAAATGATGAACCTGCAAAATTAAATTGTGTTGGTGTATAAATCCAATATGCAGCCCAAGTCCCATCATCCCATTGATAAGTTACAGGCCCATCCCATAAATCAAATAATTTCAAATGTGTGATATTGTTTGCTGAAACGCCTGTACCTGTAAATTCTCTTTTATCAATTAGAATTTGATATCGTTGGTTTTGAGGTTCGTAATCATATACCACACACCATTCAACTTGTCCACCTGTTGTAGTTGCTCTGAATCCCGTTCCATTAATTTGTGCAGTATCTATCTGATTAGTTAAATCTACTCTACCAATACCATTCAAATTAACAAATGAGTTATTTGATGAAAAGGTATTATTATCGTTTGATGTTAAAATTCTCGTTTTAAACATCGTTTCATCAACATTACTTCCAAAATTAAACGTGAATTGCGCTCTTAATGTATTCCCATTTGAATGTATAACACTATTAGAAACAAATTCAGTAAATGTTTGGTCATCTGGATTAGTCCAAGTTCCAAATTCAACTACATAAGCACAACTAAAATTATTTGGTAAATCGTTCCATTGAGAACCACCACCCCATTTGGTTACTGCGTAATCTTCGTTACCACTATTGTTTGGTTCGCCGGGTGCCCAGTTGTTATACTGACCTTGTACGTTTCCGGCAGTTTGTCCATTTGATGTTTTAATAAGAGTTCCTGCTTCAGGTCCCGCATCAATTCTCCATTGAGCTTCTACCACTTCATCGGTTAATGCGAACCATATATTACTTTGTGGTACATTACTAAAAATAAAAGCATCTTCATCTGCTGAAGTTATTGTTACAAGGTAACCAGTCTGACCTTTAAACGTTTGTTGTGATGATAATGTTCTTGCATTTGTATAAGTTGCTCCCGTTGATATTGGTCTATAAAAGTGTCCATTTGAAGGATTATAAAAATAACCGGTTGGGTTAACAGTTGCCGATACTGATATCTGAACATTTCCTGTCGTTGCGGTTGTGTTTACTTTTAAAGTTGCTAATGCGGTGTTTATGTTTGCCATTGTACCCGTAAACACTAAACGAGTTTTATTACCACTCAATGTAAATCCACTTGCAGCAGTTAATCCGGTTGTGGTTGAAATATAGAAAGTAGTGCCGGATGGTGCGGTTGGTAAACCAATAGCACAAAGAAGTGTGGCAGTAGAGTTGAACCCGCTCAAAGAGAATCCACTTGCGTCTTGATTTGCAGTGTTTATAGTAAATGATTTAGGTTCGGGTGCCGTTACCGACTGCCCGAACCCTAAATGTGATAATGTTAATAAAAATATAACTAATAATTTTTTCATATTTTATTCTATCGTTAAATCAATTTTGTTTCCGGCACCATCAACTGCATCCGCTAATACGAAGTAGAATAATCCAGCGGTATTTGTAAGAGCTACCTTTGGAGTGAATATTAATTTGTAAGGAGTTCCTGTTTTAATTCTTGCAGTTTTTAATTGGTCAATAGAGCCAAATGTTAATCTACCATCGTGCTTTGTAGAAAAGTTAGTGATTGTAGAGCCAGAATCAAATATTATGTTATCTAATGTTAATTTTGTAGAATCGTAATTCATAATTACTTCTAAACCAGCCAATCCTTCTTTTGTTAAAGATGCTGATAATACAACTTTACCATTTTCCAAAGTGGAAACAACTGATAATGATGCTTTTTCTGCTACTCTTTGTTCGTATGCCAATGAACCAACACTCATTGTTCTTATACCACTTTCGGTTTTATTGTTAGCAGAATTTGTGAATACACCATTATTGATACTAGCTAATATTGCCGCTGGGTCTGATGAATGTGACCAGTTCAAATCTCCACCCCATGCAAATACTGCATTTACAGTTTGGTTTGGTGAAGTAATGTTTACTTTGTTTTTAATATTACCATCTAACCAACTCTGATTTAACAAACCACTAAACCATCTCCAAGATGTTGCAGTTGATGTTGGAATAAATGCGTTAACCGAAACATCTTGTCCCATTACATATGCGAATGAATAATAAGAATCTGATTCATTAAATACCGCATCATTCTTAGTGATGTTACCAACTTTCTTTTCTAAATTAGGATATGTAAAGAAGTTACTATTACCACTAATATCAGTTTGTGAGTGTCCTAAAAATGCTTTGTAAGCATCGGATACAGTTATTACGTTATTCATCCACGTTTTTTGAGAAGCTGGTGAAACGAATACACCTAAGCTATCACCCACTTTAACTTGTGTTGTGAATAAGGCTTCCCCACTTGCATCTATTGGTAATTGTGCAATTGGTGGTTTACTCCAATCAATTTCACCACTACCATCGGTTTTAAGTTGCATTAATTGAACGTTGTGGTCGGTAATTGTATATCCTTGTGGGAATAAAACTTTTACTTTAAATTGTGAAGTGTTACCTGTTACACTTGCTAATGAAAATTTACCAGGTGAAGTTGTAATCGGTGATATATTTCCAGATGTATCGTTTATTGAATATGCTAAATCCAATTTGTGGATATCAGTATAGGTATTCTTATCTTTGATTACATATTTTTGAGTTGCCAAGACACCATCAATGAACGCATCCGTTCTTTGAACTGTTAATTGTCCAACATTGTAATCAGCGTTTACCGCGTATCCCCAAGGTGTTGCTTGATATTGAGCATACAATTGTGTATCTGCTACATTCGCTGATGGGGTGAATTTATAGTTATTCCAATGTGTATAGAATGTTTGTGTAGATGCACCCTGTCCAAATGTTGTTGAATTTGGCACCATTACCAATGCTTTATTATCATAGGAATATCTTAACCAAACATATCTTGGCTTTGTAGTTCCTCTAACAACATTGTAAGTTACAGTAAGAGTATCTCCCACCTTATATGGACCTGCAGGTGATACAGTTTGATTTATTGTCATCTGTCCATAAGATGAAATGGATACTAATAGTACCGCTAAAAAAAATAGTATTTTTTTCATTTTATTTTCCCTCAAATAGTTTGGTTATAAGTTTTTCCGATGCTTTCTTTAATGCGTTGCTTAAAGATGTTTGGTTGAACTTACCACCTTCATCTACTATGAGAGTTGACATTGAGATTTCAGATGAAGATTCTTCAACCATAACCTCTTTAGTCTTTTTGCCATCTTTATAAAGGATACCTTTCATTCTGATGACAACTTCTTCTTCGTTTTTGTGAAATACTGAAATGTTTTTCTTCGTTGTTAAAACATCTAAGTAAACGATTTGAACTTGTAATTTATTTGGTGCGGATGGAGTTAAATCCAATCCTTTTTCTTGTAGGTATTCTTCTAATACGTTTTTAACACCAAATTCTAATTGTCTGTTTCCAGCCAATTTTCCAATTTTTACATTATTTGTTACGGATTCCACCCAAATATGCTCATCGGCATTGTACATAATGTTGCCTGGATGATTTTTGAATGTACCATCAAATTTTAGATTAAATGCAGTTACTGCTTTTTGGATTAATTCATCCTTACCCAATGCGGTAAGAACTACAAAAGTCATTTGCGTTAAAA
>Ga0255150_1000701_pt1 | contig 8888 bp, 12 predicted proteins | sample Atl_Yuk_RepA_8h_FD_183634 | JGI IMG/M metagenome (GOLD analysis project Ga0255150, IMG submission 183634) | Freshwater microbial communities from Altamaha River, Georgia, United States - Atl_Yuk_RepA_8h | ecosystem: Environmental > Aquatic > Freshwater > River | place: USA: Georgia | collected...
GCAATAATACTGACCTTGTGAATCACATTTAAGAGATGTTCGTCCGCATGATCCAAGTGTCAAAGGAGGTTTGTTTGTGGTGTTTTCACATGGAAGAGGGCATCTCCATTTGTTGTCTATTTCAGTGTCGCATATTAAAGAGTCTGTTGAACAACCGTTAAAAACAGATGGTTTTACACCACAAGGACCGATGTCGACACATGCACCGTCAACTATTTTTTGATTTTCCTTGCATATAATTTTGTTTGAGATATCCTGAGAGGACGATTTATCATTTTCGGATATAAATTTATAGGAAACATAGGATATAACACAAAATGCGATGATATATACCATTGCTTTAGAAAAAACTATACCTTCTAACATTATTTATTATAATTGATAAAATTGATAAAATTGATAAAAAAGAATTACAACAACAAACAATAAAAGTAAATAATGCAATATATCAGCGACATACATCTTGAATTTCTTCATATTGAAGAGGTTAAAAGTGTTATCAGAAAAATTATACCGGTTGCTCCCATTCTTATTTTGGCAGGCGATATAGGGAACCCTTTTTCTGGTAATTCTCATTATCGATTATTTCTTGAAGAAATGGGAAAGAAATTTGAGAAAGTGTTTGTTATAGCAGGAAACCACGAGTATTACGGCGGAAAAGATATGACAGACGTTGAAGTAAAAATCAAAGAAATTGTAAAAGAAATTTCTGATACAAATGAGCGAAGCAATATCACCTATTTACAGAATTCTTATGAGGAATATAATGGAGTAAGGTGGATTGGTACCACATTATGGTCTCGACTTGATAATCCATCTAAACAGATTAATGATGTGTATAGTATAAAAGCGATGAATACAGAACGATATAACGAGTTGCATTATCTTGCGGTGGAAAATCTCGAAAAAATGTTGGAAGAGTCTTCTCTACCAACTATCGTTATCACTCATCATATGCCGAGTTATAGTCTGATTGATCCTATGTATAATGATGAACTTTATAATATGTGGTTTGCAAGCGACTTGGATAATATAGTAGAAAGGTACAAAGAGAAGATTAAATATTGGATATACGGTCATACACATACATCGAATCAATCTGAATTACATGGAGTTATGATGTTATGCAATCCTATTGGATATAAGGGAGAAAATCCCGGAAAAAATTATAAAGCTTGCGTCTCCTTAAATTTATAAATTTATAATAATATTATAAATTTTTCTGTAATTGATGATAGATGATAAGAGAAACTCTTTACTTTTTCATATGTTTTTTAATCAAGAAATTGAGCAATGACACAAAACGGGGTTGGGTAAGAAAGGACACTACGACTGCAAGAGAAACCTTGTTATTTGTACGATCTTGAATATGCCATCCATGACACTCACGAATGATGTGATACTCTTCCTTTGGTACAACTACCTGTTTCTTATTGACAAATCGTTCCATATAGGAAAAGTGAATATATTTGGCGATCTGAAAAATAGTGTTCTCATATGTCAAAAACATAGCACTCTTTTCAGGATACAACTCATTCAACATCTTTGTGTACACAGGATTCGTTCGAACTTGAAGATATCGAAACATAATGCTTGATTCGTTTCCTCGAACATTTGAGTACAACTGATACTTCGAGTTAACCACCTTAAAATGTGTTCCGTCCTCTTTAAAAGCGATGACACCTTGAGTGGTGAAAGGGTCGAGAGACTTTACATAGTCGACAATTTCTTCTCGAGTGGTAAAGGATAGAGGTACAGGGTGTTCTACTCCTACATCGATATTGGTAGTGTAGGTATGACCACCTACCAATGTACAAACGTGATACAACGTATCTTGATTTGGAGGATGAGATACAATGCGATTTTCTTGCACATTTCGTAGGAGAAATAGATAGACGTTGTCTGCATTCAGAGTAATAGTCAAATCATCAAAAGACTTAAACCCTGAGTTTACAAGAGCTCTTGTAAACAGCTCACCAAAGCTTGGGGCTCCTCCCCATTTGCTTTTGAACGCGTCCAATTTACGATTGGTTGAAAGATACCACTTGTCGTGGTAAAAAACTCGAACCAATGTACCTTCAAGGGAAGGATAAAATGTCAACGCAGTCAAATCCGTATCAAGGAGGTTAAATTCCTCCTCAGTATATTCGGTTGTATAACCGAGAGAACGAAAAAGGAGAGTCTCATCGTTTCCATTCTTACGGTAAACTAGACCTCGACATTTTTTCAATTCCTCCGAAGAATGGTTTGCGCAATGCTTGTAAGAGTAGATAGAAAGTTGATCATTTGTGTCCGTTCGCTCAATCAAATCGCTCAATGAACGAAGCTCGTTCGGAAAAACTGGAGAGTTGTCTCCTTGAATTGAAGATGAAATAACAGTTTCCATTTTTAACTTGAAAGTAAGCTTCTTTTATTATATATTTTATATTCTTTAAATATAAAATTTATTATTTTGGAGGGTTAGTTGATAGCGAAGATATCGCGGGCTTTGCCCGCTCAGAGCGAAGCGATACACACTTTCCATTTTCAACAAATCCTTTGCAAGAGGGAGGTGGGGGGATGTCAGATGAAGAAGATCCTATAAAAAATGATATAATAACTAGGATAAATAATAAAGACGATAAAACCATATAAATGTGCATATTTTATTTTATTTATAAGTATAATAAAAAAAGTATGTCAAAAAGCGTTAAAATATTGTATAAAAATATTATATAAAATTATTATATAATATTGAAAGAAAGAATATATGGGTTCACAAATTTTATATCAGGTGCTTATCAACAATGCACCTACAATTATATCAAAAGTCTGTTCATCTTATGTATCATACGTATCACCTGAAAAATCGGTTGTACGTATGATACAAGATACAGACGACGAGAGAGAACTAGACCTTTTACAGGTAGATAGGCTACTAAAATGGATGAGTTTAATATTTGACAGAAACTCTACAGAAAGAGAAGATGAGGATAAGGAAAACGATAATGAAGAAGATCAGCTAAGATCAAAATATAAACAGGAGCTGTTTTCAATCTACAGATCGATCTATTCTGATTTTAAGGAATACGAGAGGTACAAAAAACATAATGTTTCTCTATGGGTATTTTCTTCCTATCGAAAATATGATACAAAAGCTTTAGCAAAGCGTATTCTTTCCGATATCAAACTTTTTAACGAGGGGTTGAAAATGTTTACTATGCTTGAAAAATAAGGATTATATTATTTTAAATTATGATAAACTCATCTTCGCCTTCATCATTTTTTCTCAATCTTGCATTGCTAAGATTGTTTTTATCTCCTATATATATTATAGTGTTGTTTGCGTTAAATTTATCATTGCTAAATGATTTTAATTCAAGTTGGTATCGCGGGCTTTGCCCGCTCTGAGCGAAACGATATTCTCCACTCTCTTCTACATATTCTCTATAGACTTCCTCTTCATATTCCTCTTCATCTTCCCTTAGACATATTTTTATTATTTTTATGATGTTAAGACAGCAATTATAACACATATTCATTTATCTTTATCTTTTATGTTTTATCTTTTATCTTTTATCTTTTATCTTTTATCTTTTATCTTTAATATTTATGTTTTATCTCCATAAAAATTCCTACAAAAACATCTATTAATAGTAAAATCCAAGCGTATTTATATCCTAATATTGCAAAAAATGAAAATAACAAATAGATTGTTCCATGTATAGGTCTTATGGAGTTCCACCATATTTTCTTTCCACCCGTTTCTATACCAGTTTTGCGCCATCCTTTTAGGTAAATTGCCCATAAACCGATACCGATGCTAAGTGTTATACAAATAAGTAAAATTCTAAGGATATTCGGGATATTCGGGATATTCGACTTATTATCATTCAAAGACAAATAAGCAAGATAGGTAAGAAGTAATCTTGAAGGAATACATCCAGTGAAAAATAAAAGCCTTGGATCCATATTTATATTTTAATATTTTATTATATCTTTTATCTTATTTTTATTCAATAAGTTTATAGACTTGTTTTACATAATTTTTCATCGCATCTTCCCTTGACATTCCTTTATTTTTATTCCAAGCAGACCATCTATCATATCTTTTTGTTTTACATATCAATGGAAATGGATGAAAATCTTGACAATCTCCTTGCAGTGCCTGTTTATAGAGACCGTACAACATTAACAAATTATCTTCGTCGTCTATATCAACCATTTTAACAAGTTTTACAGCGTTGTCAAATTCGTTGGAAGACATATATTTATTCTTATAAATTTTCTTTACATACAAATATAAATATAAATAATAAATAATGCACATAATTGCAGTTACGGATTCTTCTAAAAATATCATAGGTGAATATGAAGATATCAAACAAGCGTCTGATGCAACTGGCATAAGCGAACGTAAAATTATGGACTATATGGATATAATGGGAATTTATAGCGAATCGTTTGGAGAGGATTTGTTGTTTAATAGTATGTCTGCAGAACCATTGGAAATTACTGTCGTTCCTCAAGTTAAACCTTTCCCGGAAACATGGGACATTATGATAGGAGCTTTCCATAATGACCTTTTTACGTCTTTGGAAAAAAAGGAGGATATGAGACAATTTGTAGATGACGTATATCGAAAAGCGATCGAAACCAAAGATTGTGGAGTATTTAATTATGCTTCTCAAGGTATTGAAGAATATATGTTAAACGACAATATTTTTAATTATTTTTTATTTCCGATTGATCAATCATTTGGTGCACTTGGTGTTATGCAATTAAGCAATTTCTTTTTATTAGAAACTGTATTGACAAGAGAAATTCACTTTTGTGTAAAAGTGGAATGGAGATGTTCTTTCTCAAATTTTTCTGATATCAAAGACAAATTATCTGAAAAGAAAAGACAAGGATACGATATTCGTGTGGGAAAATATATGCAAATTGAGTTAATGAAATTGATGAAATCTCTTTTAACAGATAAATCAAAACGAGAGAAAATGCAATTAAATTTTAAACATATCAAAAAAGAGATTGAAAATGAAGATATCCGAAGTCGTATTACCAAAATTAGCGTATTTTCATGCTCTCTTGATAATGCTTTTGATAAACATACATCAAATGGTGCACGTGTTGTTTCAGAAGAAAATAAAAAATTTTACCGTAGGGTGAGAGGCGGAAAAGATTTATTAGATCTCCATTATAACTGCGACCCTTATCTTAAATTTTATGATATAAGCGACTTGGGTCTAAAATTAATTTATTGGAATGATAAGATTGTCTAAATTGGAATTAAAGAAAAACTAGAATATAAAATATAAATGAGTGATATGACCGAAATCAATAACGCCCGTTGGTGGGATAAAAAAATACAAGGTTTTGACAAGATGTCTCTTGAAGAACGAGTCGAATTTATCACTCTTTATGAAAGTTATTATATTCAATGCCAAAAAGTATTGTACCAAAGTGAAGACCCTTACTATTTAATTTACAAAACACTACCCACCTTTCTATTTTTTAACTATTTGGATCACGATATTGATACGTCTGAATGGTTATATAAAACATATTCTATCATTTTTCACCATATCGACAATGTGATCAGATGTAGAATAATTGTAAAAGGGTATCTACCCGCTTTAAAGTGGATTTTTTCAAATGAGATCATTGATATTTTCTCTCAGACAAATCGACCGATATACCTATATTGAGTGTTTACGTTTAGCCATTTTAGGAGGTCATATCAATATCTTTGAATGGATTTACAATAATGTTAAGGATAATGTTAAGGATATTAAGGATGTTGTTATCATAACCCCGTCAATTGTAGACTATTTTATAAAGGAAGTTGAACAACGAAGATACAGCAAGGACAGGAAATATGTTATCGATTTTTTGGAAAAGTTTAAGAGAGATATATAAAAATAAATTAAAAGGAGAATATTTATAGATAAATAATCTATAACTATCTACGAACTAAGAATGTCTGAATCCGATTCTTTAATTTATTGTTGTTTTTTCTTTTGCCACTGTGTAAAAGATTGCGTTGAATTCTGCACTAATAATGGCGATTATAACAATAATAACAATAAAAATAACAACAATAAAAACAATAATAACAACAACATCACTTATGAAAAGTATAAAAATAATATTAATGATAATGACCAAGATACCTTTATAAATATAAAAAATGATACGCCTTATACATCTATGTAATCTCTGATAAAGAAGATAAAGAAGATAAAGAAGATAAAGAAGATAAAGAATATCATATTATATATAAAAGATATAAAAGATAAAATGGACAAGTACTACAAAAAAGATATGTCAATGCAGGAAAAGCTTTATCTTGCTCAAGTTCCAGATGAGGATTGTTTTGAAAAAGTGATTGATATCTACAAAAAAGATAAAAAAGAGGGAGGAGTCTTTATTGATACTGTAAAAAGGGTTAGATCTGAATTACCTCCGTGGTCAACATCTATTAACAAAACTTCCCTTTCCAAAAAAGATATAACATTATACTCTGAAGACCAGCTTATAGAAATTGACAGATATCTGTTTGATTTTGGAGATATTGACTATCTTTTATACATTAAAAAAAATCCATACACTGATAATCCTCTTCCCGTTTCTTTTTTAAAAAAACTTGAAAGTTTACAGACAGATTGGAGATATTTTATACGTATTTATCCACTTGATATCGCTCTACAAGGATTAATTGATCCTGAAATGTGGTGTCCAGATGTGAGATTTAATAAAGATGGTAGGAAGGATGTTGTATACTTATCAAGTCCTCTTGTTCCTTTTGATTTCTCTAAAAAAATAAAAAATGTATACGTGTCTCTTTTTTATGATAAGCGTCCATGGAATGAAAATTATATATACAAAATAACTTTAAATAATCCTATAAAACAAAATATACCTTATCCATATGAGACAATAAATATCGATGCAAAAAATATAAAGTCAGTTGAACTTATTCATAATCCGACTGAATTTTCCCCTCCATATGAAGGAAAACCTGCAATGCGTTTAAACAGAGAAATGATAGAAGCCATAGTTGGATATCATAATAGGATGGATGGAAAATCTAGATATATTCGTCCAAATATGATCGATATGTTTAAAAAATATAAATTTCATGAACAGCATCCAATGAAATTGTATCGAGGTCTCCAAATATCCGGATCGAAATTTTTTAATGACTTGGATAAGGTTAAAGTAGGAGACATCATACATCTTCCAAGCAAGCAAGTTTCAAGTTGGACAACTAACCGTTGTGTTGCTGAAAAATATAGCATGTTTTCGTCTAACCAGGGTATTGTAGTTAGCAGTGTTATCGATCCATCTGATATGATATTGGATAGTCGCTTTATTCACCAGGATGACTATTTTAAATATAACAAAAAAGACAATAATACTTTATTCTGGCAGTATCAAAATGAAATTTTGGTTAAACCAGGTGATTATCCTTTAAAAGTAGAAAGCGTGCTTTATCGTCCTAACATATCACCCTCTCCATATACTAGATTTACTAATGAGCAATATCGTTCTGATTTAGAAGAAGGATGGGATCAGTACACAAAAGCTACAAAAACGAAAGCAAGAAAACAACCCGCCGCGAAAAAAAGTGTGGCACGAAAACAACCCGTATCGAAAAAGAGTGCGGTGAGAAAACAACCCGCCACGAAAAAGAGCGTTTTAAGAAAACAACCCGTTGCAAAAAAGAGTGTGGTGAGAAAACAACCCTTAAAGAAGAGTGATCGGGAGAAGATAACAACACAACAACAATTAGAAAAAGATATAAAAGTGATTGGCTCTGTTTTCAAAGCTAAGGGTCAAGAAGGAGATTTTGACTGGCAAATTCGATCAGGTCTTTACGAAGATAGTCTGTTTATTTACAATGATGATGAAATGCGTAGAAAATGGAAACGAGCAGGACAAGGTAATGCTGTTATTAGAAAATATAATCGTTATGCTTTACCTGAACGTCCGCGTTCTGTAGGAATTTGCACAGGAAATGGAAAGGAAAATAAGGGTTATACATCTCTCGACGAACATACAAAATCTGTAATTGACGATTGTATTTCAGAAGTGATAGAAATTGTAAATAAGTATGGTTATAAAAAAATTTATTATTCAGCTAAGGAACCCGATGGTTTATTGGGCACTTCTATTTTTCAAGTTGATGATGATGTTCTTCAGTACATCACTAAAAAAATTCGTAGCCTTGAAAGAAAATAAGAAAGAAAATAAAAATGAAATAATCGATTATATCGATATAAAAGATAAGTAAAGAAAAGGAAAAAGTAGAAATGAATCATCAAGACTGGACACCTGTTGTGCTCTCGAAACATAAATCTCCTGCGAAATTGGTAAAAAATGATAAAAAGGAAGAGAAAAAAGAAGACGACGGATTTACAGCTCCTCCTAAAAAATTTAGCAAAATGTTTGGTCAACAGCTTTCCCAGCTTCGTCAAAAACAAAATCTCACGCGAACACAGCTTGCACAGAAACTCAATGTAAAAGAAAGTCTTATTTCAAGTATCGAGACAGGAAACGAAAATTATAATCCTCTAATTTTAAGCAAATTGAAACGTGTTTTGTGAAACTTTGATTTTAAGGCGTAATTTAATATTTTTTATAATATTTTCTAATAATCATATTTATTAATATGATTAAAGGTTATAAAATTGATTAATTAATTGATTAATTTTTATTTGTGTATATATCAACCAATGGCCAACGATACAGAGACTTTATCGAAAGAGTTAGAAGATACATTTTTTGATACATTGTTTTTTGTTGAATCGTTAATTAATATTCCTAATTATAATGCTAATAAAGCTAGAGAAATGTTTGATCAACAACTTAATATGTTGAGCGATTTAATTGATTCGGGAGCC
>Ga0255150_1000702_pt1 | contig 8882 bp, 9 predicted proteins | sample Atl_Yuk_RepA_8h_FD_183634 | JGI IMG/M metagenome (GOLD analysis project Ga0255150, IMG submission 183634) | Freshwater microbial communities from Altamaha River, Georgia, United States - Atl_Yuk_RepA_8h | ecosystem: Environmental > Aquatic > Freshwater > River | place: USA: Georgia | collected...
ATTAGGCGAACTCGTCCCAATCCCCACATCACCCGCAGCCGTGACAACAAAAGGCGAAGAGTCAGGATTAGCCGAATCTTCAACAAGCAAAGCATTGCCTGCGCCGGTTTGTGTAATCCGTAAGGCATCGCCACTGGACGAACCAGAGATAACAACCCCAGGTTGAACAGTGCCTGTCAACGTAATCGTGTCTGTGGTTGCATCGCCAAGGGTTGTGTTGCCATTAGCCGTTAGCGTGGTAAAAGTACCGGCAGCAGCAGTAGTACCGCCGATAGCTGGAGGTGAAGCCAAGTATGTAGAAAATCCTGTTCCTGAGACAGTCGAAGATGCGGATAATGTTGTAAATGAACCCGCAGCAGCAGTAGTGCCTCCAATAGCAGGAGGAGAAGCTAGGTACGTAGAAAAGCCTGTGCCAGAAACCGTAGACGAGGCAGATAGCGTAGTAAATGCTCCTGTGCTTGGTGTGGTAGCCCCAACAGTACCGTTGATATTGATGGATGCTGTGCCGGTAAGGTTTGTGACCGTTCCAGACAAGGGAGTTCCTAGCGCACCACCGTTAACAATAAAAGCACCTGAGCTTCCAGTGTTTACCCCCAGCGCAGTTACAACGCCCGTTCCTGTTGTGAGATTGGTAAAGCCACCAGTACCGTTACTTGCTAGTAATTGATTAGCAGATCCAGAAGTAGCAGGAGCGTAGTCCGTACCAGACACAGCAGCCGCAATCACACCTGTAGAAGCCTTTAGCAGACCCGTGGTTGTCGCTGCCTTTATAAGTTTCCCTGTCGTGCTGTCAAAAAGCACAATCTGGTTATCTGTTGCAGACGCAGGCCCAACTACATCGCCAGACCCTCCACCCCCACCTGATACCGTATCCCAGCCTAGTGCAGTTCCATTCCACTTTAGGTATGAGTTAGTAACAGTTGGTGCTGCGACAAATGTTGTCGTTCCAGATGCAGACTGATAAGGGACTCTGTTAGCCGCTCCTCCTGCAAGGTTCGTGGCTGTGGTTGCAGATGTTGCGGTTGCAGCATTGCCTGATATGTCGATACCCCAAGTACCAGAAGCACCTGATCCCGTGGTAGATGGGACACTAAGGTTTGTACGAGCATCAGCGGCTGTAGAGGCTCCAGTGCCACCGTCAGCAACAGCAAGATCAGTGATACCTGATATGGTTCCACCTGTGATAGCTACCGAGCTTGCCGACTGTGTAGCAATAGACCCTAAGCCTAGATTGGTTCTAGCGTCTGCTGCTGTAGAAGCCCCTGTACCGCCATCAGCAATGGCAATATCAGTGACTCCTGTAATCGATCCTCCGGTAATAGAAACACTGGATGATGCTTGAGTTGCTATAGACCCTAAGCCTAAATTAGTTCTTGCTGTTGATGCAGATGCTAAGTCTGAAAGATTATTAGACCTAAAAGCATAAGTTGTATCTGCTCCAGTTGCAGTAATACCAAGATTGGTTCTAGCATCAGCGGCTGTAGAGGCTCCAGTACCTCCATCAGCTACCGCTAAATCTGTAATACCAGCGATACTACCACCAGTAATAGCAACAGCACTGGCTTCTTGGTTACCAAGCGAACCAACAATTTTCCGTACCGCAGCACCGTCACCAACATAAAGTTTTTTATCCGTGACATTAACTGCTAATTCTCTTTCAGCAAGCGTTAAAGGCTCTGCTGCCGCTGTGCTAGATCCTTTTATCTTGATCGTAGGCATTATTAATCCTCTTTGGTATTCTTAGTAACCTTTTTGGATTCTACTTTTTTATCTTCTTGTTTAACTTCTTCGTATTCTTGATGCTTACGCATCTGTTCAATGTCGTATTCCCACTCAAAGCCTACTACTGTTCCTGATACTTTACATTTAAAATAAACCATAGTAACCTCAATATATAATTAGAGGGGCTGTGTAGCCCCTCTATAGCCTATTTAGGCAGGTACTGCAATGGGGAACATCGAAGTTGGAACACTTGATAGATCACCCTTACGAAGGAGAGCAACACCGTAGAGCATGTCAGCGGTGTATAGCGTAGATAGATACTCTTGCTTATACTGAGTCTGCGAACGAATGCCCATTTGCTCTGCAAGTACTGCTGCATCTTTGTGGAAGATCAAAGCAATACGTGCAGCACCGGTAGCGGTATCACACTGAGGTGTAACAAACACTTTGATGCCATAGACATCACCGATTTGACCGTTACGGATGGTGTTACCACCAGCAGTTTCACCGACAAAAGCTTGCTCAGTAAAGCGAGCAATACCCATCAATGTGTTACGGCTGGAAGGAGGAACAACGAGAACACGATTATCCATAGGAACATCGTTGTCATCCAAACGCTGGATCATACGACGAATACCGCTATCAGTTAGTGCTGATGCGTTAGGAGATGCACTGTTGTAAGCAGTGCTACCATCACCACCAATGTATGCGTTAGCATAGGCAGCTGTACCAGCACCGTTGTTTGACGAACGACCAAGCTGGATAAGGTCGGTATCAACCTGACGAGCAAGTGCATAACCTGCGTCTTCAGTGTAGAAACGACGAAGTGAAGACAAAGCTTGTACTTCAACGATATCTTCGATGAAGCGGCTATATTCGAAGTGCTTGTTCAAAAGAACTTGAACTTCAGTCTCAACATCAGCCTGGATGGTAACAGCAGTATTAGCAGCTTTAGCAGCAGCAACACCACGGGTTGGAACGGGAATATGAAGTGTATCGCCTTTCTTACCTTTCATGCTCATCTTGTTGACGAGATTCGCCATAACAAGAGCTTTCTTGTAAGAAGCAACAATTTCATCTGACCAAATTTCAGGGATGAATTTATCCGCATTGGTCTTGTTAACGATGGAGGAACTACCTCCAGGATAAGTAACTGCAGCCATTTTAAACTTCCTTTAAAAATTAAGTTATCTAACACGTCCTTCAGCATATGCCTTCATAATATCTGGTTGAAGGTACATATAGCGATCAGGATCAGTCATTTGGAGCCGAATAAGATCTGCTCGACGATATATTTTATTGCTCGTTTCACCGGTACTACCACTAACTGCCATTGTAGCTGCTTTCAAAGTTTGTTCATTCTGCTGTTTAAGTTGCGTTGCTGCATTGTCTACAGCTTCTTTCTTAGCATTCTTAATAACTTTAAAAGTACTAAGCAACTCATTAGCAGAATCAAAATCAAATTGTTTATCTGCTGCTATCAACAATCGTTGACGTACTGGTGACTCGTTAACCCAACCAGCAAACTCAGGATCTTTTGCAATATCTAAGTAGTCTGGGTGAGCTTGAGCTAACCTGTTTGCAGTTTGCATTCTAGCCACTTCTGACGCAGCCATTTGAGCTTGACGTACAGCAGGGTGTGAGGAAACTGCTTTATTTACTGCCTTCACAGGATCGGCAAAAAAATCAACATCATCTTCGACGGCTGCAGGTGTTGTAGCCTGTTGTGGAGTGATTTGCCTTTTGATTAAAGAATCAGCCAGTTTACGAACTTCACCAACTTCTTGTGCTTGACGACCAATAAGCTTTTCAGCTTCTTGATGCATCCGTATAATATCGTCTAACGATTTACCCTTGTACTTCTCAGGGATCGCAGATTCTTCCTGAGTTGGTGCTTCTTCAGTTTTAGCTTCTTCAGCTTGAAATTCGTCTTGTACTTCTTCGTTATCAATAGAATCTACAAATTCAGCCATCTGCTTCTCCTAGTCGGGTTTAACCCAATTGTTAGGAATGTTAAAATGTCTAAGGTTACCCTTCATAATAGGACTTAGACTCCGCTACTTTGGTAGCTTCTATGTGGTTTTTAGTCCAACGATCTGCTGCTGTTGGGAAACTACCGCTATATCCCTCTAGTTTGATCCTTGGTGCTGTTAACCTCTTATACGCTACCTCATTACAGTGAGGGCAATCTACTGCACCCACCAATAAATCTACAAAGTGTTCACTCATGTGTCCTTGTGAGCACTCATAATCATTCATTACTTTCATGTTGGAGATCCTCGTAGACTTTTTCTGACATTGCTTTTAACGTCAGGAGCCAATCTAGGATGTCTAGTTGACCTTGTTTAAAGTAAAGATCTTCAGTTGTTTTGATGGAAGACACTTTATCAATGCTTTGTCTGATGTTCTGAGCATCTTCTAGTAGGTCAAACCACCCTTGTGATGCAAACATACTGAATCTATCTTCATAGTATCTTTGTAATTTTTCATCCATGTTGTAATTTTACCACATTTTTTTATTTTTGTCAAGTTTTTAGTTCATAGCATCTTGACGAGTTTGTTCTCTGACAATATTTACTTTAGAGTCTATGTCTTTCTCTTTCAACATCAACTCAGCAATTTTAACCCTACGTTCAAATTCTCTATTAGGATCATCAATGTTGGTTGACGCAGCTTGAACAATGTCAACACGTAGCTTTTCAGGCATCAATTGAGCCTCTACAGAGGCTTTTTGAGCTTCTGCTGTAGCTTTCTGTGCTCTGGCTTGTTTTTCCTGCACATCAGCCTGCTGAGTGGCTAATTGAAGCTGTGCTGATTGCTGTTGAAGCTGTTGTGCTGCAGGATCAGGCTGTGACATCTGAGTAAGTTGAGCTAACAATGATTCTCTGTTTGGTAAAGATGAAGATTCAATGATTCCTTGCAGCAATACTGGTGTAATAGGACTGTTTGGTCCTAGTGTTGACATTAAAGCCATCATTTGAGCCTGTTCAAACTCTCTAGCAACCATACCCATAGTAGCAGTAGCAACAAAATCAAAGTCTTTTACTGGGTAACGGTTAGGAGCAAACTGCATATAACGCCATGCAGCCTTTTGAACGAACGGAATAAGGAAATCTTCTTGGAAATTAATCAAAGCTCTACGATTTTTCTTTAACAAAGACCCTATAGCCATTGCTAAACCAGCTGTTGCTGCCTCTCCACCAGATACTTGAGCAGGTAAATTAGCTGAATCAAGTGTACCTGTAGCCTGAAGCATCATTCTTTCAAAGATTTGTGCTGTTTCGATGTTTGATTTGTCAGTAACACCAAACTTTAAAGGCTGTAGAATCTCACTAGGAGAGCCATTTGTTAGAATACTCTTTCCTGGTTTGATCTCAAACTTAAAGCCTCTAGGCATTCTTGTAGCATCCATACCCATCATAGGTGCTGATGTATAGCCTAAGCTATCTACGTGACTACGAATCTGTGCATCAACAGCTTTTTGCATATTGTATGCTTTTTCAGCAGTTCCTCTACCCCAGAAACGACCAGGAACACTATCAGCCTGTGCTGCAATAACGGCTCTGTCTTGCATCATAAAAGGATTAGGCTCTGCTTTTAGTAAAGTAGAACCATTAGCAATAACAACTAAAGCCTCTACAAGATCTGTATAAGAGTCTTCTTCACTTAATGTAAACTTTTCAGGATCTTCTAACAGTGCTTTAGGTACTAATCCATAGTATCTGAGCAATAACACCCTATCTTGTTGTGGGTATGTTAGTTCTTGTGTTTCCTCTAAATCAGTATCAACAGGTGCGTCACCAACATAAACATCTTTGTAAACACCATTAGCTTGTGCCTGAGTTACTACATGCCTACCAACAAACTGTTCAATAGCACATCCCATTGCTTCTTCAATAGTTTGTGCATCAGGATCAATCAAGAAGTTCTTTGGATTAACAGGTTGTAATGCTACTGATATCCTATTGTTCTCAGTAACACCAATCATATTTAGTCCAGGCCTTGCTGAAGGCTGTGTACTAGGTGATAAGTTCTTTACTTGTTTAACAACAATCTCACCAATCAAAGTACCGTACAACTCACCATAGGTAATGATCTGGCTGATACTTTTACGTACCTTATCTTTCTTAAAATCTTCAATAAGATTACGTCTTAACACCTCTATATCAGCTTTGTCTTGATCTGCGATGTCATCACTGATATCAAAGAACTCTGATTTACCGAACACAGCTTCTTCAAGTTCTGCTTGTTTGTTGTCTACTGCTTGCTGCAGCGCAGGACTGATAAGCTTTGATCGCTCTGATGATCGTGTCTTATCTTCATCAGCATAAACACCACGCCATAAACGCTCATACTCTTGCCAACGAGGTAAGTAGTTCTCATCTCGATGATCTCGCCAGCGATCACATTTATCCATCACAAACGCTACTAAAGCATTTTGTGGTGTGGTTTCTGATTCAAAATTCATAGTCAATATCCTGATATTGGGTCTAGGACTTCAAACTCTTCTTCATCAATCTCTTGATGCCAGTTAGCGGTTTGAATTTGGTCAATATAGCTTAAAGCATCAATCAAATCATCATGAGTTTTTGAGTCAGGGAATAACATAAGCTGATCGATGAACTCTCTATTCCATTCACCTTCATTTAGTACAATCCTACCGTGTTCAAAACGTCCTTGTAATGACCAAACAATCCTATCTACTTTCTTCTTATTACCATGTGTTAGTTCTTCAATCCTGGGAAAGAAACCATTCCTCCTCATCAAATCATGTAGATAAGGCATCACTGCATTCTTTAGTGCTCCTTTCTCAATACCAACACAAGTAGCACCGTAATCTCTAGCAGCTTTGAGTATCTTTACTGCTGTTTCTCGGACATCCCAACGACCATACTGTATATCAGCAACCCACCAACCTTTAATATTAACTTTAGCAATGGCTATCGCTGTTTGATCAAGTTTCTTATTCTTTGTTTGATTCGTCTGAGATGAATCCGTAAAACCACATAGATCCACCGCAATGAAGTAGCTACCTTCTTCAGGTTCTTCGTCACTAATCTTGATCCATTCATCTTTGAAGATCTCCGATTGCGCTGCCTCAAACGATGCCATGAACTCTTGTCTAAAAGCAAAGCTAGACATTGATCCTCTAGCTGCTTCAATCTCTTCTGGATCTAACAATGGATTATCAAAGCTAGTAAAGTGCCATGCTTTGTAATGCTCATCTTTTCCACTATCACCTAACTTGTACAACTCATAGAAGTGATTTCTACCCATAGGTGTTCCTATGAACATTGCTCTACCCTTCTGATCCGCTAAAGCAGGTCTAAGGATTTGTTCGAACACCTGTGGCTTCATGTCTGCGTACTCATCCATCACCAAGTACTTTAAACTAACACCACGCATTGTCTCTGGTCTGTCAGCACCCTTCAGTGATATCATTGCTCCATTCACTAAAGTAATCTGCATGTTATTCACATGACTACCTTTAATGACTGTGTGGCCTAGCTCTAACAACGTAGTCCACATGATATCTCTAGCTTGACCCTGCGTAGGTGCTACATACCAGACATGACCCTTCTCAGTCTGTAGAGCCTCTATAATCAATGTCCAAGCTGCTAACCTAGATTTACCTGTACGTCTACCAGCAGCAATAATCTTAAACCTTGTAGGATCTTTGAAGACTTCTTGTTGCCAAGGAAGAAGTCTAACCTGTAAATCCATCTTCTTCTTCCTCTTCAGCTGTTTCTTCTACTTCTTCATAATCAATCAATGTTGTCTCAACATCTACTGGTTCATGTTCAATCATCTCTACTGGATTCTCATTCACTCCAGTAATATTAATGGTAATGGCTCTGGAGCCTCCAGCAATGCCTTTATCCTCAAAATAAGATACTGGTAACATCCTATCAACACACAACTTTAGTGCTGCCATCTGATCCTTATCATCATCATTCAATGCCTTATGCACTATCTTTCTGATGATAGCCTGTGAGTGTGTCAGCAACAACGAAGCTGTTAGCTCTTTAATCCTTGCTGCTTCACCAGGAGGTCTACCTCTTTTAGCTCTTTTAATGTACTTCTTTACTTCTTCTTTCTTAGGTCTTCCTCTTTTTCTTTTTTTGACAGGCACTTTCTTTTCTTCATTGACTGCCAAAACATCCTGGCTGACCAATGAAGGTAGCGGACAAGGCTCAGTTTTTAATTCGGACATCGCTACCTCTATATAGTTTCTCTGCCGGAAGGCAGGACTGTAGGGTGTATATAATTTTATGTATCTACAATGTAGTGTATGACGATTAGTTATAAGTCTATTACTGAATGGTTCTTATACAATGTTTTGTTCATAGCCTACATAGAAGAGTATATTATAGCATATTTTTTTAAGTTTGTCAAGTTACTTCTTTTTATCCAGTGCAGATCAGTGCTGTAATCAGTGCAGATTACATGCAAGAATCATGCCAACATAGGCTATGGCGGGACTCCATTAACATGGTATCTTAGGCTCCGCAGAGGCTTCATAGTTAACCTATTGATTTTAAAGAGATTTCTTAATAGTAATGCATTATCATTATCATTGTCTATTTTGCTCTTTTTTGAGGCTATAGTGGTGCTACTACGCTAGAACAACATTGTTACCCCCTCCCCCTATGCCGTTTGTCAGCGTAAAACTACCGTTTATCAGCTCAATATCTATAGCGATGTCACTGATGAATGGCATAGTCTAGCCGATGAATGGCATAGTCTACCTGACAAGTGGTACTTGACAAATGGGGATATCTATGGTGGACCCTATAGAGCCTACCTAGTGACTTGCAATACTCTGCAGTTCAGGCATAATGTGCACATGGACGAAGCAATAACGCCGAGTCAGACAAATCAGGAGAATCAAATGCTAGATATCATCAAATCTCTGCTACTGGTAAACAAAGTCAAAAAAGCCACATCAACGCGCTTTGTGACAGCTTACAGCGTGCATGGCAGAATCAACGGGATAATCATGAAACGAGGCATAGTCAAGAGCGTAATCAGGGTTCCATACCGTGGAGACGTGACAGTATATAACACCAATATCGGATTTATCAGGCATGACAAGGTTACCAGTTTCAAGTAAAGTATACAGTGTATAGTACCTTCAACGAGGGTACTATGCAAAGTAA
>Ga0255150_1000730_pt1 | contig 8559 bp, 5 predicted proteins | sample Atl_Yuk_RepA_8h_FD_183634 | JGI IMG/M metagenome (GOLD analysis project Ga0255150, IMG submission 183634) | Freshwater microbial communities from Altamaha River, Georgia, United States - Atl_Yuk_RepA_8h | ecosystem: Environmental > Aquatic > Freshwater > River | place: USA: Georgia | collected...
TAAGATAAAACCTAATAAAATTTCTTCCAAATTAACTTTAGTAGATATTGAGAGGCTTCATTCCTCTATTGGCAAAGTTCTTAAAAGGGCACTAAAATTGGGTGGTTCAAGCATAAAAGACTTTAAGTCTTCAGTAGGTCTAAAAGGTCGCTTTCAAAATGAATTTAAAGTTTATGATAGGAGAGATTTAAAATGTCTAAGGTCAGGATGCTCTGGCCTAATAGCAAGGGTTGTATCTCAAGGTAGAGCAAGTTTTTTTTGCAACGAATGTCAAAATTAAGTAATTGACCCTAATATCTTCAGCTTATATATAATCCCCTAAAAATATGGCAAACACAGTCTCTGCTATTCGCGCAGTAAAAAAAATTAAAAAAAGAACTCAAGTTAATAAAATCAGAGTTGGAAAATACAAAGCCGCTGTAAAAATCATTGAAGAAGCAATTAAATCTAAAGATAAAGCAAAAGCATTAAAATTATTTTCTAATTTTCAATCACAGGTTATGAAGGCTTCTAAAAAAGGTTCTTTAAAAAGAACTACAGTCTCAAGAAAAGTTTCTCGTATCTCAAAACAAATCTCTAAGTTGTAAAAAAATATTTTATCAATCTCTAGTTGATAATTAATTTTTTTTTCAGCAACTAAAAAGTTTAAACTTTCTAGTTGAAAATTAAAAAATATTTAATTCTTTTCTTGTATTTACAGATTTAAAAAAATAAAACACACTTCTTTTTTTAAAATAAGTTCAAATGTCAAACCAAACAAGTCTTAAAGATAATTTTAGTAACGATAAAGCGAGATGGGACTCATTACAACAATCTTTGCTGGGACTTTATGGTAAAGATGTTTACACAAGTTGGTTGCAAAATATTAACTTCACTAAAATAAATTTTAATACCTTAGTTTTAAACGTAAAAACTAGATTTATTCGTGATTGGATCGTTGCTCATTATGCTGATAAAATCTTGGATTTATATAAGAAACAAGATGCAAATATTACTCGTATAGAGTTTCAAATTTCAGAAAGAGTTGAAGCAAAAAGCAATAATAAATCAAACGTAATTGATTTTGAAAAGAAAGATTTAGTTCAAGATAGTGGTAGTTATGGACTTTCAAAAATTGATGAAAGATTAATTTTTGATAATTTTATAGTTGGCAAAAGTAACGAACTTGCTTTTACAGCAGCCAATAGAATTATCGATAATTTAAATAAATATAACCCACTTTATATTTATGGCGGAGTTGGACTTGGAAAAACTCATCTTTTAAATGCTATTGGAAATAAATTATTAAAAAAAATAGATAAAGTTATTTATGTCTCAGCAGAAAGATTTATGTACCAATTTGTTAGGTCTATAAAAAACAATGATGTTGTAAAATTTAAAGATATTTTTAGAAGTGCAAAAGTTTTAATCATAGATGATATACAATTTGTAAGCGGAAAAGATGTAACCCAAGAAGAATTCTTTCACACATTTAATGCTTTAATAGAATCGGGTTCACAAATAGTTATTTCTTGTGACAGACCACCAAACGAACTGGATAGAATACAAGATAGAATTAAATCGAGACTATCTGGCGGTCTAGTTGTTGATATTCAAAGTCCAGATTTTGAACAAAGAGTTAAAATTTTAAAACAAAGATGTTTAAAAGAATTCCATGCTTCAGAGAGAAACATCGCTATTGATGATGAGGTTATTAATTTTATAGCCAATGAATTAAAACTTAGCGTAAGGGAGATGATTGGGGCGTTTAATAGAATAGCGGCTTATCTAAATATCAATAATAGAAAGATCTCTGTTGCAGAAGCTAAGAGTATTTTAAGAGATTCTTTAAATAAAATTGAGACCAATATCACTATTGAAGATATACAAAAAACAGTAGTTTCTTATTATAATATTTCCATGCATGATTTTATGTCATCAAGAAGATCAAGATCTGTTGCAAGACCAAGACAAATTGCGATGTATTTATCAAAGAAAATGACTACGAAATCTTTACCTGATATTGGCAGAAGATTTTCAGGAAGGGACCATACAACTGTTATTCATGCTATTAAAAAAGTAGAAGAGTTAATGATTCAAGATAAAAACTTTGAAAATGAAGTTAAAGATCTTAATCAAAAATTAACAAAAACTGTTTAATGGAACTAAAGTTAAATAGAGATCTTTTTCTTAAAAGTCTTTCGCATATTCAGGGAATAGTTGAGAAAAAAAATACTATTCCAATATTAGCTAATGTTTTATTAGATGCTTCCAATGGTAAAATTACAATTTCTGCTACAGATTTAGACATTATTATTATTGAAGTTATTAAGGGTGAAATTATTAAAGAAGGATCAACAACTACAACGGCTCAAGTTATTTATGATTTAGTAAGAAAATTACCATCAGGCTCTGAAATATTAATTTCTCAAAAGACAGATGGTCAACTTTCTTTGATTTCAGCAAAATCAAATTTTAATTTAAAGTGTTTACCACCAAAAGATTTTCCAATTACACAAGATGATGTTGAAGGAGAAGCTCTTGCAATTAGCTCATCCGTATTTTTAAAATTACTTAATAAGACTAAATTTGCAATTTCAAACGATGAAACTCGACATTATTTAAATGGAATTTATCTGCATAAAACAAATGAGAATAATCAATTATATCTTTCAGCTGTTGCAACTGACGGCCATAGATTATCAAAAAGCAGATTAGTATTAGATAAAGATGTGGCTTTTGAAGCTGTAATTCTACCTAAAAAAACATTGTTTGAACTGGTTACTATACTTCAAGAAGAGAATTCAGAACTTAAGATCACGGCAAGCAAAACTAAAATTAGATTTTCAATAAATGATATAACTTTAATTTCTAAAGTTATTGATGGAAGATTCCCGGATTATTCAAAAGTAATACCAACAGATAATAGCAACAAAATAGAAGTTAATTTATCATCATTTATCTCCACAATTGATAGGATTAACTCATTGTCATCTGACCGTAAGGGAACATTAAAACTTGTAGTGAACAAAGATATTTTAAAATTATTAGTTAATGATCCTAGCGCAGGAGATGGTGTTGAAGAGATTATACTAAGTTATAGTGGTCCGGATTTAGAAATTGGTTTTAATTCTAAATATTTAATTGATGTTGGCGGAGTTATAGAAGATAAAAATATGATGATTTATGCTAAAGATCCATCTTCTCCAGTGTTAATTCACGATCCTGCAGATATTAATAGTCTACATGTTATTATGCCAATGAGAGTGGCATGATTAAATGTTACTAATTAAAGATATAAAATTACAAAATTTTAGATCTCATTCTTTTATCGAACTAAAAACTAATCGACCAATTATTTGCATTATTGGTCCAAATGGTAGTGGAAAAACAAACGTTTTAGAAGCTATATCACTTATTGCAGATAAAAAAGGAATTAGAGGGGCGTTAATAGAAGACTGTATAAAAAAAGACTCAAAAGATAAAACAATTATTTCAACAACAATTAGTTATGAAAAAAAAGATTACAAGGTTGATGTAATTTTTGATTCAAAAGAAGATAAAATAAAAAAATATTTAAATATAGAAAATAACAAAGCATCCTTGGCTGAAGTCTTCAAAGACATAAATTTTATTTGGCTAACCCCACAAATGGACAAAATTATGTACGAGGGAGATAGTATTAAAAGAAAATTTTTGGATAAAATTATTTCTAATTATAATTTAGGTTATAAAAAAAATTTAAATAATTTTAAAAAACTTTCAGAAGAAAGAATTCAATTATTAAAAGAAAATAAAGATTTACAATGGTTAAATATTCTTGAAAAGAAAATGATAGATGAATTATGGAACATTTTTATTTATAGAAGATCTTTTATTAGAGATATTAATAATGTTATTTCAAATAAATTAAATAATTTTTTAAAAATTAAATTAAATATTAAAAACTCTTATGATTTGGTCCCGAATATTAATGAAAAAGAATTCTATGAATTTTTTAAAAAAAAATATTTTGAAAAACGTGAAATAGATCAAATAATAAAAAGAAATAGTGTTGGTCCACAATTTGATATTTTTGAATTTTTTAATGAAGAAACTAAATTAAATTCTGATCTTTGTTCTACGGGTGAGCAAAAAAAAATATTAATATCATTAATTTTGTCATTTATTCTGCTAATGAAATCTAAAAATATAAATTCAATACTTTTGTTTGATGAAATTGCATCTCATATAGATGGTAAAAATCTCGAACTTTTTTTCGATGAAATTGCAAAAATTGGGATGCAAACTTGGTACACGGGAAATAACATACAATCGTTCCAAACTATTGAAAATAAAGCATTTTTTGTAAAATTATAGCAATTACCTTGTCCTAATTAAGGATAAAAAATGTTATAAATAGCCTCAATTAAAATTCATCAATGCCTGAAAATTTACAAAAAAAAATCCAAAATAATTCATACGAAGCAGATTCAATTAAAGTTTTAAAAGGGTTAGATGCAGTTAGAAAAAGACCAGGAATGTATATTGGTGACACAGACGATGGCACAGGTCTGCATCACATGGTTTTTGAAGTTATTGATAATTCTATAGATGAAGCTTTAGCAGGCCACTGTAATGAGATTTATGTTTCATTAAATAAAGATCAGAGTGTTACTGTTGAAGACAACGGTAGAGGTATCCCTGTTGATATGCATAAAGAAGAAGGAATATCTGCGGCAGAAGTAATTATGACTCAGTTACATTCTGGTGGAAAATTTGATCATGATTCATATAAGATTTCTGGAGGATTACATGGAGTAGGAGTTTCCGTGGTGAATGCTTTGTCTGAAAATTTAAGATTAAATATTTTTAGAAAAAACAAAGAATATTTTGCAGAATTTAAGGACGGCGTAACTACAAAACCTTTAAAACAAATTGGGGATGCAAAAAAAGCAAATGGTACTTCAGTAACCTTTTTACCTTCAAAAAAAATATTTACAACTACAGTATTTGATATCAATATTTTAAAGAAAAGAATTAAAGAATTAGCTTACCTTAATAAAAGTATTCAGATTATTTTAGAAGATAAGCGTGAAGACAAAGTAAAAAGATCTGAATATAAGTTTGAAGGTGGTATTTCAGAATTTGTAATTGATTTTGATAAAAATAAAGAAAAACTTAAGTCAGAAACAGGTGAAAATCTTTTTACAAAACCAATTTATATTTCAGGTAGTAAAAATGATATTCAATTAGAAGTAGCTCTAGTTTGGAATGCAGGTTATCAAGAACAAATTGTTACCTTTACAAACAACATACCACAAAAGGATGGTGGTACTCATTTAGTTGGTTTTAGAAATGCATTAACTAGAACTATAAATAAATATGTTGTTGATAATAGTATTTTAAAAAAAGAAAAAATTTCAGTAACTGGAGACGACGTCAGAGAAGGATTAACCGCAATAATTTCTGTAAAAGTTAAGGACCCTAAATTTTCATCTCAAACCAAAGAAAAATTAGTATCGTCAGAAGTTCGCCCAGTAGTAGAAGGGATAGTTAATGAAAAACTTGAAGTTTGGTTTGACCAAAATAACAAAATTACAAAAGCACTAGTAAATAAAATTTCACAAGCAGCATTGGCACGTGAGCTTGCTAGAAAAGCAAGAGAGAGCGTTAGAAGAAAGAGTGCTTTAGATATTTCTAGCCTGCCAGGCAAATTGGCCGATTGTCAGACAAAGGATAAGGATAAAGCAGAATTATTTATAGTTGAGGGGGATTCAGCGGGAGGGTCTGCAAAACAGGCAAGGAACAGAGAATTTCAGGCTGTATTACCCTTAAGAGGAAAGATTTTAAATACCTATGTTGATTCAAAGAATAATGGATCATCCAAACTGGATCCTGCAGAGGCCAAAAAGGTTTATGCAAAGATGCTTTCTTCAAATGAAATTATAACTTTGATTAACGCTATCGGAACCGGATTTGATGATTTTAGTATTGAAAAGTTAAGATATGGAAAAATCATTATCATGACTGACGCTGATGTTGATGGATCACATATAAGAACCTTGTTATTAACATTTTTTAATAATGAACCATTTAATGAACTTATTAAAAATGGAAAAATTTATATAGCCCAACCACCATTATATAAAATCAAAGTAGGTAAAAAAATATCTTATATTAAAAATGATGAAGATCTTTTTGATATCACTATTGATACTGCTAAAGAAAATATTAAATTTTTCTCAGAAGAAAATGGAAAAATAAAAGAGGAAAATTTTGATGAGATTGTCAAACATTGTAGAAGATTTGATTCAAGAATAAAAAATTTAGGAAAAGATTTTGACAAAGAATTAGTTGAGGCTCTAACAGTAGTTGGAAGTTTCTATAAAGATAAAAAAGATTTTTTAATTAGAGATGACTCTAATGGTAAGAAAAAAGAAGGAGCCATTAAAGCAGCGGCAGAATATTTAAATAAATTTGAGAATAATTCTGAAAATAATTTATGGGTTGGTTCTTTTAAGGATAATTTATTTGTTTTAGAGAAAAAATATTACGAAGAAACTATTGTAAAAAAATTAAGTTTAGATTTTTTAGATACTAAACATGTAGAGGAATTAAGCCTGTTAGGTGATATGTTGAAAGTTTTTAGAAAAAAATGTCACATGATTAACTCAACTAACGAAAAGATTGATATTTATTCGCCTGTAGATTTTTTAAAGAGAATAATAGAAGAAGGAAAAAAATTTATTTCTATACAACGATTTAAAGGATTAGGAGAAATGAACCCAGAGGAATTATGGGAGACAACTTTAAACCCTGAAAATAATACCTTATTAAAGGTAAATTACTCTGGAAATGATATCGATAACGAAACTACTAACCCTGAAGATCGTGACAGAGAAATTTTCAAGATTTTAATGGGAGAAGATGTCGTTCCTAGAAAAGATTTTATTAATAAAAACGCTATTAATGTAAATAATCTAGATATCTAGTTTAATGAATTTAGCAAAATCACCAGAGCTAAATGATAATCAGATAAAACTTCTAACACTTATTAATATTCGCTGGGTCGCAATTCTCGGTCAGTTTGCGACGATATCTATTGTATATTTTTACTTTAATTTTAATTTTAATATTAAGTATTGTTATTTATTAGTTTTATTTTCTTCTTTTCTTAATATTTTTCTTCAAATTAGATCAAAAAAAACTGATCTATTATCTAATAAACAAGCCACTTTTAGTATCCTATACGATTTATTTCAGCTATTTGGATTATTATTCTTAACTGGAGGGTTAACGAACCCTTTCTCAATATTAATTGTCGCTCCAATTACAATTGCTGCAGGATTTTTAAATTTAAGAAGTAGTATTCTGATTGGGTTTTTATCAATAGTATTAATTATTATCTTATCATTTTTTTATTTTGAATTGCCAGGTCTTGAAAATAATTACTATTTTCCAAAGTTTTATATTTTAGGATTAGCATTAGCATTGTGCACAGCGATAATATTTTTAGCCATTTATTCACAACGATTAGCAATAGAGAGCGCACAAAGAAATGAAGCCTTTAATGTTTTACAACAAATTTTTTTAAGAGAGCAGGAATTAAAGTCTCTAGGAGGACTTGCAGCAGCAGCAGCGCATGAATTAGGAACGCCCTTAAATACAATATCTTTAGTTGCTAAAGAGTTAAAAAAAGAATTAGGATCTAATAAAAAAATTAACCAAGATTTAGATTTACTTATTTCTCAATCCAAAAGATGTAGCGAAATATTAAAACAAATATCAAAAAATCCCTATACAGAAAAGGAGGATAAGTTTTTTGATAAAGCATCTTTTAAAATTATTGTTCATGAGATTATTGACTCATTTAAAGATTTGAGTAAAAAAAAAATAATTATCAACGAAGCTGATTATAAAAAAGATTATCTAATCACAAAAAAAATCGAAATTATTTACAGTCTTAAAAATATTATTGATAATGCTTTAAAGTTTTCATCAAATAAAACTGAGATTTTTTTGTTATCTAATGAAGATGAATTAAGAATAAAAGTGGTAGATGATGGGGTAGGTTTTTCAAATCAAATATTAGGATTTTTAGGCGATCCTTATATTAAAAAAAAGGATTTAGATAATAATAAAGAAGGTTTGGGTCTTGGTATTTTTATAGCAAAAGTTTTTTTAGAAAGACTGTCTGCTATCATTGATTTTTACAATTTAGAGGATAAAGGCGCTGTTGTCGATATCTTTTGGCAGAAAAAAGATTTAATTAATTTAAAACTTATATAGCTGGCTCTTGTTGTGTCATACAATGAATTGCTCCAAACCCCCAAATAAGATCACGACAATTAATTGGAACAATTTTTCTGTCTTTAAAATGCTTTTCTAAAATTTGAAAAGCTATATCATCATTTTTATCTTCAAAGATCGGAAGTAAAACAATTTTATTTGCTATATAAAAATTTAAATAACTGGCCGGGACTCTAGTATCATCAATAATGAGTGGGGAAGGCATTGGAATTTCTACGATGGTATTTTGTTTACCTAAGTGATTTCTAGATTTTTTTAAGATTTTTAAATTTTCATTTAATGCTGAGA
>Ga0255150_1000742_pt1 | contig 8489 bp, 10 predicted proteins | sample Atl_Yuk_RepA_8h_FD_183634 | JGI IMG/M metagenome (GOLD analysis project Ga0255150, IMG submission 183634) | Freshwater microbial communities from Altamaha River, Georgia, United States - Atl_Yuk_RepA_8h | ecosystem: Environmental > Aquatic > Freshwater > River | place: USA: Georgia | collected...
GAAGCTGGCGCTCAACGGTGTGTACGGTGACAGCAACAATCAGTTCAGCGTGTTCTATGACCCGCTGTTCACCATGAGCATCACGCTCAACGGGCAACTGCTGCTGTGCCTGCTGGCCGAAGGGCTAATGCACATCCCTGGCCTGCGCTTGATCCAGGTGAACACTGACGGCCTGACCGTGCGGGTGCCCAGGTCAAACAAGTGGCTGGTGGACATGGCCCGCGCAGCATGGCAAACGCGCACCGGCTTGAATCTCGAGGAGGCTGTTTACAAGCGCGTCTTCATTCGTGATGTGAACAACTACATCGGCCAGTACGAGGACGGCTCCGTCAAGCGCAAGGGCGCATACGAATGGAACGCCCTGTGGCATCAGAACGCTGGTGGCCTCGTGATCCCCAAGGTGGCCGAGAAGGTGCTGGTTGAGGGTGCGCCCATCCGGCAGACCGTGGAGCAGTGGCCCGACATCATGGACTTCATGCTTCGCACCAAGGTGCCCAGGAGCAGCTACCTTGGCCTAGAGCACGATGGTGTGACCACGCAGTTGCAGAACATCACGCGCTACTACATCGCCGTGGGCGGTGGCCGACTGTTCAAGTGGATGCCGCCCCTCAAGGGCAAAGCCGAGTGGCGCAAGATCGGTGTCGAGAGCGGCTGGGGTGTCCAGCCCTGCAACGACATCAAGGATGCTGGCAAGTTGCCGGTGGACTTTGAATACTACGTGAGGGAGGTGGAGAAACTCTGCCTCGGGCTGGCGTGAATCGGTTTGAAGCCTGGGAGCGTGACAACCTTGCGCGGTTCTCGCAAGACTGCTACCAGAGAATGAAAGACCAAGAAAAAGAGATCGAGGCGCTGCGCGAAGACCTTCGCACGGTGCTGGACGCATACAGAAGACTGGTGGTGGAGCATGCTGGAAAAAGAGATTGAGGCCAAGGTCTGCGACTATGCCAAGACCAAAAACGTGCTGGTGTACAAGTTCACCAGCCCCAACCGCATGGCGGTGCCCGACCGTCTGTTTATCCGACCCGATGGGCGCGTGTGGTTCTGCGAGTTCAAGCGCGAGGGGCAGAAGCCCACACCAGCGCAAGACCGTGAACACCATCGATTGCGCCAGCACAAGGTCAGCGTATTTGTGATCGACAACGTGCCCGATGGCAAGGCGATGGTGGACATGATGGTGATGGGGGTTGTATGACTGATACAGTTTCTCTTGAAGTCGCTATTGAAGTGGTGTTGCGTAACGGCCCCAACTTTGAAACTATTGCAGGGCTTTGCAAAATGGCTGTCGAAGTCGAGCGCGAGGCGTGTGCGAAGGTGTGTCTGACCGAGTGGGCAACGCTTGGGCAAATGGAAGCGGGCGAAGTGTTTGCAGCCGCCATTCGCGCAAGGAGTGACAGTGCTAACGCCTGATCTGCTTCACGGCTACCAGCAGAAGGCTGTCAATTTCCAGTGCACCCACCCGGCCTCGATGCTGTGGCTGGACATGGGTCTGGGCAAGACGGTCATCACGCTCACCAGTCTCGCGCATCTGCTTCGCACGGGCTTCCTGCGTGGCGTGATCATCGTGGCTCCGATCCGCGTCATCCGGCTGGTCTGGAGGCAAGAGGCAACGAAGTGGGAGCACACCAAGCACCTCAAGTTCAGCATGGTCACGGGCACCAAGGATCAGCGCACCAGGGCGCTGCTGCGGCCTGCTGACGTTTACCTGATCAACTACGAGAACCTCGGCTGGCTTGCTGAAACCTTACAGACCTACTTCGTCAAGAAGGAGCGCCCGCTGCCATTCAACGGCATCATCTGGGACGAAATCAGCAAGATGAAAAACTCCGCGACCAACCGGGTCAAGGCGTTTCGCAAAATCGCTGACAAGTTCGACTGGACCACGGGCCTCACCGGAACACCGGCCAGCAACGGCTACAAAGACCTGCACGGCCAGTTTCTCGTGGTGGACAGGGGTGAGCGCCTGGGCACCAGCAAGACGGCCTTCAGGACGCGGTTTTACAAGAAGGTGGGGCCGTACAAAGAGGTGCCCTACGAGGACACCGAGGACACCATCAAGAAGCTGATCGGCGATATCACACTCGAGATGTCAGCAGAGGACTACAACCCGCTGCCTGACCTCATGGTCAACAACATCGAGATTGAAATGCCTGACGACCTGCGGGCCAAGTACGAGAAACTGGAACGCGAGTTCTTCTTGGTGCTCGACAGCGGCAAAGAGGTCGAGGCGTTCAACCAAGCCGCTCTGACCAACAAGTGCTTGCAGTTCTCCAACGGGGCCATGTACCCCATCGCTGGCATGCCGCTGTGGGAGCCGGTGCATGACTTGAAACTCGAGGCGCTCGAGGAGATTCTGGACGAGGCGCAGGGCAGTCCGGTGCTGTGTGCGTATGCGTACAGATCAGACGCACAGCGCATCATGGACAAGTTCAAGCACTTGGACCCGATCAACCTGACCGAGTGCAAGAGCGAGGCATCGTTGACCAATGCCATGCACCGGTGGAAAACTGGCGACTGTTCGCTGATGATCGGCCACCCGGCATCGATGGGTCACGGGATTGACGGCTTACAAAAGAACGGCCACATCCTTGTCTGGTACGGCCTCAACTGGAGCCTGGACCTGTACGAGCAGTTTAACGCCCGAGTGCGTCGTCAGGGCCAGGGAGCGCCTGTGATCTGCCATCGCATCCTTATGCAAGCCACACTGGATCAGGCGCAGGCGATTGCGCTTGACGAGAAAGCAACCACGCAAGCAGGGCTTCGCAACGCAGTCAAACAATACCGCTTGACAAAGGGCACATGATTTGTGGTACGATGTGTCACACCAACCAAAGGAGTAAATGTAATGCTGAAAGAAACACTTGACTACGTGAAATCACTGTACAAGATACCCAGTGCCGAGGCGCTGGCGCTGCGTGAACTTGAGGAGGCCAAGCGTAAGCTGCTCGAGGCGCAATCGGGCCGCGACTATGCAGCATCGATGTGCAACTATTACGAGGCCAAAATCAAGCGTTTGACCGTGTACTTGCACAACGCAACGGAGGTGAAATGAAATGCCCCGTGTGCGGAACACCGACGATAGTGCTCGAGACTCGCAACGGTCGCCGACGCAGGGAGTGCATGAATCTGCACAGATTTGTTACCCTCGAAAACGTCGTGAAAATTGGCCCTTCAGAATCTACGAAGAAGACGGCACAATCTACCAAAACGTCGCACCTCGGCGACGTAAAGTGGATTTAGACGATGTGGAGGATGCGCTATGGTGAATTGCTGTGATGGTAATTGCAATCAAGGGCGCAGTTGCCCATATCGAGTCGCAAAGATTGGATTACGATATCCAAAGTATCCTGAGTTTGACCCACCGAGCCTGTGGCGTGAGCGCCTGCGCGATCTGGCTCGGTGTGTTTTGTACGCGTTATGGGCTTGGTTGATCTGCGGTTTCGTTTTTCTTTTTGTCGTATAGCGACCAAGCGACACCGGCCAACGTGGACACTGCGCCCACCACGGCATCCAAAGCGCCGCCGGTGATGCCAAACGACATCAAGAAACCGCCGCCGACGGTCGTCAGCAAGTGGCGCACGATGGCTTGGATGATTGTTGCGTTCATGGATATTCCTTCCAGGGTAATTGAAAGTGGGGGCCGTCTTTGAACTTTTTCCAATCCCCGCCCCACTCAATAGGGATGTTGAGTTCCTGCGCTGCCGTCTTCATGGCGGTGGCGATCTTGGAGTACAGGGGCCACGACCAGTCCACCTGACCATCGACCCAGGCTCCCAGATCGACAGCGTGGCCGTCAAGATGGCGGCTGTTCATGGTCTGACTTGAACCAGCGTCGAACATGGCTTTCTGGCGCTCAATGGTCCGCAGTCCCTCGAGCACCGTGAAGTCCACGAGGCTGATCTCAATCGCATGCTTGACGACCTTGACCAGATCGGGGTGGACCCCCTTGAGTCGCATGATTGATCGTGGGCCAAGTTGGTACATCAGTGTTTACCGAAAAAGAATCCAGCAATTCCTGTGAGCATTGACCACAGGCCAATACCGATCCATAGAGCACCCTTGGAACGACTCGCCATGTCAAGCAGTTGCTCCATTTGTTTTTCCATGCGATCCATCTTTTTGTCCATGTTTTGTACGCGTTCCCACAGAACACCGTACTTCACTGGATCAATCTCCGCGCTTCCCTCTAACGCCATGATTACTCCTGAGTTTCAATAATTCGTACTGGCTGCTTCGCCAGCGCGTTGCTGTTGTTTCGCTCAGGTGCAAGCGCGTTGACACCGGCAGCGGTGGTGCCGCGCACTATGGCTTTGGCACCCTGGCTCCATTGTGACGGATCAGAGATCAGTTTCAATACGCGGCTGCGCTCCTCAGCAGGCAAACGCTCAAGCAGGTTCTGAGCGCCCTCGGGTGTCTTGAGCGCATCAGTGAGTATTGTCATCGTCTTGGCACCGATCTTGTTCTCCAAGATGTTCAGTGCCTTGTTAGTCGTTGCGGCCACCGCGCTCAGGTACGACGGCAAGCGCAGCTTCGATGTGTTGTCGAGCAGCAGTTGCTTGAGTGCGTCTTGGCCTGCGCTGACCTGACCCTTGACGGCCAGTTCGGTCAGGCGCTTCTGAGCCTGTTCGCGCAGCACTGACAGCGCGTTGTCGCTGAGTTCGGTGGCGATGTTGTAGTTGCCAGGGCCGAGGAACTTCTCGACTACATCGGGCGACTCGTTCTGCACCAAACGAACAAAGGCATCCTTGTCCGTCTTCCACAACTTCGCCGCCTCGCCGGTCAACTTGCGCTCGGCAATCGCTTGCATGCCCTTGGCGTAGTCGGTCAGGTACTGGCGATACCCAGTGCCGCCTGCTGCCTCGATGGCATCGATTAGCGTGGGCTTGAGTTTTGCCATGACCTCGGCTGCAAAGTTGCGCTGAGTCGTGGCATCCACGCCTGGGCGCAACTGCTGGATCGCAGCATTGATCGAGTGCTTGCGAATAGCATCGAGCGCCTTGGCATCGATAATCCCACCACTATCAGTCCATTTGGCAATGTCGTCGGCCACGTTTTTGACCGCACCCAGTAGCAAGTCGTTGCCTGCAAACTCGGGATTGTTTGCAATCGCACGGATGCTGCCGATCACCTCGTCGCCCTTAAGTGGCTTGATGCCGACAGAGCGCAAAGAATCAGCCGCTGCTTGAGAAAACCGAGCGCCTTGGCCCAGATCGAGTGAGGCATCCGCAGCCTTAGATGCCCATTCGTCCGACATTTGCGCCAGTTTGCCGGGATAAGTGTAAGTTGCCGCCCACTTGTCCGAAAACCCGGCTTGACCCTTGGCAGGAGCCGCAGTAGACCCAGCGGGTAAACCAGCCTTTATCTCTTGCAATCGTGCATTTGCAGCGGCTACATCGCCGAGTTCGATTAAGCGACGGACCTCTTGCACCTTGGCAGCAGCCTCGGCGCTCAACTTGCCAGCCTGCGCCTCGTATTCGGCCACCGCTTTGCCCAGGTTCGCACGGTTCAAAGAAGCCTCACGCACCGGCCCTTGAGTGGTGTTAAGCGCCTCTTTCATGGCGGTCGTTGTGCCTCGGGCTTCCGCAGCCGTAGCACCACCGGCAAGTTTTGCAAGGGCGTTTAGGGACACTTCACCCTGCGAGGCTTTGAGCGCCTCGAGGAAACGCGGATCGCGGGCCGTAGCGCGGTCGATCAGCGCCTGCCATGTCGGGCTGTTGATGTTGGCCGTAGCCTGGGCTGCGCTGACGTTCTGGCCTTGCGCTGCCTTGAGTGCGTTGAGCACTTCGGGCAAATCAGGGCCGAGGGCGTTACGAGCGATGTCCGCAGCCTTGTTCGCTGGGATGTTGCGAATGTCCATGACCTTGCCCGCGACCTTGCCGATCACTGGGCCAAGGACTCGACCACCCGCTTCAAAGGTCGCACCCTCAAGCACGTTACGAGCAGGTTCAGTGACGAGTGCAGCGCCGGTTCTGGGCTGCTTCATACCCATCGCCACATCAGCGGCTTCAATGGCTTCTTTGGCGATGCCGTAGCCCAAGCCAGCGCCAGCGACACCACCGGCAGCGGTACCTACTGGGCCAGCGCCAAACGTGCCTGCGGTGCCGCCCAGCAACCCGCCAGCAATTGCACCACCGGCTTCCACAATCGGTGCGACATAGGGGCGCACGGCTTGATAGACGCGTTGACCAGTGGTTAGGTCTTGACGGTTGCCGGGAATCGCGTCAGGCGATACTTGAGCGACGGATGGCTGCATCGATTGAGGCAGCGGGGCGGGTGTGGTTTTGAGCGTGGGCACACCAAACCGCTCACGAATGGCATCTTGCGTTGCCGGGTTTGCTTTGGTGAAGTTCGGGTCTTGCGCCGAGAACTTGTCAAAGATGGCCCGCTTCGTTGCCTCGTTGGCGTTGACGTAGTTGGGGTCGGTAAGGATCGAGGCGAGGTCTGCCATGTCGGCTCCTTACTTCAGCAACGGATTGTTTGTGTCTACTGCACCACCACCGGCAGGGGCAGCGCCGCCTGAGCGAGAAGCACGGGCCTGTGCGTTTGCCACACCCTTACGAACCACTTCTTGCAGATCACGAGCAGCAGCCATGAACTCTTTCTCGCTTTGCGAAGTGGACATGCGGTTGATAGCGTCGGTAGCCTTTGCGCCTTCTTTTTCCGTGATCGCACCGCCACCCTTGAGCGATTCAAACGCTTCAAGAAACGATGCACCTTTGATCTGGTCAAAGCGCGACATAAAGTCAGCGGCATCAGTACCAGGAACAAATCGAACACCCGGTAGCCAAGTGGTGCCAACGGCGTTCTCGAAACCAGGGTGCGGTTTTGTCGCGGCTTGAATGACTTTGCCATTCTTGTCGCGCACTTCTTGTTTGCCAACCAGTTCGTCGATCAAACGCAAACCGTCTTCGGCACGAGAGATGATCTTCGGCAGCGCCTGCTGTGCGGCCACATCGCCCTTGGCAATTGCCTCGCCGGTGGCCTTTGCACCAGCCATGCGCTTTTGAAACTCAGGATCAGCATCGCGGCGCTGGTTCTCCTCAAGCACGGCCACTCGACGGCCCTCAAGGCCGATACGCTGGCCTTCTTGCTTGATGCGTTCACGATCACGTTGGTCTTGCAGTTTTTGCGCTTCGGTGAGCGTAACAGTTGCCACGCTGCCGGGTACGGTGGCAGCTTGACCACCCATTCCAGGCACAGCGGTAATTTGCTTTGTGCCGCCCAGGTCTTGCTGGAAGTATTGCGGCTTGTTCAGTTCCATATACTTGCTCAGACCCAGCGCAGCCTGTTGCTTCCACTGAGCAAACCCAGCAGGGTCAGCAGGGATCGAGCGAGCCGCGTCCATGATCGACACTCGTGCGATTGGGGAGCCAGCCATGTCAGGGTCTTGCTGTTGCGCTTGCAACCACTGCAAGGCAGACTGTTGATCATTCACGCCAACAAGAGCATCGCGGTACAGCGCGGCCTTGTCGATGTGCAACTTTGCACGACGGGCAGCTTCTTCCGTTTGAGCCTTCTCAGTCTCGGTCAGTTTGCCACCAACCGTTTGACCATATTTGCCGTAACCTGTGAGCAACGATGCACGATTCTGAGGTTTCAGCAACTCGGGATTTTTAGCAATGTCGGCAGCAAGACGATTTTGCCCCTCGACTTCGCGCTGGTACTCGGCCAGCTTGGCCTCATTGAGTACATTTTCTTGTTGCATGCCTTTCAGCTTCATCACACCGGCCAACTGATTGACCGGCGACAAAGCCTGATAGTCTACTTGTAACGGCTGAACGCCGAGAGCGATGCGGGGATCAATTGGCATGATGATTCCTTAAGGACCGGTAGGAGTCGTCGGTGCAGGGAACATACGGTTATACAACTGATTTTGGTTGTACAGGCCGTACAAGTTAATTCCTTGACCAACGGCTTGGTTGATTGCGTTTGCACCACCCACATAACCAGACGCACGGGCATTTGCGGCTGATGCAAGACCCTCGGAAATGTTCGATCCCATTGTGCCTGCTGCGCTGGTCAATGTGTTTGCCGAAGATTGACCAACACCGGCCAACGATTGAAGCGGCTGCAATTGGGCAGCACGCTCGGTTTGGTAACGGTTGAACGCATTTTGAAATTCTTGCGAACCCATTTCCTGACCGTAACGAGTCAGTGCTTTACCTGTGCCGCCCGACAGCAAGCCGCCTCGAGCAGCAGCCGAACGCTCGAGTGCTTTCTGGCCTTCAGACAATCGGAATGCGTAGCCAGGATCAGCCTGGAACTGGGACATATCGAACTTTTTGTAGTCGGTGAGCGGAATCAATTTGTTCAGCGCACCGATACCCGCTTGCCGCCACGGTTCTTGCAGTTCAATTTGCTTTTGAAACATGCGCTCTTGCGCGGCAGTTCCTTGCTCGGCGGCAGCGGCTTGCGTGTTTGCGGCTTGACTGGCTGCACTAGACGACTTGTTTGCAGAGTAAACAGTCGCAGCAGCAACGGCGGTAAATCCC